>Ga0209052_1000270_pt1 | contig 15782 bp, 8 predicted proteins | sample WorMetHEROISLAND_2_FD_187409 | JGI IMG/M metagenome (GOLD analysis project Ga0209052, IMG submission 187409) | Marine gutless worms symbiont microbial communities from Max Planck institute for Marine Microbiology, Germany - Olavius sp. 4 HERON... | ecosystem: Host-associated > Annelida >...
AAAAACAGTGCATAGCTACATATATACATAGTGATTTCAATCTTATTATGAGATAATTGTGAACTTGATAGTCTGATCATTTACATTAAAACTAGTACTACAGGCATGCTATGAGTACCACTTAACATGGGCATGAGTGCCGCACATTGTCAGGGAAATGTGAGGGAATTTCAGAGTGTCTGGAGAGTGGTCACCCTGATAGCAGGATAAACTTCAGTACCTGGTATTTGAAATCTGGTACGTCAGGCAGTGAATTTGTACATTCATCCAAGCTGGTGGCCCGTGTCCCATGCACAGGTCGGCGGATTTACTGAGTTTAGCCGAGCCTGGGTACATTTGTGTGTATGGATAGTTATTAGTGCTTCTTTGGAGCCCTTCTGCTCTGGTTGGTCATCACTTGTGTTTGCTTTATTTAACTTGTGTCTTATTGTGTAAAGGTAAATGTCAGTGCTGAACGAATGAGTGAACTGCCACTATCGACTAGTTCACTAGTTGACTACGGTTTGGTCAGCTAGTTGACCTGATTTTTGTGACAGACAACATTACCTGAAGTTTGCCACCAGCATTGTAGGGGGTCAGCTTGCAATTTTGAACATCAGTTCATCTCCCTAAGGTGTCCATACAGCAGTGTTATCATTTTAATGTTTCAGATGAGCAACTTCTCTATGCTGGCATGTATGGCAGGAATAAAAGGAAATGACAAAACCGAATTTAAGTTCATAGTAACATTTCCACTCGATGTTACTGTTTAAAGTCAAAATATCCTCGTATAGAGTCTAGCTAGTTGTAGACAGTAGTGCTGCCAGTGCCACTATTGACTATTTCGCTAGTCGATAGTAAGTGTTTCGACTATCGTTTTTTAATTTTGCCTAGTCGACTATACTAGTCGACAACAGTGCTAGAACCAGGGTTCAGACACCCGGGTATGTACCCAAAAAAACCCGGTTGGGTACTCCCACCTAAAAAAAACCAGCCCCCCAAAAAAACCACACTTCTACAGTCTACTTTAACTTAATTTTAGTTTATACTTTATATGCCACTAATAATGCAATACTTTATTGTTTTTAAAGCTTTTAAGGCTTTAAGTTACTGAGTTTCTGTACTATTTTACCTATTTTTTGCTGCCTGTCCAAACACCCAATAAAACCCAAAAAACCCACTGGGTTGGGCTTCTTTAAAAAAAACCTGGGCTTTTTAAAAAAACCCGGTTTTTTTGAACCCTGGCTGGAACTAATAAATGATCCAAGTGAAATAGGTTTCACTGGTTGTTGTTGTTGTTGTAGAGGTTGTTACTTGAGTTTCGTCATCCGTCGTCCAGCAGAGAATGGGAGGAGCCGTGAGCGCCGGTGAGAACAACGAGGAACTGGTCTGTAACCTCGTGGAAGCGGAATACATCAAGACTCCGGTGGTGGAACAGGTGTTTCGTGCCGTCGACCGTGGCGACTACTATCTCAAGGACCACCGAGACAGTGCCTACAAGGACCTCGCGTGGAAGCACGGCAACATACATCTGTCAGCGCCGTGTATCTATGCCGAAGTGCTGGAGTCTCTGTGTCTCGCTCCGGGATTAAGCTTTCTCAATCTTGGCAGTGGGACCGGCTACCTCAACACTATGGCAGGACTTATTCTTGGTAGGTCTCTGCTCTGCTTGGAGAAGTTGCAGAATTGGAGGAAGAGCAGACTGGGTGGCAGTCTTTGGATGTAAAGTTGGAGCTACATGTATTTAGCTTTCAGGGTTGTGGTCTGAATCCCCGATCTGCCCCCTCTTTCAAAATTCTGCGTTCATCACTTCTGGGAAGTGATGTGAAGTTTGTAACAGAAACTTTCTACCCTGTCACAGATTTTCATGCAGAAAGAGTACATACAGTGTAATTATCAGAACTGTTCAACATATCAAGCTGACTTACAGGGTTCCCACGCCTCCTGGAAAGTCCTGTTTTTTTTCTTGAAAATTCCAGGATGTGGAAAGTCCTGCAAAATCACTTTGGTCCTGGAAAGTCCTGGAAATTGAAGCTTAAGGTCCTGGAAAGTCCTGGAAAGATATCCTTGAAAGTCGTGCATTTTTCTAGTGGTTCAAATGGAAAACAAGCAGCAATAGTATAGCACCCAGTTTGTGTTGACTATTGCTTACTTAAATACAGTGTGGAATGTTGATGAATTTTCTGCAATAGACTACTCTCTGAATATTGTAAGTAAATGCCATTTTTTCTTTATATTTAAACATCTGTGGGCTCCAAAAAGGTCCTGGAAAATTTTTCATGGGGGTCCTGGAAAAGTCCTGGATTTTTTTGTCAGTAAAAGAGTGGGAACCCTGGACTCGACTAATAACTTGTGGAAAGTTAAGTTCTGTGGGCACCGAAGTGAAGTTATTAGGAGTAAGTAATAAGTGTACTGCACTCCATGACCTCGAAATGACTTTTTATATTGAGTCGACTTTGCAATATGTTAGGATGGTCTGCATTTGCAGTATGATTTACATTCATTCTGGAGTCTGTGTTGATACTGTGTCAGGACCGTATGGAGTAAACCACGGCATTGAGTATCACGAGGACGTCATTGACTACGCGCTCGGTGGGCTGGAGCGGTTCCGCCAGACGTCCGACTCATTCGACGAGTTTGAGTTCTGTGAGCCGGTCTTCACTCGTGGAAACTGTTTGCTGCTCAGCCCACACTGCCGGCTCTATGATCGGCTTTACTGCGGAGCAGCTTGTCCCCCGGAACACGAGAACTACATGAAGAACTTGATCAATGTCGGTGGCATTCTTGTCATGCCTCTTAATGATCAGGTGCACATTGATTTCTCTGATCATGCTGTCAGTCTCTTTGTGATAATTTACATTGTTGTGTATGTAAAGAAGTTATTTAGTTATTGAATATGTCTACATATCAGTAAGTAAATATATCTACATATCAGACGAGTAACAGAAATTAAAAATTACATTTTTTTGCAGGTGTCTTGATCTCTACATGTAGTGAAGCGATTTATAATAATGATGATTCGTGGAACCACTCAGAAGGGATTTAAGGAAGCCTTGGTAAGATGCTACCATAAACGATAGCAAACGTTTTGACCTTTCCCCAGATGATGCATAGGTTGTAAATGATTGGAGAAGGAAATAAGTGCCCAGTTTATACTGGGATGGGTAACTGTCTGCATGGAGGTGAACCATCTTGGTATGTTACCAGCCAGCCACACAGGTCAACTTGACTTCCTGCCGTTCGTGGAATGGCAAAATGCTAATGCACTTATTCAGAAAGTGCATGTTAAAATGGTGCTGTAAAACAGTCACTAATGTATTGTAGTTTAATAGTCACAATAAATGAGTTTTTAGTTTAGCAGTTGTCTATTAGTTAGTCTGGGTGTCGTAGGGACTTATTGACAAGCAAGACTGCATTGAAGTTATAGACAGTTACTTGTTGTATATATCTTACGTTTTCTGATGATTTTAGTTTTGAGTTGTTTTTGTTGGTGAGAACCACTTGTTAAGTGTTAATTTACATGTGTGATTTCCGATTAATTTCAGCTGGAAGTGTAATGTTTTGTTACAGCTGCTGCAGATAACCCGAACATCTGAGACAACGTGGGAGACAAAAAACATACTTCCTGTTTCCTTTGCTTCCCTGATCATGCCTAACGGCACCGGACACGTTGATCTTATCGACTTGCGTAAGTTGCGTCTGTTATAGAGACACAACGATGCTTCTCTAAATAACAGAAATTAGTGCTGTGCGAATAGCGTTTTTTCACATCAAATCGAATTGAATAGTTATCGTCGGTCTCAAAAATCACCAGTAATAAGTACTATTGCATACAGAACGAATCATATTTGTATCGTCCGAACCAATCTGCCTGAAATGGCTCTACGTTTTTTGAGTCTTTAGACGACACTGACGACGCAGACGACTCCATGTTTTTTGATTTTGTTGGTTGCTAGGCATGGTTGCTAAGGTGAAAAATTGGCGTCATTCTGTTAAATAAGTAAGAAATTGGTGATGGTAAGTATTCGAAAATGTTGAATAATTGTGCTTGTTTCGAATCTAATTGAATACTGGAGTAAATATTCAATTTGATTCGAAATTTCGAATATTCGCACAGCACTAACAGAAACACTATTCGCATGTGGGATTGTGGGTTGGTGGTTTTGCTGGGTTGTCAGTTTGGTTTCTGGTAGTACTGCATTGGTCTTGGTCAGTGTGGTTGGTCTGTGGTGGGCCTGGTTACTTCTATTGATGTCTGTGATGGTATGTAATTAACCATACAGCCGTGATAGAGTTGACGCTGTCGTGCTAGAAGGTCAGTCTCTCAACATTGGCTTAATGCTAAAAAGTGACCGGAGGCATACAGAGATTGACGACGTGTGTTGAGTTCTAACCACCTAGTTACTGTGTGTGTTGCTGGCTTCATTCAGTTAGTCCATCAAACAGTCACAAAATTTTGTATAGTCCTTCCTACGCAGCTTCCTACGTGGCAACGGCTACGTCTTCGACAAGCTCCTGAAGAAGAAGAAGAAGAACGCAGCTTGAGTGGTAGTGCTTAACAATTCAGTGCGATATTTGCTGTGGGCTATAGACATTTTTCTAGGCTAAAGACATTTCTGTTCTCTCTAGCATACAACTGATACTGACATTACTTGCTGCCAGCGCCTCTGAAGTTACGACCTAACGGCGCTATACAAATTATTATTATTATTTATTATTATTATTATTATCCCTCAGTACTCAATTCCCGAGGGAAGAAGACTAAACAAGGTGTAAATGACTGCAACGGTGGACTAATCGGACGGAAAAGTGCCTAAGAATGAGACCACGTTTCCCCTTTGCAGTGCCACGGACAGCCTCTGAAACAAGAACGTGGTTTCTCTGTTGTCCGCAGTGATATCGGCGATGCGTCTCCCGATCTCCTGCACCAGTTCTATGGCTTCACGGCCCCATGAGCCTGCTGTCTTGATAGCAACCGGGAAAAAGATTTGCGTGGTCTCAAGCTCCTGATACTTTGTAGTATTGTTGTCTGCTGCCTGCTTGGCTGCCGCTCCCTGCTCAACTGATATTGTGCCTCGCTGTCGACTCAACACATACGGTCGTCGGGCTTTTCCGGTTGCTGGTCCGACGGTCTGGAACTCACTGCCAGATGAACTCAGAGATCCGGCGTACTTCAAACAGTTCTTTAAAACAATCTTGTTCAGCTCTTACTAGTATGACTAGCGCATTAGAGGTTATTTTCAACGTTATGCGCTCTATAAATCCACGTTTTACTTACTTACTTACTTGGTTAATAGTTGACTGGTTTCTGGTAAATTGTGGGTTGTCGTTGTTTTGTAGCATCGCCGAAGCCGATGACGTTACAGGAAATCTGCCGCGTCGTGGTGCGGCGTATCGTACGTAAGAACATCCAGCTGGAGTATCCGTCGTTGAGTCCCGGCGCCGGTGCCAAGCGCCGGCCGCCTCGACCTCGCCGACCGCGGCGCTGCGAGCGACGTCGTCGAATCAACTTCATTCCAATGCAGGCCGGGCTGATGATCGTCGGGCAGTTCCCGCCGATGGACAGCGACGACGAGAACACCGATCACGGACTCGGGACCGACGACGACGATCGCAACGCCGCGGCGATGAGCGACGGAGAGAACGCCGACGACCCAGACAATGACGACGGCTCTCCATCAGAGTCGGCTTTCCTCCGCCCGATGTTCTGGCGCTCCCCGCCACCCAACTTCCTGCGCAGCGACTCGGCGACCGAAGACGACGTGGCCTTCAGGGTCGAACCGGACGCGGACCGGGAAGTCCGCATGGAGAACGGCGTGGCGTACAAGGACGCGGAGATCGAGAATAGCGACTCGGACGAAGAGGTTGGAGCAGCCAGCGCCGAGGATTCCACCAAGGCCACGTCGAACACCGCGAGCGAGGCCATCGTGATCCAGACCTCCAAGCCTTCGTCGACTAACGGCTACTCAACTTCGTACTCGTCGGGGATCGGTACCTGCAGCTCGCTCGGGGCCGAGTCCGAATCGGGTAACAACACCGACATTGCCAGCACGGATGATCTGGTTAAGAACGGAACGACGACGCCGGCCGTTTTCGACGACGACGCGTTCGGCATCGACCTGTCATCGGTTTTGGTGCCGAAGTCCGTCGGTCCAACACGGAACAGTTCGGAAGATCACCGCAGCGAGAGGATGGAGGATATAGTCGAGGTGCAGGAGGAGGCATGCACCGCGGCGGAAGTGGAAGAGCCCGAATATCTCCAGGACGAAGGCGCGGAAGCTGCGGACCCGGTCTCCGGGGTCTCGTTCAGACATTGCATGCAGGAGAAGGTCAACCTGCTTCCAGTCCCGGCGGCTCTGAAGGACTATCTGCTCTTCTACCGCAAGTAGGTCACGTCCGCAAGTAGGTCATCGTTGGTGATGGGCCGACACGACGGTTTCACTGCATTTTGGTTTTAGTCTTTCGACCTGACACGTTGTCACCCTTGTGCATGGTTTTTTGTTGGACAGCTGCATTCTGGGCTGAACTAACTACTGCAGTCTATTCTGTGCATATATGTAAATAATCGTTGTGTAAAACACACTGTATTTCAGCATGTTTAATGGATAAATGAACGATAAACGTGTGTGTCTGTATAATACATGTAGTGGGAAATGCATTGTATATTTAGTTTCTGTGTAACGTATTCATATTGATATGGCCAAGCCCTGAAATGGCAGTGTATACAATATTATAATAATATATTATATAATAATAATAATATATTATATTTCTTCTTATATAATGCCTCTTCTAGAGGAGATTGAGAATGAGAAGAGTTATGGTTGTTGGTCGTAATATGTTTTATATCCTGCAATTCTGCAGAGTTTCTCGACCGTATATAAAAGGTTTTATCTGCCAAGGGTATTTTCCTGCAATGCATCTGTAAGTCATGTTATTTGAATTAGAGTTATCCGAGTCTGCTAGAAACGTGATGTGTAAGACCTGTGTTCACTTTGCTGTTAAGCTGTTTTTCCGCTGTTGTTGGGGTAAAAAAAGTTCCGGATTTTTCATATTTACGTATTCAGAACGAGTATTGTGTAAGTGAGTATTGCTAAGATATGCTGGCAAAAAGTAGAAAACGTGTAAACGTATGTCTCATTATCATTAGAGGTGCACTGAAAATGCTTTGGCCAGCTATCGGCCGGCGGATTATCGGCGCCAAATAATCGGCCGATTATCGGCCGATTACCGATTGTTTATTTCGGGACGCATCTTCGTTCAATAAAAGTCATATTGTAACGATTGTGAAGTCACAATGGTAATGGGAAGCAATGGGACGGAGTTCACGGAACGATATTTGAAATTGAATAGCATCCACTCATTTACTCTTTTGTCTTTACTTTGTTCTGTTGAATGTTGAAGATGATACGTGACTGATTACTGAGTCATTAGTTACCTCATTGTCGTCAATGTGAACTGTAGTTAAAAGCATTTTTGTTGTTTTGCTTACTAAAACAAATAATCGGCCGATGCCGATAATCAGCCGATTGTCAAATGGCAATCTGGCCGATAATCGGTGCACCTCTAATTATCATTATTATGTTCCTGTCATATATATAAGGAACTCTCGTGTTGTAAGTGGAGAAGTGTGCAGTTGCAAATATTTACTGTGTGAACGTATAAACTTAATTTTATTTCCGAGCCTCGTGTGGCTATGCCTGTGTCTGTCTGTTGGTATGTGTTGTCTACAGTGCCACCTGATCTGCTTGTGTAATATTGATGGGGCACCTGTTACGGTGCCTGCTATTGATTGCTAAGATGCCACATTTGCATAGAAGCACTAGTGTATCTTAGCAAAATATGTTCTCCGAAATTTTGCTTCTGTATCACCAAAATTGCACTTTTTTGCTGAGCTGTTAGCAGTGTTTTGCCCTGTTTAAAAGCACTTTTTGATTTTTGTGGTGTTGGTTACGAGAAAGAACTTCAGATGATATAAATCTCCTAGTCTCTCTTTGGCAAAAGTAATTGAATTAGGCCAAAGAAGTTAAGTTGTTGGAAACTTTAGTTGTTTTTAGGTTATTCTGTGGATCGTTGATTTTAGCTAGATTGTTTTAATGCGGAGATGCAACCTATGTGAACTATGTGCACTTGCCTGTCCGGTAATATCTAACGGTGACCCGTTTTTAGTTCTTCGTATGAGTGTATGAAGTCTGGTTTGCAATATGCCGTACAACAAGGCTTTTTAGCAGTGATGTTAACAAGGCCAGACCACTCAAGGCCAAGGCCCGCTGTCCAAGGCCACAGTCCCAAGGCCATCCCATAATGCAAAGGCTTGCGATAAAAGATGAAGTAGTGAAATTCTGTTTTTAGTACTCTGAAAAAAAATGAATAAACTTTAAGCTGATACCGTACCATCAAGAACTACCACACATGTCCATTGTAAGTATGTAAGGAACGCGGATCTTGAAATATAATTCACTAAACAGGATTCGACGGCAGTTAAAGCCTAGGTGACTTTTGTAGTCCCACAAGACTTTTGGCCTTAACTTTTTTGGCAAGGCCAAATCTCTAGGGCCAAGGCCACAGTACTAAGGCCAGCCTAGTCCAAGGCCAAGGCCACAAAATTTGGCCTTAAGGCCAAGGCCAAGGATTAACATCACTGCTTTTTAGGTTTTGTGAAACGTCTTTTACTGCTTGTCATGAGAACTAGTGAATGGATTCGTGGCTATTTATAAAAAAACCATCTACATAACAAAGTAAACAGTTGGCACCTATTTCGATGAGGAAATAGTGAAGACTTCAGAACTTTCTGTGTTTACATTAAGCATGTGCACTGTTTTGTGTGAGCAGGAACGTTGTAGTCCATGTCATCCTTGTCAGTATACGGTTAACTGTATCAGGTATCCATTTTTTTAATATTACTAACTTAGTTTGCCTGTTTTGCCTGATATTGCTGCTGTTGAAAATTTAAGCTGGTTTTAAATGTTGATTAATTTACATGGTTTCAGTTGGCTTTGGATAAGCAGATGTGTCTGCCTTTCATTGGTAGCGAATGACCAAAATCTAAATAACGGCTAATTGGTGTGTGGCAGTGTTCCGTATTGGACTCTTCTGTAACAGCAAAATGCTCATGTTATGAAACAAATACCACATGTAATTATTTTGACATATTAGTACCTATGCTGTAGACGTGTTTGTGTGAGGTTGCTACTGGTATATGGGTGCCCATTCCTAGCACTAATTTGAGCTGAACGCACTGCAATTTGTAGCTAATGTTAAAAGCTAGATTTTGTTTTGCAACTTAAGCACAGTTTTCTGACGTTGTTGTTTGATTTTAAGCCGCACAGCCATTGTGCCATTTTGGTTTTATATGGTACTCTATTGAAATACATATTTACTGCTCAGGCCACAGGGGCGTAGGAAGCAGTTTGACATTGGTCCGGCAAATCCCTTCCTCTTCCCTTCCCTCCCCTTCCCTCCCTCCTATCCACTTCCTTCTTTCCCCTTTTGTAGTAGTAGGGCCCTCAGTTTTTACTCCACTCTCCATCCTTCCCCTTCCTCCATTTTCGCCTCCCTCCCTTTAGAAGTAGGCACCTTAAATCCAGCTAGGGGGTCTGGAGCGGAGCCCCAGCCGAAATGGAATTTTGGTGCATTTTAGCATTAAAATCTGACGTCTGACGGCATCAATTCTACTAGAATCAACCCACGTTCTCGAAAATTAATATAGTGTGAACATAAAAATTCTTGCTTGTCAAATTATTGGTCCGGCACCCGCCGGACCTGTTACTATGGCCTGGGCCATTAATTGATCAATTGATTAGCTACATTGGAGTGGTATAATTCTGGTACTGATAGTGGGGGTTATGACAACGTCATGGGCAGTTGGTTGTGAGCATTGAGAGGAAAATCGCCAAGAACCGCTCATCATTGCTTGATTGGGTAGCAGTTAAATGCGGGCGTGACTTTACGTTGTAGTTTGCAATTTGCCGTAGCAGTTTTTTTTGCGGATTATGTTTTTAATGCGTTTGATTGTACAGTGTCACGTGGTTTTAAGTTGAAATGCTCATTTGCATCCTAGTAGGGGTGATACGATGTTGTCTGTTTGCTTGCGAGAAAGGCATTGCCATTTACTCTACAGTTTTCTGACATACAACTTCCATCGGTCGATATTGCTATTTACTATCCCATGAATAACTAACAAAGTGCACTTAAAACTATCCTTAGAATTATCGCTATGAGGAATTTTTACATTTCTAACAGGTGCACAGTGCACATGCCTCCGTGTTTCTCCAAATATGCACGTTGTTAAGCAGTGATTCTCAACTATACTTGCAATGTTGTACAGTTTTTGAATGTTCCGTGTAGTATGCGTAATGATAGAATAAAGTTGATATTGTTGATGACGAACTGTCTTGCTTCTAGTACACATTTCCGAATCATGCAATTATAATAACAATAACTATCATTATTTTAGTTGCACCAGTGATGCAGCAGCTTTATTAGCGGCCAAAATGCTTCAGTTAGTGGAAATGGTGCAATCGCCTACCCCCTATGGACACATGTTCTCCCAAAATCGGGGTCCCTACCCTCAAAATTTTCATGGCGCGTTACAGCCAAACTATCAGCGGAATGGTTACGATTAGCAGGATACAGACATTTACCAATATATATTTATTGCCCTAGCAGTTCCGGTTAGAGTTTGCCCTTGCTGTCATATAAACTTCTTGAAGCACCAACAACGTCAAATAACTGCAGACATATACGTGACGCCTATATAGTTTTACGCTGATTTGCGAGTAATTTCACAGTTCATTGAAGTTTGACAAAATAAAATACATTTTGTACTAAGGTTCAAAGTCCAAAATGCGTTCCGGAGCTTATTTAGGGATGTCAAAATTTGCGTATACGCCTATCTTGTAGCGATCTTTATCCTTTAACCGGACTCTATAATCAGTCCATCTTTGGCCCTCATGCTCTGGCACAATTAATAACTACGCTCATGCTGGCTGCTACAAAGTTTGGGCTCTATAAGCTACAAGATGTCGTGCTAATAAACTTGAAAACAACAGAATAATGTTTATCGATGGTAGAAATGGAGGGTAAATCTTAGTAAATCGAAGAAAGTGAGAAATTTTTCGACGTATGAAAATTACTTACTTACTATTGCTGCAGAAACCTGACCTTGACCTTAGCAACCGAAAGTAAACAAACAACATAATGGCTGGTTTGGGAATGTTCGGAGGTTTGATTTGTCGTAGGATTTGTAGGTCTGCAGTGAACGTTAGACATTCGAACACTTTCCCTAGAGCGCTGTCTTCTTGTCCGAATGTTGTAAGTAAATTTTGTGCAATTGTTGTCATTGCTGTCAATATGCCGTCCCATTTTCCGCTACCTACCACAACTAGTCATCTCGTCACACGGTCGTGTTCGTTTAATCGTTTTTTTTCCCGAATCCCAACCTTATCCATAACTCTACGTTGTGCCGAGTTTGCCGTTTACAAATCAAGATCTACTTTTCATACAAGGAAGCTTGTTTTCTGATTCTGATTGGAACGACGATGAATCGAATCTGAAACGGTCTGCTGAGATACGCTGCAGGACCAATAACAGGTCACTCAATAAAAAATCAGAAAATGTAGTATAGAGGGTAAGCTAACCATTTTTCCCTTATTAGTCACTGGACACTTGTCTAGTGGTTTGTCGTTAAATGATTAAATATTTAAAATGTACAACTGTGCTCTACTGTCATAGAGAATGGACCACACAATGTGTATATTTATGTTTACAGTTGTACGTCGTTGAGATGAAATGCAGCTGCTGGTATTGTTGCTTGCTGTGTTGCTTCCTGTGTGATGTTGACAGAGACGTTACAGTACAGATGAGGTTTCAAAAGCATTCGAGGCTGCCACACAGCAAACTTCTGCCCATTCCGACAAACCAACGTTATTTAGTCGGATCGTTGATCGCTCGGTTCCGGCAAAGATAATTTACGAAGATGATATAGTCAGTTTACCTACTTCACGTAGATAAAACAATTAATTACAAACTTCTTGCTGTTCCATTTTCTAGTTCTTAAAATAGGTTATAGATTCTTTATACACTATGAAGTTTTTTTTGTTAATTTAACTGAGCGTAAGTTATATATTATAAAGTTATATATTATAAAGGCTATTTTATAATTTTGGACACTAGCAGTACTTGTGCCATTTAAAGATCATGGTGTTCATGATTAGGGCTGCCGCAGGTACCCGGGTTTTTTTACTACCCGACGGGTACCTGGATAATAGGATATTTAATTTAATGTATTTTTAATTAATATTCAATATTTAATTTAGTTTAACTTGCATTAGTTTTACAATTTTGAATAATTTTGTTGTTTTATATTTTATAATAAGCAACAATTAGTCTCCATGTCCAACAGTTGAACTCTTGTCGCCGTAAAATCTGCTTCAAACATAAGCATAATTCTCTTCTTTTAGTGAAGACTCTGGATTCCAGTATAATCTGCATCGCTGGTGTGAACAGCTAACAAATTTCAATGAATATTCGTTTTATTTTAAAAACACAAACAGCTAGGATCATTTGACACTATAACGGTGTTTTGTTTTGCCCAAAATAAGAATTTACCCCCCCCCCTGTACAGCAGTGTCATACTTATTTACTTACTTACTACCCGATGGGTACCCAGGTACCCAATAAGCTACCCGTTCGGGTACCCTGGTAATGAATTATCCGATAACGGCAGCCCTATTCATGATGAAGTTGATGTGTTGCAGTCACTCGCCTTTCACGATGTTAATCCACAAGCACCGGTTCACGTTATTGTCATACCTAAGAAGGTTATCAGTGGTGTGTCTGCAGCGCAGGATGAAGATAAAGAGGTGAAAATAAATGAACAGTAGATTTTGTCTTAGTTAACTTTTGTGTTAGTTAACTTTGCAAAAATCAACAACTAACTAATCATATATTTCAATTAGAAGCTAACAGTGGCAATTGCCCAGCCACTTGCGTTTTCTTGTTTAGCAGATTTTTCAGTTTGGCTGTGAGACACAATTATTGAGTGTTTTTTAGCCCAGTTTTGTAGATGGACTAAAATGTTGACTTTCTCTGGGAAAACAGATGATTGATATGGTTTCAGATGCCTGTCATGATGTCATTGTATCTACTTTATAATGTTTTTTTATTGATGCGACTTTAATCGGAATTTTAATCATTAAAATTTCTTTTAATAGTTAAAATCTTCCAACTATTAGTCGTGTGATTCATCGTTAATTTCCAGAGGTCTGCTTTTGACAAGTTAGGTTAAAATTATTTGGCAACAGGCTAGCTCATTAATTGTATCTGCATGAATCATTAATATAGCAGATTTTATTGAAATTATAAACATGCAGTCTGTTTTTTTTGCTTGTTTTTTTCCATATTTGCTTCGGACTGGACTGATTCTCAAAATTAAATATATTGGATTTTCACCGGCAGTATGCTATTCATGTTGCCAAATTGAAATTCAACAGCCATGGTTAGCAGTGACCTTAATGAGCCAGGAAGTGACCCGAGTACTAATACTGCTGCTGCCAACTGACACCGCTTCTAAGTTTGTGTTCAACTACTAACCAACTAGTAATAACTGTGCATAACTTAAATGATACTAGATAACTGGATATAAGATGGGCAGAAGAGATTTCATGTAACCAAATTAAGGCATGTGATTTACGTGACTACCAATAACTGTTGGATCGTTAACTTAACATCGTTCACTGGTTGCAGTTATTGGGGCACTTGATGTTGGTTGCGAAAAAAATGGCCGACCAAATGCAGTTGCCGAATGGATACAGAATTGGTAAGTAGGTTCCACCTTTCTTCATTTCTAATAAAATCATTCATTACTTTAACACTTAGGACTTTTATTTCTAAACTTGCACGTAAGAGCCTGGTTGGCAATGGCCTGATGTATAAATTGCATTTTACTTAAATTTTATTTCTAGATTTGTGGAGTGAAACGTAGGTGTGACCAGTGTGCGACTTTTTAAGACCAGAATATATTTTAATGTGTGAGAATAAGCCACATCATTTTTAACTTGGAACATTGTTCAGAAGACTTGTACTGACATAATTTGTATTTTAGCATTGTTTTTATTTCTGTGTATGTTGTTTGCATTTGTCAGCTGATTTCATTAAAGCATTTTCATTGTGCTATATGCAGTTATTAACAACGGTCCGGAAGGTTGTCAGTCCATATATCACCTACATCTTCATGTTCTCGGCGGTCGGCAGATGCGATGGCCTCCCGGCTAGTCACTGTTAGCTGGCCATTTCATGACTGATAACTTCCATGGAGCACTCAATACACACTGTTGAAAATGTGATTGAATCTCGCTGCATTAGTTGCTAGTCCGGTGTAGGCTTTCATGTTTCTTGTTTGGAATTAATCCTGACATTTCAGCTTAAAATGTTCGGTTACAAGGCCTATTGTGATGATTTGTAGTCAGTCATTTTCTTTTATTAAGTCACTGTTTAGACGGCTGGTCCTTTTATCATTCATGCATAGAATTTTTTATGCACAATTGGTAGCATTTTCAACCAGAATGTATTTTCGGCCCACACATACATACAAGAAATTACACATCTGACAGGATCACACGTACAGATGTGTACACCGTGTATCATCACTGTATCAGTTTTTCTGTAGTCAAATAGTTTTTTTCCAATTTTTATAGTGCTGACGAATGATTAATTTTGCACAAAATTGACAGTTTCCCAGCAGCTGACTTTCCTCAGCTTTTGTGAATTCACCACACAGTCAAAACTGGCTGCTGAATCTGACACCACAAAAGTGACCCTTGTCCCTAGCATGCTTTTCGGAAGCCATACAAAAGTTTATTTTTAACCAGCATCTACTGAACTAAAGCAAATATTCACCAACCATGCCATGTGCCATTTCTTATGCTTATCGGCTTTGTACTTTTATTTGTTAATTGCTCGTCTCTGTGCAGCAAAATAATATGTTATTTGTCTGGTTCTAGTGGAAGGTTATTTTTCTGTATAGTATCAGTCACCCAAGAATGCCTCATTTGAAGAAACTCGCTCTGCCATTGTGCTGTTCAAGGGTATTTTTGTATATTCTTGTCCTTGTGTTACCAGACTAGATAGCTGCAAGTTAAAAAGACTATATAAGTTAGTATCCCCAGCAGGGATCAAACCAATGTATTAGCTTTCACAGTATGCACGGATACAAACATGGATACTGGTCTCTGAGACATTACTTCATCAACCAATTTACCGCATAACCCACGCTAAAATCACGCACAATACTGTATAGGCTCGAAGAATGCATAACAGACAGAAAGACTAACAGAGCATATTATACAATCAGAACAGACAGACGGACACACGCCCAGCTACTGCTGCAGATATGTTTACTGTCCACACATTAACCCTTTAATGGAGAAGACAAATAATACAAAGCAAAGAGGCAGTTATGTGTCAGTGAAATACTGGCAGAATACTGTTGCTGTGATTAAAGACGTGAACTAATTACCCACCGCACTGAAGACACTGAATATCAGTTGTGTTACATACAAAATACACTGTGTCTCAAAAAAAACGTCACCCTTTTTATTTTTGTGATATCTTTGTCAAATTTCATCTGATTCTGCTAATTTTTGGCAGAAACATGCCCCAGGAAATTTGAAACAAACACATGTACATCCTCAATTCATATCTCGTTTTATATGTTCGTACTGTACCTTGTAAAAACTAGCGACGCGTCAGAACGCACACAGCGACGTCGGCCGCTTCTCGTTTGTCTTCTCATTGAACCGGAA
>Ga0209052_1000272_pt1 | contig 15735 bp, 7 predicted proteins | sample WorMetHEROISLAND_2_FD_187409 | JGI IMG/M metagenome (GOLD analysis project Ga0209052, IMG submission 187409) | Marine gutless worms symbiont microbial communities from Max Planck institute for Marine Microbiology, Germany - Olavius sp. 4 HERON... | ecosystem: Host-associated > Annelida >...
TGAGTATCAGCTGTGAGTTTTATTACGATGACGTCACTGTGACGTCATTTATAAACATTAAATATGACGACGTTGCCGTTGAAGTCGTCCCGTAATGAACAGTGTGCTGTTATTCGTTTTTTTTGTGGGCAAAAGGGCTTAAAGCAAATGAGATTCACTTGTTACCACAACCGCCATACAGTCCAAACTTGGCCCCCAGTGACTATCATCTTTTTGGGCCGATGAAGAAAATGCTAGGTGCAATCAGTTGTTCGTCAGTGGCTTGGACAGCAGCCAGCATCGTTCTTTGCATCGGGCATTCAGAAGCTTGTTGACAGAAGGGACAAATGTTTAAACGAGCTTAGACGATATGTTAAAAATGAAACACTAATGTTTAACATTTAAAGAGGTAACATTAACTCGTTAAGCTTATTCGTTTTTTCTCTCATTCCTCTGCTGTATACTGAGAGTTATGAATTGTGAGTTACGACTGGTGGAGAAAATAATACACAGATAGACTGCGTTCTGTGAACAGATGACATCACAATAATAACGTCATCATCATCAAAAAAATTTTTTTTTGTATGTTCAAAATTAAATTCCCTACAAAACGTATATTTCGGATTTTTCATACTTTAAGAATTAATGGAATGGCGCCGTTTTGTAACTTATTTATGGAACGACCCTCGTAGCTTCTACATTTCAATGCTATGCATTTTAATTTTTTTCTACGCAGCTCCAAAAACCATAAAGTACCCAGTCAGTATCCACGAACTAATGCCTATTTAGTTTGCTTTCAGGGCAAGCAGCAAGGCTTTTCACGTTCATGTCAGTTCGGCCGAACATGCATCCGTGATGTAAACAAAAATTTAAAAGCCTCTTAGAAAAGAGGTTCTTGTGAACCATCCATAAGAGTTGCTGATTGCAGCTAATTTAACTATACAGCTCTATGGGGTATGCCACAAAATGGAATAATGTGCACTATCAAATTGAGTACAAGATGGCACTGATCACACTCAAAGCACTAACGACGCAACAACCACAGCACTTATCAGAACTCATCCATCACTACGAGGCTCCTGGACGACTGCGACCTCACGGTGTAAACATTCTATAGAACACTGCACAGTTATGAACTTTTCTCGGCGTCGCCTACAGTGTGGAATAGTCTTCCTCAAACTGTCATTTCTGAATTAACTGCTGCCACTGGTACATTTAAAAATAGGCTCAAATCTGCTCTGTGCGGTCGTGCCTTCCTGCAGTGACTCGTGACTTGTCCACACTTGCGATTCTTCACTGTCACAGTGAATGACGTAACGTCTGTATAAACCACATAATAAATAATAAATAAATAAATAAATGTAGACAGCAGAATGTCACAGCACAGAGTATCACGGGATCAGTTCTTCTTCACATGCTGAGGACAGTGCATCTGTTCAGCTTGTCTTCACAGCTATATACAAATATGTAATAAAGACAATAACCGAGGCAGTTGTAATGTACCTCAAGCCATCCAATCTTGCTGTCGTGGCTCACTGATCCAATTGTCATACCAGACATCAAGTCCACTGCAACGAAAATCAGTCCACTGCTTTATCAACTGAACAAACAGCATTCAAATACGTCAAAAGAGTGAAAAGGTTAAAGGAGTCTATTCTATCGCTCTTGACAGAAAACCCGTCTCAGAGCTACAGAGCGTCACCTGCTATATGGGATCACACAGTGCTAACTGCCACCCGACAATGCAACCTCCATTAACCCCAGCTAGGCAGGTTGACACTGATTTCTTTGTGACACACGGTGCTGTATAAATGTGTTTTGCTTGACTGATTGATTGATTTAGGCATACCTACCCCAGATGCATAGAAGGCTGAGTTGACCTGGGTGATTCGTTACACACTGAGATGAATTACATGCCTGCAGACACCCACCCATCCAAGTAGTAATCTGTTGATAGCGACATGACCGAGAGTCGAACCAGCAACCTCTTGATCGTACAATATCGTTACGTTACGTCATCAAACAACCATAGCATGTTATAATATGCAACTAATGAGCAAAAACGACTGGAGCCACATACTGATAGCAATGGTCTTGAGATCGACGAGGTACGCCATCTTCTTGTTGTCGGCAACGCCACGATGCTTGCGTTCATTAATACGCACACTGCACATCACACCACAATTCACATCAAATCAACGTTTTTACGGTGTTCAAGCCAAAAAAATTAAATTCTGACAAAATAAGATATGCAGGATCAATAAAATCAATAAAATACAATGTTCTGACAATATAAAACGAGCAGAGTCAATACAAAGATTACGAAAAAAACTACGTAAGAAAGCAAGTTATTTGTATGGTGGCTTGGTAGCATAATGGTTAAGATGTTGGGCTTATGATCAAGAAGTTACGGGTTAAATTCTTGGTTGGGTCACTATCAAGTGGTTATTACCTGCATGGGTGACTGTCTGCAGACAGGCAAACCATCTCAGTATATAACCAATCACCAAGGTCAACGCAGCCTTCCATCCCTCTGGGTAACTAAATCAAGTACCGGCCTGCCTGGCTGGGGTTAAGGCGGGGCACGTCCACTTCTGTCATGTGGCAGGTGACACTGTGTAATCCCATATGGCAGGTGACGCTCCGTAGCTTCATGATGGGTCACCATTAAGAGCTATAGATGATCTTCTTAGCCTTTTATAAAGGAAGCAAACAGTCACACTGCAATGTTTTCAGCTATGACGTAAACTGTCCATAGCTGACAACGAGAAGGAGATTGGGTGGCTGAGTGTGTTGCGAATGACTGCAGACCTGATGAGATGTGGGTTAATAAACTCTGTCCTGACGGAGCCAAGAATCTCATTCTGACCATATTCCACCATCGTCAGCTCACCGGCATTGTAAATGATGCACACCTTACACACATCACAAACAAGACAATTACATCTTTGTTTCAGCGCAGACATCAAAAACCCTCAAAGTTCAGGATGTCACTCACGACATTTTCCAATTAGATGATTCAGTAAGTAGGACAAAAGTGTTTAAAATGAAATGTTAAAAACTTACCAAAAAATTCATACTTCCTTAAATGGAGACAATGACCATACCAAGGCTCAGGGTGCATTCACATAGACACGAGTGTGAGTCCGAGTATCCATATACGGGTTCCAAGAAACACGAGTTTGCATGTATTTCAATGGCAGCTGTTGACATTGATACGAGTTCTGTACAAGCACGGGTTACCTGTGAATTTCACTCGTACGAGACGTTTCTGTGCAGGTCGTGTTTTTATCGAACCAGTATGAAGTAAACTACACAAAATTTGTATTAATTTAATTTATACAGACTATGACACACATTTGACGTCATAAATTATCTCATCGTTGAATTGTTCATTATTAGGGGTAAACGATTATCAAAATTATTATCTCTGTCAATAGACATGCGTTGAGTTACGTGCTTGTACTAGTGACGGCGAACGCTCCACTCGTACAGGTAGCTTGTACGAGTGACAGACAACCCGCAAACAGAAACCAGGACTCGGACTCATACTCGCACTTGTGTCTATGTAAACGTAGCCTCACAAGGGCAAGGTCACTAGTCCCCACTCCCTGGGGCATATAAGTTTGCCCGTGTACCTGAGAGTGAACAAGACTAACGTTGATTAAGCCTCTTTGCAGAAGATCTGCTGGGTCATCATTTAAATCACTGTGCTGCAAACATTTCTGTTTTTAATTCTGGAATGCTTTCAGGATTTTCAGAACAAATCTGCTTATGTCAGGACACTTAAGGACACGCTTCAAATGTGATGAATGCCAGGACAAGTGGGAGGCCTGCCACCAGTTCAATACTCATTGCTGCTTTGAACCACTTTGAACCACAAGTTCAGACAATGTTGACAGTAAAGACAAATTTAAATTCAAAAATGTTAACAGAACACTCACATTCTCATTGTCGAAAATGTATTTCTCATGTCCGCCGGTAGCATGCCACGGAACCTAAGCCAGCCAGTACACAACAGACTGCATCATTTCCGACCTTATAATTGCAAATCACACTCCACTGAACGGCAACAAATAGACAACAATATTTGTATTACATGATGGGATGTGTAGATAAGTATAAAACTTGGTGCATTTGTCAAAAATATGACCACTTCTGGCAGTGAACGTAAATATGGAACACAAATTTAACTTGTAAACTTTTACAGTACGATGCATACAGTACTGCAAAACGTTGCATTGTCACCATAAACTGTCCAGCCATCTGTCTATCTGTCTACCTGTCTGTCTGTAACATTGATGCATAATGGCTGTCAGACCGGGTTACCTGGAAAGCAATTATGCCAACAATTAGCTCTGCGTCTTTGTTCCTCGAAGCTCCAACAACGGCAATCTAGTCCTAGGGGAACATTCGGGTAAAAAGATATTTGCCAATTCAGTTACTTACTTCCTACGGAAACATCCCCAAATGTTGGATAAAATACATTGCAAACAACATGATTTTAAGATAATTATTTATCATCAGTACAGATTCAATGACTTAGTGGTGATCCAAGTACGATACATGGAGCAGCTGCAATGCAAGGCACCATTCACGATACAGCATGTGCAGAGCTACCGAGAAACTTCAGTTGGTGCTCACCTTCATCCGCAGTTCTCCATTCACTGTAACTTTAGGTCTGGGCCCACGTGGTGGTTGTAGGAGGCCCCTTTGAACAGTGGAACTTGTACTTATTTCCACATTTTTATTTTTTTTGGATTTGAAGACAAAAAAATGACAAACGGTCCAAATATTCAATGGACATTGGACAGCGTGCTGAAATGCGCATACCACTGCATGCCCTATATCATTCTTTGGCAAATTTGAGGTAGGGAACGCATTAGACTAAAATTAGAGGTGGGGGAACTGTGGTAGTTGAACTACGACTGGCATACCTCACTCAGCTTAGTGGTTTGCAGGTCTCCAACGATCAACGTGTCTGAGGAGTGGGCAACAATGTATCGGTCATTGCCCTGGATTCTCACTTCATCGATTTCATATCCATAGAACGACTTGAGCACAACCCTCATGCTGGTTGACAAGTTCTTCACAATCACCTGCAACACACAGCTACGTGTCTACGTAACAATGTCACAAACATCAGCATTCTCATTAACGGTAACTAGATAACTATGTCGGCCCAGTGCTGACATAATATTGTGCGGCCGTCCGCCTGACCGTTCACCTTATGAGTTACAAATTGGCACACACTGGGAAACATTCGAAACAATGTTTGTTTTTCCGTGCCTTTTAGTTTTTGAGTTTTGAGCCTGTATGGGAATAGACAGATGAATAGACGGTCAGACGGACAAGCAAGATGTGTAACGTGGCCTATTAGGACGGCAGGACAATAATAGCAGTTGTACTCAGACACGAATGTTATAAAGAATTAGCGCTCTTTTGCCCCTTCACCGGTTCACCCCCTGGCTGATTCACCCCCTCGATGATTCGCCCCATGGCTGATTTGCCCCCTGGCTTGTTTGCCCCTGCACATTGGACGATTCGCCCTCCCCATTAACGTATCTTTAGTTGTCGTGCAATTTAACTTACAGATCATATTAAACCAGAAACCAACGTAACCAAAAAGAACCTTCAAAACCTCCCAAAAATATATTTTTATTTCAAGTCAACTGAAAGCTTACACTTCAACTACGCCTAAGCAATCACATGATTGTTTATTTTCCTCAACATGTGCACACAGTTTCAACATAAGTTACAGTTATACAGACTGTACAGTTTCTCGCTTTAGTGCTAGTCTATAATATATGATGGGGCGAATCATCCAACGTGCTGAAGCAAACAAGCCAGGGGTGAATCGTCCTGGTGGCGAGTCAGCCAGGGCGGACCAGCAAAGAGCTCAAAGAGGCAGATACCATTATGCTGCCATTTATCCCAATCTTCCTAACCTCAGCATCCTCTCAAGACCGGTTGAAAACTCTACATATCTTCCTTAATGCAATCCCTGCACTCAACCAGTGGCACCAGGTCTTCAGGAGTCCAAATGAATAGCAATATGACTACCAATAACAAAATATACACGACTGTGATGACTTTTAATGCGAAGCATTCCTGCTTTCAAAAACTGACGCACGCCTATGCTAGTATACATGTAGAGACAACATTCCAATTTAAGTGACAGTATTTTGAATAGCCGACAGTATTATAAATATGTTATTATTTATTCACACAAAATGCATGTGTAAAAATACAAAAAAAATGTGCATATAAAATACACAGAAAAGCAGGCAAACCCAAGTTGAAGTCACGCAAAAAAAGCCAAAAAGTGACTGTGAAGTACTGTATGTTAGTTAAACTTTAGACTGAGCTTAAGCAAATGACAAAATTGCAATCAGCAAACAGTGCAGTATGAAAGACAGACCCCTGAGAGAGAGAATGCAGTCGCACCGGGGGCCAGAGATCTCTGGAGGGCACATTGCAGCTGCCAAAAAACAGATTTGGCCAAAAACATTCTATATTTTATAACTAATCTGTCTGTGCATATTTCTGACAGTTCCAGCCACTGGCCTCTGCAGAACGACCTTTCAGCAAACCGAAACTGACTAAGAATTTCTTGCGATCAACAACGACCCAAGGACGTCCTGTGGACTCAGCAAGACTGAGCATTGAGTCATCAACTGCAAGAACAATCAACTTTGATGACGTTAGTCATAATTTGCTAAAAACACAAAAAACACCATTGTTTAAAAATTTAACTGATTAAAGTATGTGACAGTCTGAAAGATGCTGTGTAATATATGTTGTTGATGTCAGATTAAAAAAAACATACTTGTTGTTTTATAAAAACGAAAAACACAAAACTTTTTTATTTCAATAAACAGATAATAGTGTTTTTCACTATTGTGAAATCAACCCAAGGGGTCCAATATGAACCTTGCACCAGCACTATTTTGTTCTCTTCGTGGGCCTAATGAATTACGACTCAAAGACCATGACTGACCTGGCTAAGGCCAACGTGAGTGATCTCAAACTTGTTGTTGTAGATGGTCTTCTTCAGACAACAGTCAAACAGTTCAACTCCACCGCACAGTGTGCCCTTCTCACAAACACGTGAAGTAAGTAAGTAAAGTAAGTAAAACTTGGATTTATAGAGCGCATAACGTTGAGAATAACCTCTAATGCGCTAATTAGTGCATGTGAAGGTGCATAATTCATCTTTACAAAATCACAGCAGTACAAAAAATAGCCAAAGACATTTTTAAAACTAAAAACCAATTAGCAGCTGTAGGGCTTATGTAATATTTGCAACAAACAATGACAAACTCACTTTACAACCCCTATGCCCGGTTTTTAAAATGAGGTGTAAATCTAACTAACCCAAGATCAGTGGGTTACCCAAGGGTAAATTTCAGAGTACGTTTAGGCATTTTAGCAACTCGGGTTATCCTAGGCCCCAGGTTTACTAACCTTCGGGTAACCTGGCAAATTTTTGTAAACAGGCATCTGATTGGTCGATATCAATGCGAGATGCCAAGTTGATTTGTTGTTTGGTCGTTTTTAGCACTGCCACCTAGCGAACGACTCAGGTACGATGATGTTAAACATAAATAATGATGTTAAACAAAATTAGAGTAAACATATACGTTAAATGTTTTTTTAAATGACAACATTAAACAAAATATTTATGTTTCATTATCAACTTAATCATAACACCGGCTGCAAAGTGAAATTTGTTATTAATATGATTACGCAGCCGAAGGATTAACAAATCGTCATCATCCTCGTCGACGTCGAAGTGAGCAGCCATTTTACTTGTCTCAAGTTTACCCCAAGTTTACCACGCCAATAATGGCGGGTTAACCTTCAGTGAGTTACACCAAGCCCAGGCTTGAGGTTGCTAAAATCATGTTTTTTTTCTTAACCCAGAGGTAACTCAAGATTCAAGGGTTACCCCTAGTTTACCCCTGGTTTCAAAAACTGGGTATTAGAGTGAGCTTGTGCCGGGTTCACATCATTGATCACTAGATGTCGCCACCGTTAGTCTGACCAGCATTCACTAATCTTCACCGTGTCTTCCTCGTTTGACTGCAAGTTTTGCAACTCCTTCTTATAGCAAAGTTTTAAATTAGTGTAACTTAATTAGACACAGTTTACTACAATTATAACAATAAATACACGCTTAACGGGCCCACTTTCTGGACACACCAGCCAGCCACTGACTATCAACTAACCCAATTAGCTCAATCTGACCAAACACAGCCTCAGCTGCACTGAAGAATAAATTTTACAATCATGTACTGGGAGGGCCAAAAAGTGACATCCCTTTCAACTGTGTCAATATAATGCCATATAAACTGCAAAACACTACATCATTTTTAATGTTCGAATATTGCTAACATTTGCTATTAATTATTCACAGTCAAAATGTGCTCATTTGTTCAAAAATATGTTTCTCCCCATGCAGACTGTAAATCAAGAAGCGTTCATCGTCAGTTAATCCAACCATCGTGACAAAATTACAATTTATTTGCACAGAAACAGAGTTAAGTTGCATTGGCAAATGAAGAACTACGTAGTAATGACGCCATTAAAAGAAAAATGGTACGTGAGTAAACTAAAATGCAAATATAATGCATCTAGCAAAGGAAGAAAAAAACTAAAGAAGCTCAAATACCACAGGGGTGTCACTTATTTGGCCCACCCTGTATAACAGCTAACAGCAATGAACATGCAACTTGTGTCAATTACTACGACTATTATTTTAGTACCTCTGAACACTTTCTACACCCTATACACATAATTATTACATGCTTTGCTTACAGCAACAATTTTTGAGCCGTCTCTCTTCCACGCCAATGCAGTGACCGTGTAGAGGTTCTTTATCTCTTTGGGTTTGCCTTCATCCCATGCACCTTTCCTCGGGCTCCAGTTGAACACCCTCAGCCTGACTCACACACATTCAGTCCAGTATATTTTCACACTCTTAATGAAAACAAATTGACACTAGTAAAGCTGGAAATTAAAATCAATGATCAGTGATTGAGAAACATGGTGAAAATTCAAATTCAAATTAGTCCGCCTTCGTTAAAGAAATTTTACCAAAATTACAAAAGAGTTTTTGTTTAACTGACATTTGTTTAACTGAGTGGCGGCTTGGCTTAGTTGGTAACATCGTTGGTCGCATCAATGAAGTTAATCAACTCTGGGCCCAGTTAGTACTTGGATGGGTGACCATTGACAGGTGGGTAAACCATCTCTGTATGTAACCAGCCACCCAGGTAAACTCAGGCTGGACATCCCTGCATGGGTAAATGCAGTGAGTACCAGCAAAAGCTGGGACATAAATAGGCACACCATGCGATGCACTAGCATCCATGGTCTCCCAGTGTAAACTGGTGTGGGCTAAGAAAACGGAGATCAGCCCTGCCCTAGGACTTTACGTTACATTAAGTATACATTTATGACCCATTTTTCTGGAATTATTCCAGATTAGGTTACTCCACATTAGGTTAGTACCCAAAAAGCACATTTTTGGAACTTACTGCGGCATAACTTTTACAAATTAAATGCCCTTCCTGTACCCCACCAAGGTCTGCCAACTTGGCGTGGTGGTGGGGCTTATGCACCGATGACCCGGATGATTTTTTAATCTGAAGGAGAGGAGCTAACCAAGCGCAGACCACCTGATAGGAACAACCATACTACACGTCACCAGTCCCAGGTGGCTGGTGATCTGTTCGGCTTCACAGCCGATTTTCGGCTTCGCAGCCGATCACTGTGACCTTCTGGTTACATCGGGGTTGCGCATTGGGCCGAACTGATACGGCCTCAGCGCTGGGCAGGTGTAACAACCTGCCCACCCTGAAGGTAAGGTAAGGTAAGGTAAGGTAAGGCCCTTCCTGTAACCCAACCAACAACAATAAGAACAGAAATAAAATTCATCACTTAATTACAAAATCAGCATGTATATTTCATAATGTCAAAGGGTTAGAAGGTTAAATTATGTGTATAGCTCTTCATCAGAAACTTAGCTCAGAGCTACGGAGCGTCACCTGCCATATGGGATCACACAGTGTTACCTGCTACCTGACAGAGCTAAATGTGTTCCACCTTAACCCCAGCCAACCAGGAAGGTACTCAATTTACCTACACTGGAGGAATGAAAGGCTGAGTTGACCTGGGTGGTTGATTATATACTGAGATGGTTACCTGCACAAAGACAGTAACAAATACAGATACTAACCCAGGCTGGGATGGGGAACTACGTTGATTGGACATAACTTGTTAAAAACTAGACTAAGCCACAACCTAAATGTGTATGTGTATGTGCAGACCTGTCATAGCTGCCAAAGACAATGGACTGTCCACCCGGTGAGCAGATGGCATTGGTGAACTCATGTTCGTCTTCACGACCGTAGTCAAACTGCTGCTGAATACGACCATCTCGGCTGTACGCAAACACTTTCTTATCACAGCCGGCCGCCATGAACGAGTTCGTTGCCCACGCCAGTGCATACGGCGGACATATGTGCTGACAGACTTTTCCCTAAAAATACACATCACATTACTCACACACACATAAATTTTGTCAATTAAACGACAGTCCAAAGTTGGATCAACGTTTTATGCTAAAACGAAGTAACTGTTTTGCAAGGAAAATTAGTGACAATGCTGTGAGGCAATCACAGTCGACACTGGCCATATTTGCCGGTAAGTTTAGAAGTCAAGAAGTGTAAGTTTTCTAAACAGTACAGTGGATGGAAAAAGTCAGTAAGATGGACTAGAAGACCGATAAGAAAATTTTACATACCATTCAACAAGCTACGAAAACAGTGGACACAAATGGAACCATAAACACAAATGGCATAGAGGTATAGAAGAATAATGGTATAGAGGGGAAGAATGCTTACAGAACAAGACAGCGGAAACAAGATGGACATAGATGGTAGACGACAAAAAATAACATTCTTCAGTATAAATGTTATATATGTTACATATCTGAAAAAAAACATCTGAAGATAGGAGCATCTGTCATAAAGGCATTAAGAAGAGACTGTCATAAATCTGCTGAATAAGCAGATCACTGAAGACACGGGCCAAGAAATAGGCTCAAACTATTCTATGCAGCCACACAAGCTTGCATGGGGCTTGAAATAATTTCTTGTCTTGTCTAGGTGGCCATGATACAATTATGTCCAATTATCTTCACTTATCATTTGCTGTTACTTACTTGTGTTTCGCCAGTTCCTTCGTCCTCAAGAAAATAGCGAACAATGGAGCCGTCTGCATGACCAGACAGTATGCCCTTGCCAGAAGGACTACAGAAGTACACAAAACCATTAATTTTACAAACAGATTTTGTGATCCATCACTACTGCAATGCATACAATCTCACCTAAAACACTGCTTGCTCAATTGCACACAGAACGCTCAGACAAAAGACAGACTATAATCTGCACATGTTTTGGTTCCTGTAGTTTTGAAGTAGGTGCTCCCACCATGTGGAATACCCTTCCGCTGGATTTTCTTCCTTTCTTCGGAGTATGGTCAAACTTCAACAAGGTGAAGACTCCTGACCAGCCACTCACAACTGTGCTTCCATGTGCTGCTTTCATCACCAACTCAAAACTTTTTCTTATAAGCTAGCTATGAAACCTTCTTAGTGCTCTGCCACACACCTTGTGCATTTGCACTCCGGGGCGTCTCACCAACATTGTGTGCTATATGAAATTATTTACTTACTTACGTGCTTAATCAATGTCACTCATTAAACTGACACTGAAGAAACAGCCTAGTACAGTGTGCATGTTATTACCTGGCTGCAAGTGACACCACATATGAGTTTGCATTATAGAGAGTTGAAGATTTGTTAGACTTCACATTAGCAATGCGCACCTTAAAACAAAAAAAAATACAAGATGATAAGTTTGAATGCAGCACAATGTGAAAGCTCAGTTTATTTACAAGCAAACCACCAGGTAAAAAACGAATGCAGAACAGACGTAAAACTACAGAATCTCAACAGTCAACAAGTTATGGTAACAATACAACACATAACAGCGTCAATATTTTACCACAATACACATCTATCGTCTACACCACCTGAGACATTGTAGCAAGTCCCCCATCCAGTCCCCTTCTCCCTCTCCTTTCTTTTCCCCTTTCTCCTTCCTTTTACCCATCTCTTTCCCATGGGCCCTCCCACAAATGTAGCTAGTCTTGAAAAGTGTTGTAAGCTCCTTCAGTGAGATTTGGGGAAGCCCCAGCTGCCATCAATACTGGGACATTCTGGGCCTCCAAAAACGCATACAAGAGCAAGCTAGAGAGGAATATGACGTTTCTAGATGAATGCTGTTACTTCGCATAAGTGACTAAATTAAGTCTTACATAATACCAAATCCCCCACGGCTAAAAATCCTCCCCCTAATTTTAAGATGGAGCATTTGCTCCAAAGTTTATACAGTGCAGATGCCACTGCTAATGGCAACTTGGCAGATAAACCTAGGCTTACCAGTTGCCCCCTTAATTTTCTAATCTGCATGTTTTTAACATGTACCTTCTCTTGAAACAGGTCAAACTTCATATCTACCCATCTCCATATAACACTTACATAATCAACACCATCTTCACATGTGTGTGTGTCTAAACCAACTTACCCTGCCATCAGCAGTGCCAAATATTATCTGCTGATCCGGGGGCCAAATGAGGCACGTAACAGCACTCTGCTGGACAAACTTGTTGCATATTGTCTTCTTATCAGTCCTGTGATCACATGTGCTAGACTGATAATATTTATACATTACAAAGTAAACAGTCTAACAACTAAGCTTAAGATATGTACGAATAAAGTGTCACCATGATCACAACTGACTTTTTATTACTAGATGAGCCCAGCAAAAGAAATTTTTAACTGATGAGGCCAAGGTTGTAAAACCCACTTGCACAGCCAAGATTTCTGACTCGCAGGTAGAATTCAATCAAGCCAGCATAGCAAGTGAGAAAAGAGCAGCAGTAGTAGCCTACACCTGTATCACTGCAACATTATGAAACTGAGTCACTGCACTTGTTAGTAAGTAGGCCCATCACTGCCATGCAATATAGTGTTAGTAAGCTGTATGCAATAAAACTAATGTACATGTCTCATATTCGCCTATGATTCGTTCGTGACAGTTGGTGCTCTACAAACACAATTCTATATGAACCCGTTGATGCTATTACACATATGGTACCGGTATTCACAAAGGCTGGCTGGTCTGCTTCTACTGATATGGCCCCACATAAGACTTTCAACTGATATGATTATGGAGAGCCATAGAAATTATTCAACGGCCTGAATTCTGTTCAACCAACCAGTTCTGCCAGTCATTATTAAGCTGACTCTACTATACCAGCAGGAAAGTCATATGTTCAATGCAATATACAAAATCAACGTTAACTGCTAATTAAACAGATGACAAGACTATGGGTTTTATACTGTTATGTATGGTCAGTTTTTGTTGTACTGATGTAAAATTGGAAAATTTCAAAAGCAATGAAGGCTGATGATGACCGCTGAAGTTTGCCTTTTGCAAAGGATATCACGGACTGAGAAGAACAGTAACGTTGAAGTACTAAGAGAAGCGCTAATGAACAGATTGCTTTCCTGCTTGATGTCATAAGAAGGCATCGTCTTTAGAATTTGGTGCTGACTGGAAGGATAGAGCCTAGCACAAAGAAGAGTGAGGGAATATCAGAGATTGAAGCATGTGGATATGCAAACTGTGCATCAGGTCTTCAGAGGACAGACTTATCTGACGTCAATAGAAATGATCAGAACTTCAGAGGACAGAGTTATCTGAAATCACATTCTCGCCAACATCATCAATGATAGCATAGCACCCTAACACAAAAGCAGACTATGTTGCAAATGACAGAAAGTATATAAATAACAATAAAATACATTTACACACAATGAAATAATCTAAAAGATAAGAAAAAATAACAATTACAAGCATACCAATCATCTCCAATCTTGTAAACAAAGACAATAGCATCCGTTTGCCCAATGGCAATTCTTGTCGAGTCTGGCGAAAAAGCAATACCTTTAACCATGTAGCTCTTCTTGCCATACTGTGAGCACATCAACCGCACATGATGCAGACAAAGTTAACTCACTATTAACACTAAGCCTAATATCTATAAATATTACAATAAATTTCTAAAGACAAACCGGTGATTCTTCCATTCTTCCCCATGCAGTAATAAACTTCTTTACTGTAATTTTACTTGATGCAAAAATCAAACCAAAGATTGTTTATTATCAAAGTCAAAAATATGCAAGAACTGATACCTTTGGGTCCGCCGGCTTTGTAGCAAATTTGTCCCTTCGTTCTCCATGTTCATCATACAACAGAACAACTTGATCGTATGTGCAAACTGCCATCTTGTTGTTGTTTGGCGACCATGCTAAGCAGCATATTTTTGCTGCACCTTCCTGTCAACAAAAGTCCAACAACAGATTCCATAGTAATAAATTAGTGGTAGGCTACTAAACATGAGAATAGATATGTTGCTAGAACATATGCCACACTCCCATATTCTTATGCAGTACACATATACTGCCGCCAACACCATAACATAAAACACCGAGGTGTCTTGACTGAATCCAATCCTAACTCTGTTGCTGGGCAGTTGCACGGCCAAGTGGTAGAGTTACCAACCACACTACAAGATGGCTTTGGTTTGAATCCTGGGTGGAGCAAAATTCAGCAAATAAATTAATGAATAATTATCAGATTTAACTTCATCATGACCAGGAATCGGTTAGTAGGCCCACAAATAAAGCAAAGTGTCCCGCCCTCCGACGGAATAAGAAGGGTCGCAACTCCCTTTCACCAACGGTATAGTAAGCGAGTAGCCAAGTGAAATGAACACGTTTCGAAATTATGACTATCATTCACATCATTACCTGAGGTGGTAGCAGTGTGCGTAAATGTTTAAGATGCATGTCAAGGATAAAATACTAACGAGCTGCAAAATATTAACAATATCAGCAATAACAACCAACATTAGCGTCCTTCGATACGAAGGAATGTATTTCCGGTTAACTTCTGTCGGATTTGTCAGTATGTAACTGTGAACAGTAATCCGTTCCATTCCGTATCTATGGTACGACCAAAACATTCGCCATATTGGACGGTGTGCAGATGACACATGCGTGTGTATTAATCATTTTAGCTGATACTTTAACGCAGCGTAATGCACTGTAAGTAATAATGCGTAGCGTTAATCGTGTAATTGTGCTGTGCACTTTTTGTGGAATTTATACGGTACAGTTTGAAATTTCGCTAAGACTGCGTAAACAGCCACTCACCACATGCTCAGTTGCGGTCACAGTCTAATCTACAAATTTATAGACGGTGACAGGAACCGATACCCAGACCCCGGTTCCAAAATACGTTACCCAGTACCAAATCCGGGTAACTGATACCAGTTTTTACCGCTCCATGCTATAGCAATGGAGCGGTATTGCCATAGTATGGCGTCTGTCCGTCTGTCTGTCTGTAACGTTGGTGGATTGTGATCACATACGTTGAGCTAGGTGCAATTTTATTACACGGTTAATTAGCCCAATGTCTTGGCTCGCCGTAGGCAAAATTTCAGCGATCTAGTGCAAAGGGAACATTTTCAAATTTGGGCTTGAACAGAGGTGGGGTAGGGAAAATTGGCGATTTTCAACCGATAAGTCGTCGTATCTCAGAAACGGTGAGAGATAGA
>Ga0209052_1000273_pt1 | contig 15729 bp, 16 predicted proteins | sample WorMetHEROISLAND_2_FD_187409 | JGI IMG/M metagenome (GOLD analysis project Ga0209052, IMG submission 187409) | Marine gutless worms symbiont microbial communities from Max Planck institute for Marine Microbiology, Germany - Olavius sp. 4 HERON... | ecosystem: Host-associated > Annelida >...
TAAAAATGGAACTGGAAACCTGCAACTAGGGTCCTACCTACCTATGAGTGCCTCGGGGAAAAATACGGTTGCCTATTCGGGCAGCACCGTAATCAATTCAGGAAAACTGAGCATTGTTGGTGCACATTTTGACAACTCAGCTGTCTCCGTCAACAGCGGCACTGAGCTTGTTCTGGACCCTGGAAATACGCTGACCAGCAACGGGCGCGTCAACACACTGGACGGTTCCGACAGCACGCAAAGCGTCGATTCCTGCATCAGCGGAGCAGGTACAGTTCGTAAGATCGGAGCAGGAACAACCGAACTTGGGTGTAACAACACCAATTTTACAGGGAACTTTGCCATCGACGAAGGAAGTATCACTGCAGCCTCCGGCAGCACAAACCCGTTCGGTACGGGAAATTTACAGCTAGCCAGTGGTGTTGATTTTGACGTTAAAGATGCTACTTCTATAGGTGGGACCATTACAGGTGCAGGCAGTCTTCAGAAAAGTGTCGCTGGAACGACTTATCTCAGCGGGACCAACACATATACCGGCGGTACGACCATCACTGACGGGACCTTGGCCTTAAATGGAAGCGACAATTCCCTGGGAACGGGATCGGTATCTGTTTCATCCCCCGGAGCTTTGGATCTTGGACAGGTCACGACGTCAATCGCCAATACCATGACCGGGGATGGAACCATCAAAAAAACCGGAGATACAACGACGACTCTAACCGGAAATAATAACGGGTTTAGCGGAAGTTATGATCTTACCGAAGGAACTGTAAGAATCTCAAGCCAGTCCAATCTTGGAAGCGGCGACGTCAATTTAGGAGCGAGCGCAACCTTGGATATCGGCTCCATAGCTAGCGTTAGCAATGAATTCAGTGGAAACGGAACGCTTTTGAAAAGTGGCGCTGGAACGCTGAATATTTCGCAAGCGAGCAACTCATTTTCGGGCCTTGTTGATGTCAACAGCGGTTCCGTCGATCTGAATAATGCCGATGGCGTTGGAAGCGGACGCATCGACCTTGCGAGTGGAACAACTATGAATGTCGCTAATACGGTTACGGATATGCCGTATTTCTCCGGGAACGGGACCGTCAATACCACTGACAGTACAACGATCTCTGACTCAAACACGATCTTCACCGGACAATATAATGTAACAAACGGGACATTGACCATTGGGAATAACTCTTCACTGGGAACTGGTACTGCCAACCTGGCGAGTGGAACCAGCATGACCGTCGCATCGAACGTCTCCAACATGACCAGCTCTATCGCAGGATCTGGGTCGGTTGCGATTTCAAACAATCTGACCTTATCTAAGTCCAGTACCAGCTATTCCGGGACCGTCAACGTCAACGGTGGAACGCTGACGGTAAACCACACCAATGCGCTGGGGACTGGTACTGCCAACCTGGCGAGTGGAACCAATATGGCCATTGCATCAAGCGTCTCCAGCTTGAGCAACTCGATCACCGGTTCCGGATCGATCGCCGTCTCGAACAACCTGACCTTGTCCAAGTCCAACACCGGCTATTCCGGGACCGTCAACGTCAATGGCGGGACACTGAGTGTCACCAACGCCAATGCTCTGGGGACCGGCACGGCCAACCTGGCGACCGGGGCCAGCATGACCGTCGCATCAAGCGTCTCCAGCTTGAACAATGCGATCGCGGGTTCCGGATCGATCGCCGTCTCAAACAACCTGACCTTGTCCAAGTCCAGTACCAGCTATGCCGGGACCGTCAACGTCAATGGCGGAACACTGAGTGTCACCAACGCCAATGCTCTGGGGACTGGTACTGCCAACCTTGCGAGTGGGACCAGCATGAACATCGCATCAAGCGTCTCCAGCTTGAGCAATTCGATCGCAGGGTCCGGCTCGGTCGCTGTCTCAAACAATCTGACCTTGTCCAAGTCCAGCACCGGATACTCCGGGACAATCAATGTCAGCAATGGAACACTAAATGTCACCAATGCTAATGCAGTCGGCTCAGGAACAATCGTTCTCGCTGCAGGCAGCACACTGAATCTGAATGGGTTATCAATTCCACCCAGCCAGATCATTAATAACGGCGGAACCATCATTCCATAGCTCTTTACACCGCTTTAACACCGTTTTGTTATAGTCTTGTAAGACGATCAAGGAGGATTATGCCAAATCCCGTAACCGGGCCTCATCTAGGAATAAGCGATCTGATAACGCTGAAAATGCGTTCATTGGTCGCCAAGCAGCAAGTAATTGGGCAAAATATCGCCAACTCTGACACTGCAGGCTATACCACGCGCAAACTGGACGGGCCTGACTTCAAGACGCTGGTTTCCCACCTGACAGAAAATGCCAAGGACGTCGCCGGTGCTCCGACGATCAAAAAGCCTGAAATTTCTGCAAGTTTTGATCAGAAAATCCGCATCAGGAAAGATCCTGACGCCGGAGAAATGAAGCCCAATGGCAATAATGTAGTGCTTGAAGACCAGCTTTTGGAACTATCCCAGGTACAAATCGATTATACGATGCTTAGCAACCTCTACCGCAAGCAAGGCACACTCTATCGTATGGCAATCGGACGCAATAGGTAAGGTTTTTTATGGCTGAATTTGAAAATACAATTGCAATATCCCAATCCGCACTACGCGCCCAGACACTCAGAATGCGCCTGATCGCTGAAAATCTGGCAAACGCCAATACGGTTACGGATTCAGCTACAACCATTTATCGGCGCAAGGTCCCGGTCTTCAAGACGGTCGTCAACCAAACAATCGCCAGTGGCAACTCTTCCACTACTCCCGAAGCAGGTCATGTTCAGCTGAAAAAAATTACGGTCGATAACTCTTCCCCGGTTCGCGAATACAGCCCGGCCCACCCAATGGCTGATGCTCAAGGCTATATCACGAAGCCAAATATCAACCCGATAATAGAATCCACCGACATGCGGGAAGCTCAAAGATCTTACGAAGCGAATCTTAATGTAATCGATTCGGTAAAAAATCTCTCAATGCGCACCATAGACCTTTTGAAATAGGTGATATATGTCGATTGAATCCATTTCCGCTGCAAAAGCCTATATAGAAAGCCAGAACCGGGCAGCAAATCTTGGCCAAAGCTCGGTCTTTGACGACCAGCAATCTGTCAGCGTCTCAAATCCAAACGGCGGTTTTTCCTCCCTGATCCAGGATATGGTTGAGAAAACCGTTGAATCAACGCGCAAATCGGAATCTGTCTCAGCTCAAGCGGTTGCCGGGACCGCCAATCCTATCGACGTTGTAACGGCCCTGAACAAGGCTGAGAAAAATCTGTCAACCTTGATAGCCGTGCGCGACAAAGTCCTGAGCGCTTATCAAGAGATCATGCGTATGCCGATATAGCTAGCGTGTAATTACGCTGCTACTGATCACCAGCCGCATTTTTCTCCCTGATTTTTCCTTTTCAGGACTTTAATCAAGGGCTTGAAATAATCGATGATCGCAGTTGCATCCATTTGCTTGTTGCCAGTAAAAGCTTTAAGCGCTTTCGGCCAGGGTTTGGATTGTCCCATTTTCATCATGTCGTTAAACCGTCTGCCTACCTTTTTATTTCCATAGATAGAGCATTGATGCAGCGGGCCTTTCCACTTCATCATCCTGCAAGCAGCACGATGGAACTGGAACTGAAGGACCCGGGCCAGAAAATACCGGTTGTAAGGCACATTGGCCGGAATGTGGTATTTTCCACCGGGATCAAAGTCCGATTCGCTGCGATCCACCGGTGGCATAACCCCCTGATACTTCTCACGTAGTTTCCACCAGCCGGCATTATAATCCTCTGGTGGGATCTGTCCGGAAAAGACCTGCCAGCGCCATTTATCCATCAGGATTCCAAAAGGCAAAAAAGCGATCTTATCAAGCGCCTGGTCCATAAGTTGCGCTGTATCGTTCTTACTGCCTGGAAGCTTGTCCAGAAGCCCGATCTTGACGAGGTAGGACGGGGTTACCGACAGCGCCAGAAAATCGCCTATAGCTTCGTGAAAACCGTCATTGGCCCCGCTCATGAAGGTCACAGGCTGATGGTTATAGGCACGCTGGTAATAGTTATGACCAAGCTCATGGTGCAGGGTGATAAAATCGGATGCATTGACCTTGGTACACATCTTGATGCGCAAATCATCCTTATTATCCAGATTCCATGCCGAAGCGTGGCAGATTACATCACGGTCACGCGGCTTAGTGATCTGCGATCGCTTCCAAAATGTTTCGGGAAGCGGGTCAAGACCGAGAGATGTAAAAAAGCCCTCCGCTGTCTTCACCATTTTCAACGGAGTATATTTTTTCTCAACAAGAAGCTTATCCAGATCAATATCCTCACCGGGTTTGGGTTTCGGCAAATCTGTCAAGTCACGAATGGCTCCCCATTCTTGCGCCCACATATTGCCCAGCAGATCAGCCCGTATCATCCCAGTACGGGGCTGAACATCATCGCCGTATTTGTCATTAAGCCGTGCGCGCATATAACAGTGCAGTTGCGCATACAGGGGCTTCATCTGCTCATAGAGCTTATCGATCTCCATTGAGAACTGCTGCGGAGTCATGTCGTAACCTGACCTCCAAAGATCACCGACGTCCTTGAATCCAAGCTCTCGCGCACCCTCATTGGCAAGAGCAACTTGTCGCTGATAATCCTTACGCATCGCCCGCGAGACCTTGCGCCAGCTTACCCACATTTCCTTGAGCTCTTTAGGATTGCGCGATGTACGCATCTTATCCTCTAGCTCATTGATCTTAAGCTTTTTGCCGTTCAGCGTTCCTTCTCCCTTTGCAAAGGTCGACGACATACGCGTTTCTATCGCACTCAATTCCTCCGCCGCTCCCGGCTTGTCGGGTGCGGGTATGACCAGGCCTATCCGTAGCAATTTCAATTTGCGCGCCGTATCAGGTGAGACCTTAACATTGTTGAATCTGGCAGCACCTTGTGCAAGCTCAACCGACAGTTTCTTGATCTTCGTCCCGGCATAGGTGCTCAGCCAGTCGGTGTCATCATTGATATAGGTCGCATTGACCCAGTAGATTCGCGAGGCCAGCGCATTAAGCTTCGTGATCTTTTCCTCTGCCTGCTTGATAAATTGATCTGCATCAGCAGCCGTTAGTCGCCTGGATTTATGCCCGCCTGCAACCACAGTCTCAGGCAGAGAAGTTACAGCCATTACAAGGATTGCACCTACAAATACGCGAATACACTTAAGTTTGAAAATATTTCCAATATTTGTCATACGGGTTCCCTTAAAAAAAACATTGAAGACCATAGCTATGGCAAAAGGTCAAGGCTTTTGCTTTGATTGTATAATATCTACAAGCTGGCGCGCGACTTTGCGATGACCCTTCGCATTTATATGATCGTCAATGACAAAAAAGTCGTCTTTTGATAACCCCAGTTCATGATAAAACATCGTTGGAATATCAGGGTCTTTTCCTGTGAAGTAATTGTCAAAGGGCATGTTATATTTGAAGCCTTTTTCTAACATATCGTACCGGCTATTAAAATAAACGAAGATAATACGCTTGTCTAAAATCCAATCCTGCTTCATCAGATGTTTTAAAACCATCTGCCGATGTGGCGTAAAATCAACATACCGCCCCTCTTCTGATAAGGAAAATTTAAAGTAATAATACTTGTTGAAATCACGTATAAAACGAAAGAACGAAATCCCTATATGTTTGAGTGAAGTCCAAAAGCGTTCAAAAATATTCTTCTGTTCGATTGTCTGTTGCGCTGATCTATTGATCTCTCGAATCCTGTCATGCGCACGCTTAAATGAAGCTGTTTGTTTTAATCCAGGGCTCATTTTGCGGTTTTCTACTAGATCATTACTGCAATATTGAATGATGACCGTATCCACATGATCAACGATGCCCATTCTTTCAAACAGTTTCAGTTGCCGGGCCGTGCCGTAAGACGAGACCGCAACAGGGTAGACCTTCCTACCTGTTATCTTCTGAATCTGTGCTGCATAAGTCTCATCGTCATTTACGCCAATACCCCAGGTAAAGGAATCACCCAATATAGCGATTCCTGGTCCTTTTGATGTTACAGGATACGGTATAACCCGACGACGATCCTGATCGTGCATCGCGGTCATTGTAAACTCTAAACTATCGAGCTTACACGCACCCTTCGCCAAAATATATACAAGCTTAGAATCTTCCTGATGACACCGCCCAGGTTTCACATTTGGTAGTTGTCTGCCATACCCATTATAATAAATGATGGCCTGTCCAACATTTAAAAATGAGTCGGTGAATACAATCTTTTCCCTTATTGTGAGATAGCTTACACTGAATACCAGCAAAATAACGCATAAATAAAGGCTTGCAAGAATAACCGCTACGCCTGAACAAGTTACTGCAATAGAGCGAAAACGTTTCAATATCTTCATGGCTCACTATCTCTCAAATTGTGAAGCTTTCGCCACAACCACAGCGCCCTTTTTCATTTGGATTGGTAAAGACAAAACCGGAAACAAATGTATCTTCCCTCCAGTCCATTTCCGATCCGACCAGGTATAGAACCGATGCTCCATCAATATAAAGCGGCGTTCCAGCAACATCGACCATCTCATCCCCAGGCTCCGGCTCCTGAATATAATCCAGGTGATAAGCCAGGCCTGAGCAGCCCCGCTTTGGCGTTGACAAGCGCAGGCCCAAAACACCATCATCGGCTTTTTCCATCAAAGCCCTGACCTGCTCTCGCGCCCGATCTGTCACACTCAACATTTCTTTTGCCACTATATACTCCTATATCAAGCCGAGCTCCAGACGTGCATCGTCGGACATGAACTCCATCCGCCAGGGCGGAGACCAGACCAGATTCACTGCCGCAGAAGCAACCCCTGGAACATGGCTTACACATGTTTCCACCTGACCGGGGAGGATCTCGGCAACAGGACAATGCGGAGTCGTCAAGGTCATGATAATGGTAACATCTGCGTTTTTGACCACAACATCATAAATCAGTCCCATATCGTAGATATTCACAGGAATTTCCGGGTCATAGATCTGACGTAACGCTTCTACCACCTTTTGGCGAAGTATATTCTCCGGTGCCGAGGCTTCTTCGGGTTCGGATTGGTCGAGAAAAGCTTTAAGCGTTTTGGATTGCGGCTTTTCAGAATTGCTCATGATCGAAAAATCCTTATTGCTTTGTTCAGAGCTTGAACCATACGCTCAATATCGTCAAGGGTGGAATAGAGTCCCAAGCTGGCCCTGGCCGTTGCACCAATACCCAGAAACTGCATCAATGGCTGAGCACAGTGATGCCCAGCCCTGATTGCTACGTCGCATTCATCGAAAATCGTTGCAATATCGTGGGGATGTGCCTTTTGCATGTTGAATGAAAAAATCCCAGAAGCGTGATCCGGGCTGTGGACAGTAATATTGCCGATCTGGCTAAGGCTTTGGAACATGGCATCATTCAAGGCAGCTTCATGCGCAGTCACTGCTTCCATTCCTATTTCCTGAAGATAGTTGATCGCAGCTTCCAGGCCCAGAGCTTGAACGATCGGTGGAGTGCCGGCCTCAAAGCGTGCAGGCGCCGGAGCATAGGTCGAACCGTCCACAGTAACATGTTCGATCATCGCCCCTCCGCCCTGCCACGGCGGCATGGCCTCCAATAGCGCCCGACGTCCCCATAGGATCCCGATCCCTGTAGGTCCGTACAGCTTATGTCCGGAAAAAACGTAGAAATCAGCGCCAAGCTCCTGAACATCGACTCGCTCATGGGCAACAGCCTGACATCCATCCAGCAGGATTTTAGCTCCGACTTGGTCCGCTTGCTTCTTAAGCAAGGCGATATCTGGCCTGGACCCAAGAACATTTGATAAATGCGTGACTGCGATTAACCGACAATTGGGTGTTACCGCTCGAACTATATCATCGGATGCAACTTGTCCCGTCTTGGGATCAATATCCAGATAGACGATTTCAAAACCCAATTTCTTTTGTAGCAGCTGCCATGGCAAAATATTGGCGTGATGCTCCATGACTGTCAGCACCACGCGCGATTCGGATGTCAGTATCTGAGAGGCATAGCTTTGAGCGACAAGATTAATCGATTCCGTAGCCCCTTTGGTAAAGACGATCTCCGACGCATCGGGAGCGTTTATGAAGCAGGCAACTTTTTCCCGTACGGCTTCAAAGGCATCGGTCATGGCAACGCTTCGGGCATAAAGCCCGCGATGAACGCTTGCATAATCCCTGGCATAGCCATTCGCAATTGCCTCAATAACAGGCCTCGGCTTATGTGCCGTCGCTGCTGTATCAAGATAAGTCTCGTTTGGATGGTGGTCGAAATAAGGAAAGTCGGATCGTAATTCCAGCATGATCAAAAATAGGGCACTTCGTCTGCAGCGATCAGATTCTGGATCCATCGTGACAATTTGAACCAGTCACGGTCTTGCAAAACAGGATCAATAAAGGAATAGCTCAGCATACGAACTGCTGAATCCATATCGATCCCTCTAGATAGGATGGCAAACAGCATCTGACGATCCAGCCCGCTGACCGTAGCGCCATGACTGCACTGCACATCATCAGAGAGAATCTTCAATTCCGGCTTGAGATGTGCCGTCGCAACAGGGGATAGCGACAAGGCCTTCAGCGACTGGTTGGAAATACAGCCGCTAAGCTTGGGCTCTATCCGCACTCGACTGAGGCAAGATGTCGTCCCGTTCAACGACAAGACGGAACGATACATCTGATCGGATATAGTATCGCACGCCTCATGGCTGATATCATTGACAATGGACAATCGCGACGTCTCACAAGCAAGGCTTGCACATTTCAGGCTGGCTTTAGCTCCACGGCCGATTAGCCTAAGACGTTGTTCTATACGTGATCGCTCGGTTGCTCTGGCATAAAGGACGGAATAGAGTTCTGCATTCTCTTCCAATACACCATCTATCAATCGGGAAAAATCTCCCACTGAGGCCCGATCGAAGAAGTGGAAATGATTAAAATAAGAGCCTTCCTTCATGTGCATCGTCATCCGATCGTTGGACCATGCGGTTCCACGGTGCAGCTCTATCATTGTCAATCTAGAGTTTTTTTCCAAAACGATGTGATGTCGCAAATGACTGACCTCGTCGTTAACGTGATCAACATAGATCACATGCTGCTCATCCTCTGGAACATAGATGTATAGGCCTTCTTGCATCAGAGCTTCGGCGATTTGCCCAAGACAATCCGATTCGCTGCCCTCCCTCTCCACCGGCTTTAGCAGATCCGAACTCTCCTTCAGACGATTTCGGATCGAGATATTCGGGAAATTAATATGACCATTAGTGATCTTTGCAAATTTTGCGATCATCATATCGGGGATTCTCGGCCATGATATCTCCGGATAACTGCCAATAAGCTTGTCTATGGAAGCCTGGTGCTGTTGCGATAAAGGCATCTTATCCCAGTCCACATTCGTAAAGCCGCAATGGCGCCAGCGCTCATCCTTCTTCCCGGGCAATCCATATCTCAAGAGTGCATCGATTGCATGGCTGCGTTGCTCTTGCGCAAAGTCGTAATGCTTAGTCAGGTGATCCAGATTTGTTTTAAGCGCTGCAATCACGACAAATAGGCTCCATAGCCCTTTTTCTCGACACGATGGGCCAGCGTCGAATCGCTTGATTCAACGATGTTCCCGTGGGCCATGATGTGAACGTGATCAGGGATGACATAATCCAGCAATCGTTGATAATGCGTAATGAGGATGATGGTTTTCTTTGGATTGCGCAGGCTATTAATGCCGCGTGCGACAACCCGCAACGCATCGACATCCAACCCCGAATCTGCTTCATCCAGGACGGCAAGCCGTGGATCGAGCATTAGCATCTGCAAGACTTCGTTTCTCTTCTTCTCTCCTCCTGAAAATCCGGCGTTCACGCCGCGTTTGAGCATGTCGACACCCAGGTTTAGCTCTGCCCCCACTTTCCGTATTTTGGACATAAAGTCAGGCGCAGTGATTTCCTCTTCCCCGCGGGCCTTGCGCTGGCTATTCATCGCCGTACGCAAAAACAGAAGGTTGGAGATGCCCGGAACTTCGGAAGGCTGTTGAAAACTGAGAAAGATGCCGAGAATAGCCCGCTCATGGGGCTGAAACTGAGCAAGATCCTGACCCAAAAAGCATATGCTTCCTGACTCGATTTCATAGATGGGGTTGCCTGCAATGATTTGCGCCAGGGTTGACTTACCCGAACCATTGGGGCCCATGATAGCATGAACTTCGCCTTCATTGACTGTCAGCGACAATCCCTTCAAAATAGGTTTTCCTTCTATTCCAGCATGGAGATCTTTGATTTCAATCATTGGAACGGTCATCCAACGGCTCCTTCCAGTGACAAGCTTAATAACTTTCCAGCTTCAACAGCGAATTCCATCGGCAGCTGCTGCAAAACTTCGCGACAGAAGCCATTTACGATCATCGCAGTTGCTTCTTCCTCAGATAGCCCCCTGGCCATAAAGTAAAACAGCTGATCGCTGGAGATCTTTGAAACCGTAGCTTCATGCTCTACCTGAGAGCTGTCATTCTTTACGTCTATATAAGGAATCGTCTGGGCACCACAACGTCCACCGATCAACAGATTGTCGCATTGGGTGTGATTGCGGCTACCGTTTGCTGACGCTAGCATCTTGACCTGACCGCGATAGGTGCTTCGTCCCTGGACCAGGCTAATGCTCTTGGATAAAATCGTAGAACGCGTCTGATGCCCGATATGTGTCATCTTGCTCCCGGTATCAGCCTGCTGACAATTTCCGGTGATCGCTATGGAGTAGAACTCACCTATCGACTTATTGCCGCTTAGGATGCAGGATGGATATTTCCAGGTAATAGCTGATCCTGTCTCTACCTGTATCCAGGAAATCTTGGACCTCTCCCCCTTGCACAGTCCGCGTTTTGTAACAAAATTGTAGATTCCGCCTTTGCCATCCTTGTCGCCGGGATACCAGTTTTGAACTGTAGAATATTTTATTTCAGCCCTATCATGCGCTATCAGTTCAACGACTGCGGCATGCAGTTGTGCTTCATCACGTTGGGGGGCTGTACATCCTTCCAGGTAAGAGACGTAGGATTCCGCCTCGGCAATGATCAATGTCCTCTCGAACTGTCCGCTATTGGCAGCGTTTATCCGGAAGTATGTCGATAATTCCATGGGACAGCGCACTCCCTTAGGAATAAACACGAAGGTTCCGTCAGAGAAGACCGCGCTGTTAAGTGCTGCAAAAAAATTGTCCCTGACTGGCACTACGCTACCTAAATAGCTTTGAACCAGTTCGCCATGTTCCTGAACAGCTTCCGAGATCGGCATAAAGATTACCCCGGCCTTGGCTAGCTCCTCCTTGAAGGTCGTCGCTACAGAGACACTGTCAAATACAGCATCCACTGCGACCTTATGCGCACCCTTGACTCCGGCCAAAACCTTCTGTTCCTCAATGGGAATACCAAGTTTTTCATAGGTACGGCGGATTTCCGGGTCCAGATCGTCCAGACTATCCAATTCCTGATGCTTTTTCGGCGCTGCATAATAATGGATAGCCTGATAATCAATGGGAGAATAGCGCAGACTGGCCCAGTCCGGCTCCTCCATTTTTTGCCATAAATTGAAGGCGTTCATCCGCCAGTCGAGCAGCCAGGCCGGTTCATTTTTCTTCTGGGAAATATAATGGATCGTTGCCTCGTTAAGACCAAGAGGCGCCAGCTCCTGCTCCACTTGGCTTGTAAAACCCCATTTATAATCCCGCTTAAGATTCTGTGCGATTTGCGCCATATCGCTATTCATGCACGCGCCTTTTCTAATTTATCGAGGTTTTTTTTCTTATCGGGAAGAAAGTCGCCCTGCCTTTTCAGCAGATCTTCTAAAGTGACCCGCTCCAATGCACTCCGAACCTGCCTGTTGATGATCTGCCATGGCTCTATAAGCTGACAATCGTTATACCATTTGCACGATTCGATTGCCTCACCAGCGCAATATGTTATTGCTATCGGTCCGTCAATTGCCTCAATCACATCAAGAACAGTGACCTGCCCCGCAGGGCGCGTCAGGGCGAAACCACCACCAACACCACGTTGACTTGCTACAAGCTTGGCGTGACCCAGGATTCCCACCAGCTTGGCAAGAGTAGGAGCAGGAAGCCCCGTCTCCTTCGCGGCAGCAGTAACCGTTGCATTGCTACATCCGGCTGCAAAAACCAACAGCTGCACCGCATAATCTGCCAGGTTCGTGATTTTAATCATTGAACATCCAGGAAAAATTCAAGCACTTAAATAAGACACAATTAGTCAAGTTTAGAGCAATTTCCCTCTTTGTCAAGAAAATCCTTGGTTAACAACAATTGATGGTAAACGGCCTTTTTAAGGGTATATTAACAATATCACTTAGTAATTTATTAAGCCTTTTCCGGTATTAATCAATCATTAATTATCGGCACGTGAAATATAAATACAGAAAATTATAGATGCCGTATCAGAAAATAACGATTCTCATTAAGATAAAACCTCAATTTAAACCCTTCCTACCAAACACCCTTTAATTTTGAGCTTATTATAATGACATTCATTTCCCCTAAAAAAACCACATTTGCAATTTTTTCCGCTGTTCTAATGACAGTCACGTCTGTACAGGCCGCCACCTGGATTGTCGACGACTTTAACGATGCGCAATCTGCAAGCACCACACAAACCCACAACATTAATGGCGTCAATATTCAAAGACAATTAGATGCCAGAGGTTCCGTTACCGTAGGAAATATCGGCGGAGCAAATATTGGCGACCTTGTCATAGATTCCGGAGGTGCAAGTTCCAATAATGTTATGACGACTGTAACTTATACTGCACCCACAACCCTAGTCACCGGGCTTGCAGACGCTAGTTCGTATTATAATCTTGATATCGAGTTTGGTGACACCATAACTGCCAATACGGATCTTACAGTCACCTTAATAGTTAATGGTTCTGAAATTACCAATGCAATCAGCGGCAGGCACGAAGCAGTTGCTGGAGAGACTGTAAGCTATACATTATCTCAGGCCGGTTACACTGCTATCCGCAACGCCATTACTAATAATAACAACTATGCTTTTAGGTTTACAGTGGCCCATCAAAACACAGCAACAACGACCGAAATTCAGAACGATATCCGTAGTTTGTCGATAACGAGTGATGATACAGCGACTGTGAAAGAACCCGGAAGCCTCTCTTTATTCTTGCTCCCTGGCATGTTCGGACTTTATGCAGCTGGGCGCCGCCGGAAACAAAACCAGCTGGATCGTTAATCCGTCTGACGATCCTTGGGCAGCTTGTCGACGATTTTAGGGAGCCATCCTGATATCAGTTCAGCAGCCTGATCAGGTTCAACCCCTAGAGACCCTGCAATATTCTGCACCTGTTTTTTGTCCAATACTTTCATAATCTGTTCCGCTGTGACCTTCTGGTTCTCTCCACTACTGAGCCAGGAGGTCACTGCACTTCCAAGCCCGCCGCTACGAAGATCAGACAACAAACTCTCCACCGTCTCGGAACTGGAATTATCTCGCAGATAATTCTGTAATATATCCTCCCCCAGATTTTCAATCACAGACGACAAGTCGTCCTTATCGGATAACCTGTCATTCCTAGCTTGTAACTGTGAAGCGGCAAGCGTCTTGGTCACCATGCCTCCGACCATATCAAGAATACCCATATTTCTATTTCCCCTTAAAAAAACCAATTCTATTCGACCGGCCGATCACCCTGTTCGATCCGGGAAGCAGGACCAGATTGGTCTTTATTGAATTTTGCCAAAGTTATCAGATAAAATAAAGCGGCCAGGCCAAACAGTACAAGCGCCAGAGCCAAGTTCCTTCCCTTGCGCGCCCTTGTCGCATGATTGACCTTATTATTGTCATCGGTCATAGCAATATCCGATCCAGCGCTAAGGCCGAACACAAGACAAACAGATAAGAAATTGAAAATAGGAACAGACGCCTGGCGTGGATTAGATCCGTGCTATAGGCAACCCGCCAGGCCCCAAAGAGGAAAAGCCCGCTCATCCCAATGGCTGTCAGACCATAAAGCAACCCGGTTAGCCCGAACCACCAGGGTAACAACGAAATGGGCACCAGAAAACAGCTGTACATCAGGATCGACAGGCGCGTCGCTTTTCTTCCGGCAACAACGGGAAGCATGGGAATCCCAGCCCGTGCATAGTCGTTGCGCATATACAGCGACAATGACCAGAAATGCGGCGGCGTCCACATAAAAATCAAGGCGAACATCAGCCACGGCAATAAGCCCCCCTCGCCCGTCACTGCGATCCAGCCTATGACCGGAGGAAAGGCTCCGGCAGCCCCACCAACAACGATGTTCTGAGCCGATCGCTTTTTCAGCCAAACCGTGTATATCCCGCAATAGTAAAAAATCGAAACCACAAGCAGGGCCGAAGCCAACCAGTTAGTCGCCAGCCCCATGACCATCACGGAACATCCGGCAAGGATGATTGCGAAGGCCAGGGCGTCATCGGGGTGAATACGCTTACTGGGAAGAGGACGATTAGCAGTACGCTGCATCAACGCATCGGTGTCACGCTCATACCACTGGTTAAAAGCGCCAGACGCACCGGCTGCAACACAGATGGATAAAAGAGCCGTCAGTCCCAGGATCGGGTCGATTGGAACCCGGGCCGCCAGCATCCCACATAACCCGGTAAAGCTCACAAGACTGATCACACCGGGCTTCATCAAGGCAACATAGTCACGCCAGCCTGCCTGATCGTAACCTGCTACCCTCCTATCTTCATACTTGGCCCGTATCGTCAAGGACTCCTCCGCCTTATTTTTCGTTCATCTCTCTAGCGAATTTCAGGCAGTTTGTCATACGTATGGAACGGTGGAGGTGAAGATACCGTCCACTCCAGCGTATCGGCGCCCTCTCCCCAGGGATTGTCCTCACACTTCTTACCAAAAAAGAGGATATAGACAAGCTGGATCAGGAAGCACAACACACCGATCGCAACAATCCGGTAACCCTGTGAAGACACGAAATTCCACAGACTATAAACTTCAGGAAAATCCGGGAAACGGCGCGGCATTCCTTGGTGCCCGGAAAAATGCATCGGGAAAAACAGAATATTCGTGCCGATAAAGGTCAACCAAAAATGAATCTGCGCCAGACCTTCATGATATTTGTGTCCGGTCATTTTCCCAACCCAGTAATAGAATCCTGCAAACAAGGCAAAAACTACACCCAGGGAAAGCACATAATGGAAATGCCCGACGACGTAATAGGTATCGTGAAAGAGAATGTCGATAGAACCATTGGCCAGGACAACTCCGGTCACACCGCCTACGACGAACATAAAGATAAAGCCTATCGCCCATAGCATTGGCACTTCAAATCGGATCGACCCACCCCACATCGTTGCCAGCCAGGAAAAGATCTTGATACCGGTCGGCACCGCAATCACCATAGTCGCCAGCGTGAAATAGGCCTTGGTATCCACCGACAGACCGGCCGTATACATATGGTGGGCCCAGACGATAAACCCAACGAAGCCAATAGCGACCATGGCATAGGCCATGCCGAGATAGCCAAAGACTGGCTTGCGGCTAAACGTTGAAACGATCTGGCTAATGATTCCAAAACCGGGAAGGATCAGGATATAAACCTCCGGATGGCCAAAAAACCAGAACAAGTGCTGGTACAACAGCGGATCACCACCGCCGCTGGGGTCAAAGAAAGTCGT
>Ga0209052_1000274_pt1 | contig 15629 bp, 16 predicted proteins | sample WorMetHEROISLAND_2_FD_187409 | JGI IMG/M metagenome (GOLD analysis project Ga0209052, IMG submission 187409) | Marine gutless worms symbiont microbial communities from Max Planck institute for Marine Microbiology, Germany - Olavius sp. 4 HERON... | ecosystem: Host-associated > Annelida >...
GAGAGAGAGAGGACGGTTAAAGAAAGGATGTTAAGCTAGTAAAATGCAATTAATAAAGTGAAAAAGATAGCATCACGTGCTTACACGGCGTTCTTCAGAGGCACAGCTTCACCACATGGATTGTACGACTCGTCGTCTTCATCGGACTCATCTCTACCATCGCTCGTTCTCATCCGATGCTCAACATTTCCAGACCAAGGCAGCTTCACCGACGTCTGTTGTCGTGTGTCACTGCCATCGATCAGCCGACATCTCGTCTGAGCAGCCACGTTGCTGCCATCCAGACCATCACTCGGCTGACGAGCCACGTTGCTGGCATGCAGACCATCACGTAGTGAACGTGCATCCGGGCCAAGCCGCTGTCGACCCACATTTGACTGCACTGACCTGCGACTGCTGCTGGCCTACGTAGTTTACAAACAATATCATCAACCAGTTACTGTAGCACACGGCAGCACACATTATCACAGACTACGAGCAAAATGACGAGACTTGCCCCAACTTTGCACGGAGCAGCCAGGTTGCCTAGTAGCAAGGCTATACAGTTCAGCCTAGTGTATCATCATTGCTGCATGCACAGCCAGCCTGGGCCTTAGCATCGCTCCATGTCCACGCTTGCCATAAATCCGCTGGAAGAGAGCTGGGGCCACATTCTCAAAACTTTCCTAAAACATTTTCCTAAGATTTAGGAATTCCACAGAAGTTTTCTTATCGGAATTCTCGACGGCTTTCTTTGCGTTTCCTAAGTTCTTCTTTTCTTACCTCTCTAAACTAGTTCAACCAATCAGATGCGCTTATACAGTCCACGTGATGTAAACACCCCAGTTTTAAAACTTCTTGGAAAGTCTTGGGAAAACTTATGTTGGTACGTCAACAGAAAACAATTTAAAACACTGCTTCATTGTTTAAGTTGACTAACTTGCTTTACTTACTCAATGCCAATTTGACAGCAATGCATGTCAAATATGACGTCTAAACTAAGTGTCAATAATGCGTACTTTTGTCAAAATTTCGTTATTATTACGCAGATTTCTTTTGTAAGACAACCCCTGTGTGCATCCGAGAGTGTGACGGTTTAGAATGGACCCACTCCGTTTCCTGGCCGGATGGCGTAAGAGGCGCCTAAACCAGGCTTTTAGTTTTGTATTGGTATTATGGTATAGTTAGGTTGCGTGTGTATGCGTCTTCTGTTAGTTAGTATTACGTTTGTGTGCATGTGTATGTAGGTAGTATATTATTGTATTTTGGGCTTTTTGTGTTGGTTTGATTGATTTTGATGTTAATTTTTGTTTTCCGTACCAGTACAAGTGATTGCCTGGAGGACCGTCTCCGAAATGACCTATAATGTGTCGAGCAGGACGTTAAACATTACACACTCACTCACTCACTCACTTGCTCACTCACTTTGTAAGACAAGGTTAGTGCTTTCCTACATATTTTCTAATTTTTGTCCAAAGATCTTTCCAAAGAAGTTTCGAGAATGCACCCTTTCCTAATATCTTCTTAGGAAGATCTTCCGAGAAAGATCTTCCAAAGATTTTTCCAAAAATGTTTTGAAAATGTGCATCCTTTCCTAGGAAAAGAAATCTTCCTAATATCTTCCTAAGAAGTTTCGAGAATGTGGCCGCTGGAGTCTTGGCAAATTTGCTCCAAGAACCAGCTATTGTGTAAACGACCTGGTCTGCATCTCCATGCGCGCTGTAGCCATGGTTTGCATAGTTTGGTTTGCCGGGAAGTTAGAGGCTGTTGAGAACAGCAAGAGAGTCGTCGGTTTTATCTTACATAGCTCCTCAAGCTCATTGAAATATGCACAGCACATCTCCGCAAACAGTGATAAGAAGTTTCTTCCTCTTCTGCACATGCTGCGTATAGTTCATTTGATTAGATTTCAGTATCAGTTACATGTCTGTTAAACCATGGACTGTGTACATTCTCAAAATTTCACTGCAACTGTATTGTGAACTTGATGCCATCGAAATGTATCTTTATATAACACACTATTCGCAACATGCTCATTTTTATAACTATCTATAATGCAAACAGCTCGGTATGCTAAATCTTTTTTACTGTATCATTTAACACATCTTATGTAACTGTGATGTACATTTTTAACTTTCAGCCCCACTGGCTGCAACACATAGTAACGATGTATCATTCGTTCGTTGACATACGTCGTCCGGCAAGTGTTGCTGTGTCAATGTCTGCCGTTGAGTCTGTGCGGCTTGCATCTCATCTTGTCTGCTGCTCAGAGTCTCAGACACGAGATGCTGCTGCAGCTGCTGCAGTCTGAGATTGCATCGCAAAACACACGACACGTTAAAAACCAGAAAGCACTCACAGAGTCTAAACATCTGCAGGAAAAAAACTGTGCTTTATTCTTGGCTATCATCATCATCAACGTTAATTATGCCAAAAACAGCATATGAATATATATATATACACAGTGCTCAAAAAGTAGAAACTCCATAATAAAACCATGACAGTTCTGGCTTCACCTTACAGGAATTGTGATAGAAAAAAATTCTTTTAAAAATTCCTGGATTCGCTTCATGATCCAGATTGCCACTAAAATCTCACCAATTGTACCATTGGCTATGCCTAACCATCCAAAACATTTCATCGAAATCTGTTATAACGTTTTGACAAAAGGACCAACAGAACAAGATAAAACAAAACCTTTCCTTGGTGGAGGTGACAACAAAAAAAATTGCATCTATCTTCATCTATGTGATGAAAGAACAGAAGCTTTCTCATTGCTAAAATGACTGGAGACTTATTAACAGATGTGACTTTTCAGGGCAGCATAAACTCGGAGGACAGCTCATATACCTCACCATGGTCAACACCTTGTTGTGGTGGTGGGGCTTATGCACCGATGACCCAGACGATTTGTAATCCGAAGGAGAGGAGCTAACTAAGAGCAGACCGCATGATAGGAACAACCATACTACACGTCACCAGTCCCAGGTGGCTGGTGATTTTTTGGCTTCACAGCCGATTTCGGCTTCACAGCCAATTACCGTGACCTTTGGTTACATCGGGGTTGCGCACTGGGCCGAACTGATACGGCCACAGCGCTGGGCAGGTGTAATAACTTGCCCACCCCAAAGGTAAGGTAAGGTAAGGTAAGGCTCATATACCTTTCCCAGCGTTGTTCTCTCTCCATTTCTTTCTGTGCAGGTGCTGCCTGCTCAACACGTGTATTTGGCTCACTGCTAAGACTGGCTGACTGCGGCTCGGTGAATGTCTCAATGTGTGCCGAAGATTGCTGAATCATATCAACCAGCTTATTCAGCTCCGCCAGTTTGTGCTTCACTCCCGCCAGCCGGCTGCAACAAGCAACTCATCTTCACCACAACAACAACAGTAGCAAAGCAGAAGCAACAACAACAACTACTATTACAACTACCAGTACTACAACAAACAACAACAACAGCCCAGCTGTTGCTAGGGTTAGCCGACCGTACTCATGGTGCACAGTACTCGCAACCTGCATCCATAACTGTCCGAGTATGATGTTTCGAACATGTTGTTGCCTGCGCCCGAAATGTAAATGCAGTTACTTGCTTATTTACATAACTTCCGGAAGTTATGTAAACACGTTATGTAAACAAGTTAAACGTCCGATACCTCGTCGAAATACTTGCGTTGCAAATTGCGGCCAACAGCTGCAGTTAGCGACATGGTTACTATTGACAGCTTATAGGAACTTACCAACGCCCTATACCATCGCCGACCCTCTACGACGTACCGTTTAGCCACAATACAAAACGTTACAGACAGACAGACAGACGACAGATGGACAGAACATCGTATCATAAGCGCGACGGCACTACCCAGTACGGTCGGCTAAAAATACTCGTGCTGATGTCAGTTGTAGTTTAACTGGTCTATTGATCTAAACCATTTCAATGCCAGCGTATCTGAATCATCACATGCACAGGTTACTGACATAACCTGCCACAAGTGCTGCTGAAGCACGGCCTAAGAGCACTACAGTAATCTGACTGCTGTTTTTGTTGTTGTTAGTACTAGAAGTATGAAAGGAAACATCGACAGAATGTGTACAGGCTAGCTGTTCTTCCTCAACAGCTAGAAGGACAACGGTAGTGCAGTACTGATGCATGCCAGATCACAACAACCAGCTGCTACAGTGCAAAGACATGTCACAACTGCAGTCACAATAATGCCTCTACCCTTGAAGTCAACCATACGTATCAGCTGAGTACAAATTCAGAGAGCGCCAGAAATTCAATCCACAAACAAGAACACGCCAGTGTAAGCACACGATCACAGAAGCAGCAGCATTTGTACATAAACAGTCAATAAATTAACTGCCTCTTAATAACAGAGCGAAAAATTTCCCAAAACAGAACAATACATGACATCATACCTAAGCTTTGCCCTAGTCTCAGCATCATCATCATCATCATCATCATTATTATCATCTCTTGCAGAAACTCTGCACTGAGTCACATCTGACGTGCCACTCGCCCTGTTAGCAAACAAAAAGCAATGACAGCATATCATACACAGCTCATCTACCACATCAGCCTTCAGCTACTGCTGCATTCTGTCCGGAATAAACTGTCTGAGAACAGTACACTGTGCTAATAAAAAGTGGACCCTTAGAAAATCGTGAATAACTGCACTAAACCAAAACCACCGTTAATGTAGATTAGTGTCTAATATTTATTAATTAATGTGGAAAAAATACCGAAAATTTGGCGCAAAAAAGTATGAACTACAAATGATGAAACTGGCACACACAGAAGACCTGAAGACCGCCGGCACAACATGGTCACAAACGCTATCAATGACATGGAACCCTGAGAAAGAAGAAACTTTAAACAAACCCTCACCAATAAAACCTAAGTTAATAATGCATTCAACCACAGATAAACAAGGATCCTGGTGCCATAAGCATATAAGCAAAGCTTAAAGAATGCTTCCAGCTACTGACAGATTTGGTGGGTCTCTCGTGGACAGTGCAAAAAAGGTAATAGTCGGGTACTTGCTATAGAGCTTTACATGAGTCAGACTCGCGACCAGAAGCACTTTACAACCTCGAAAGTGACAGCTGACTGGCACGAGCTAATGATACAACAGTGCACTATGCGGCCATCCATTGCCCACATCAGCGAGCAACTAGACCCGCGGTTTGCAGCCAGCAGACATACCACCGCCCCACACAGCCACACTAGGCCTTCACCCCAAAGCACGTAAGCTACTACTCATTTCCGTCCCACTGAGGGTAGGAGGCTGAGCACACCGTAGGTTAGCAACTTGCTCAAGGTTGCTTGCAAATGACCCGTGGTGATAATCAAACCGTAACCTGAAAGTTACGCATCGACACTAACCACTAGACCACGTGCACCTACACAGGCACGAAGGTGTGAACAACTTGCCCAGAGTTGTTACTTGGTAGCCGAAGGGCTGGGAGTCGAACTCGCAACATGTCGGTCCCATAGCCAATGCCCTAACCACTGAGCCACCAAGCCACTCAATTTACTTACCTACAAGTCTGATATCAACATTTGCTACCGAGAACAATGTACACAATCATACCACTGTGGCCAAGTTCGACTGGCAGCTTGGTCAGTGCCTGGCTGTGAAAGACCACCACCACGACCAGCAGCAGAACTGTCAAGCCTGCTTCCAACGGCTACTGGTTCAGATGTTTGTTGACGTACCGCTCGCTGTTGACGCAGCATATCCTTCATCACAGCCAGCTGTGTCTTAACCTCAGTCAGATGCCTGTAATACATCAATCCATCATCGTCATCATTACCTATGAATAAACCCCATAAGCTAAAAGAATAACTACAAACTTCATGGGAAACCCATCTCTACCTACCTGCCATATGAAATCACAGTGATACCTGGCACCCGACACAGGTGAGTATGCCATGCAGGCTGGTACTTGATTTACCTACCACAAAGGGATGGAAGGCTGAGTTGACTTGGATGGCTGGTTACACATCAAAATGGTTTACCTGTCCTAAGACTAGCCACACCTGGCAAAGGGCAACTATGATGACTGGACACAATGTGTTAATAATGACTAGTTGACTACACCATGCCACGAGAAATATCACTAAAAATTAATGACGGAAACTAACTTCATGTTTTGCTGCAGCTGCTTTATCTCATCAGAAGTTAGTTCAGTATTTCCAGCACGACTGCTCTCCGTGCTTTCACCATCAACTGTCACACATCACACACAACAAGCAACTTATACATCAGTATAATTACAGTCATTACACAGTAAACACTCGCAAACAATGTGCACAATAATACATGGTCTGACAATTAATTTATTGGAAGCACTAGAAAATATATTAGCCAGCCCACTGAGCCTAATGCAAAACTGAGCATCAACTCCTTGTAATTTTCTCCCAAGTCCAGTGTCACGTGACACAAAAACTAAAACAAATATAAAAAATGTGGCCTGACCAAATTTAGATATTGTGTCCTAATCTAAGAGTCAGTATTGAGTAGTCGTTTGCCAGCACCCATTGTGAATGGGGAAAAAAGAGACTTCGAACATAGAAGAATTTCTAAATTTCAAGGTCTCTTGACCTCGATCTTGGATCGGGTCATATGACAAACCATCATGCATCACTCATCAATCTCTACCTACATAATAAAATTCATAATCGGAATAACTTTTGTGGATAGACATTAGACAGACAGACACACATACAGACAGATGGATGGACATCGAGACCAGCTTTATAAAAGTCAACCTAATGAATTACCAGTAGTCTAAACTTTCGTACATCCTGACTTGATATGAATTAGATGGCTGGCTGTGCAATAGCTACGTGTCATTTAACTGTACACATCACCTGTAACAGTCCGAGCTGGTGCAACTGCACGACCACGCTCACTACCATCACAATACATTCCACGATGACTCAACAGCTCCTGCTGCTGCCAGCTGCGCAACTACAACACACACGGATGTGGACATGTATAACAGCATGCATCTCAACACGACAAAGTGACGGTCATTCCCACTGGTACAAGCTACAAAACAGCATCACGATATGCGTTTTATAGGGAATTTGTTCCCGAGTACCCACTAACACTACTAATCACAGTATTACTCACACTGACGTCAATCAGAACCTATCCAGCATGGTGGAGGTGAAAGTACTCAGCTTTAATAACTAAGACTGGTTCAGATCTTTGTTGACGCACTCCTAGCCACTACAACTGACTAGGCATGACTGCAGTCAGGCTTGCACAATATCTGGTTACAAAAAATGCAGAAAACAAAGCATGTTACTTGTTCCTGCTGTTCCAACATGTCCTTCAACACCGCGTGTTGTCTGCGAAGGTCTTCCAACTGATCGGTTCTTCTCTTGAGGTCGCTCTAATTAAACACATTACACAGTCCATGAATGACACTACACACCACAATACTGTCACGAAACTGCTTTCACAACGTCCACACGTATACACAAACACACTACTCAGCAGATACAAACAGTTCGAATAAGTCACACAAATTAAAACAAGTATCAAAGTTATCTATTTGTCACTGGGCAGATCACTGCAGGTCGCATGTTGGTTTCGCTGCAACATGTAATGCAAATTTTGACAGAAATTCTGACCTCTTAAATCTTCCCATCTCGTGCATGGACGAGGCCCTGTCTAAATGCTCTCTGTAAGGGCTACAAAGTGTCTCTGCCGAATGGCATCATTCCATCAAACGAATAGACCACGCTTATAGTAACATCTACCGAAATAGCAATTATTGGCTCGCGAGCTGCAAGCTATAAGCAACCTTTATTCCCAGGCAGCATGTCTGCAGCTGTCTGCAGGGTGGACTATCCGTAGGACAGCTGTCGCTAGAGCTGACTGAAGGTCACCTGTCACTAAGCTTGCACCACAGCAAGCCACGTCGCCTATTGGCTTGCTACTTTGTTAGCTATGCAAACATACAGCAGCAGTATTATGATACTCGTGATGCCACAACATTATATGAAACGAAGATCAGCGCAGTTACAACGTTAATCTAGGCTTATCACTGAAACACAAGAAGAGCTTCAAGCACCTCAAGCAGTTGCCTTCGATCAAGTAACTCGGAAAGATTGTCTCCAGCATCAGCATCAGCATCAGCCGTGGGATACCTGCCAGCTGCATACACATTGTGTGGTGGCCACTTCACGTCAGAATGCTGTTCAGGCGGCTCAGCTACGGCAGTGCTCTCAATGTCAGTGTCCGAGTGATGGCCGAGATGTGACTCGATCATTGGACGCTGATTGTTCAGCCTGGAGCATCTCTCGCCACTTCCAGACAAATGAAACTCCTGCACAAATACCACACATCTGCAACACAGTACCTACTACGCTCACTCACTGTACACAACACATCGTCCTGCTCTAACACTCCCATCTAGGGCTGTACCGAATATTCTATTCGTATTCTATTCGGTCCGAATAGTAGGCCGAATAGTGTATTTGTATTCGGCCGAATAGTCGTGCATACACCGAATACGAATAATAGTCGTTGCGCTGCCGCCGCTCGCTTGTTCCAGCCTGAAGCCTCAAAGACAAGCTCTCCCGTGAGCCAGACATTCTAAGCACATGAACATGTCTGTTTGCCGAAAACGTTGAATGCTTGGTTTGTCTCAAGGCGAATATGAATAACTTCTGAGTTCTGATAGCTGTGAGAGACACAGTATGTTGTGTAATAATGTGTTAATAAATTTATCGAATATTGCTGAATTGTGTCTCAACTATTCGTATTCTATTCGTATTCGGCCGAATAATAAAATGAATTATTCTTATTCGGCCGAATAGTAAAATCTGCTATTCGGTACAGCCCTACTCCCATCACGGTTTAGTGTTTAAAGCATGTATTTTCTTACACATTGTTACATTAACTGACATGATGTACAGTAACGCCCAATGACTAATGTCCACCGAGCATATGTCAAAGAGATGACGTTAACATGGATGAAACACTGCCAAAGTACAAACAACTCATGAGACAAAAATCAGCGAAAATTGTTCAGGGACATTTCATCAATGGGCAGCACTGATTAATGTGTCGAACTACTGATCCTGTGGCCTTCATAACTGCTAGAACGTTACTAAAACATGTCTTATCCTCACATGTTCCGACACTTCATCGGAATCAAAGTGCAGCTCAGCGGCAGCATCCGACTTAGAATCACTCTCATCAGACTCGTACGCATGCTCTGTCAAATTCTGCCGAAGCATGAGTTCATCTTCTCTCTGCTCCTTGAAAAACAATAAATCACAACATAAACACAGAAGCAGATCTGTACAACACCATTAGTGTCAAAATGTAACTAATGACCACAGACTCTGCATCTACAACTTTTGCATTTCGCAAGATAGTGTAGCAACAGTATTAAGGTGAGGTGGGCAAAACTACAGTCATTTACATCAAGTTTCTTCGTGATGTTGCACGCCAAAAATTATTTTAATCGGCCACTGTTTCACAAAGTCATTCGAATAATAACACTGGCACAGTTTTTTTCTGAGACATGGTGAACAACAACTGCTCATTGTTTCAAAAGCATTGTGCACTCTGTAAATTTACTTACTGACTTACTTCGCCTCACATTCGATGGGCTTCCAGCCTTAAAGCAAATGACAAATCTATCCTTCAACTTTCAAACAACTTCAACATCAGAGTGCCTTGCTGCATGCAATCACAGTTTTGTTCATCTGCTAGCTTCTATAACAGCAAGCAAGTTATATTTCTTACTTCTTACTCCCATAAATTTGTTTCTCAGGGACCTTGTGCTCTTGTTCTTTCAATTTTTCTGTATTAACTAATTTCCAAAATATTTCTCATTGTAAAGTGCTACAAAATGTTTACAAAAAAAACAGCAGCACACTTACTAGAACCTTTTGCAGCAACAATATGTAGTTAGCCTCCTGTTTCTTTAGGTCAATGACCAAAAGTGTCAGCTTTTGACGCTGTTCGACACTTTCCTATCATTACATACAGCACATACAAACATCAGTAAATTCCATTTTGCATTGTATCATACTGTATAGTACTGAAGTAGTACAAAATGCAGCCTTCTGACTCTATGTTTCCTCATCTTTGTAAAATACTCAGTTATGTTACAGTTATACAGTATAAAATATTTAGTTAATGATTTGATTTGAACACACACAAAACACATAAAAATGAAGTACAAGTACGCTTACCTTCACTGTTCAGCAGCATAGTGTGTAAATACACTTAATAGTTTTTTCAAAGATTTATAGTTCTATGTGCACACAATTACATTGCAAATGATAAAAACAATCCAACTGCAAGACAAATAATAATGCTACAAAAAATGAAAGTCAAACACACTAAGTAACTGGTATCAATGTAAAGTAAAATTCTAAGCAACAATGAAAAACTTTTTTTTCAAAAGTAAAACACAAAATAAACCACCGTGTCTGTAAGCTGTCTAAGCTTGGACATCATGTCTTGTGAGCGCCGTATGCAGTCTCTGACTTGCATCAGTTGGCCAGCAATCTCACTACTATCAGGCTACAAGCAACATACAAATTCCACATTTTAAGGACATCAACAAGTAAAGCAAGGATAGTATGTTTGCTACACTACACCACACCTGAGATAGCAAAATGCCACTTTTATTTTTTCAATAAATTTGGTACATATAGAGCAATCATAGGAATGAAAGCATCACTTTCTACCTGAGACACTGTGTATGACAGACACACAGTAAGGCTTCAACAACACCAGTAATATACATCTCCCAATAGCAATAATTTCAAGAAAGCTGCTACAAAAATAAAGAAATTCACTTTTGTGAGCAAAAGTAGTGCAGAACTGATTGGATTCAAATGACAGTACCTTCTCACTGGAATATACATTGACAGCAACTGGTGCAGCTGCTGGCAAATGATCTTCATGGTGAAATGATTCATCACGTGATGTGTTTGGCTGACTGTACCTAATGCTGACATAATCCTGCAACATCTGTCTGTCTACAAATCCAACAGCACCATCTTCAGTGCTCACAGGAACCACAAAAGAAGCAGAATTGGTCTGATCAAAATCACTACTGTGCAGCTTTTCCATTTTCTTCTTTCTGCTGGTGAATTTCTGACGTCTTTCGTCAGCATCATTGTTCCTGATTAGTCTTCCGTGGTGTAATTCTCTAGAACAGGAATCAACTGCATGTCCTGAAACATCGACAGCTTCTGCATTCAGCCGAACACTATTTAGTCCTGCTGAAGAATATTCATCATAGCCACTTGTACCTCGTCTACTATGCTGACGTGGCCTGGACTTCATTTCTGTACTACTGACATCAACTGCAGGCATTCTTTGCTTGTATCTGTCAACTGCATAGTTGTGATCACTATGATGATACACAGCATCATTCGCATGCGTTGTTTTCATTCTATCAGCTTTGCTGGAACGTTTTCCTTGGTTCATGTTGTTGTAATGTCAGCCAAACCACAGACACCAACCTTCAGATGCCAACTAAAAATCACAGCAAAAACACCGGAAAAATCTAATGCACACGTTTCCATCGTTACACTAACATCAACACAGCACACACACACTGTAACTTAACACAAAGGTACAAATCTTTTGCAGCAGTCAGAGACCACAGCAGCCAAAACACAGCAATGCAATGCTATTTCTGAAAGCTTCCAAACAGACAGATGAGTAAGCTTAAGCACATTAGAGATTTTTTTTGGAGAATTGCAATACATAAATGTACACTTTACTGACTGACTTACTTACAACTAGCTTACTTACTTACTAACCTAGCATACCAACTGACAACTAGTTAAAAAGTACAGTGAGCTGAAGAGGCTGTGCTCAGAAAACATGTTAACATTGATTCAACATTGCTATAACGTTGGTGGTAACGTTGATATGACGTCTGATGTCAATAGCGACTTAGCGTTATTTTTCTCACTGATTTAAAATTGATTCAACATTTGCGTTTTAACGTTAAAAAACTCAACGTTACCATAATGTTGACATAACATTTGTCAAGTTATTATGTGAACCCTAATGTAACGTAAATTTAAATGTGCTTTTAAAATTTAATTTCACTTCCTAACATCATTAAATTGGTCATTTCTAATTGTTTGCCTAAAAGTGACACAGAAGTACAGCTTTCTTGAACAATAATTCAGAAAGTAAATTAAATTAAATTGTGCAGTTCCAACTGCTGTCCCAGTGGTCCTAAATAGAGGCCATGAGTATAAAATGGATGTGTGGATCTGCGAATGTTGCAACAGTGCTTAATTAAGCTGATATTTATTAGTTTAACCCTCCCCCTAACCTATTCATAATCCTAACCTCTCCGTAACCCTAACACTAACCCCAGCCCAAATCCTGATGCAATATCCACAGATCCACTTTTTACCAGAGCCCATTTAGCCCCAGACCCGTAGTCTAGAGCCAACCCGACAATCAATGCAATCACTCACAAACAGGTGTCAAAAAATAGATATGCAACAGCAGAAATGTTATTTGGTGCCGTTGCTGTTTCGTCACACACATCACAGATAAATGTTTCGGTCAAAACCGTTTACGCTCGCTAATGTTATTTTCCGTCCGCACTGATGGATAAGTAAGCAAATATGATGCTATTGCCCATCCGCCATGGTCGAATGGAAAACTGTTGCATGCACGCTATTTTTCATCTGTGTGGATGGAAACAGGCATGCCCGTAAGCCCGATTAAGAAATTACTATTCATTATGTCTATTATTAATTAATAAGAATTACCTCATACACTAAACGTTAGAGCACATACATTCATTTAAAAGGCAATTTATCTGCCAGGAGATAAATGACAACGGAACATAGCATTAGATTTGCTGTTATTCGTCCACATGGACGTGTGGATGCAGTTCCATCCATGGCGGACGAAAAATAGCGCTAGGTTTTCGCTTACATTTACGTCCGTGCGGACGAAAAATAACATCGAGTTTATTTTTGTCATTTCAGTATCTGTCTGGTCTGTTACTGACTATTCTATCTTGCCACCGGGACATTAAAGGACACGGCTGTATCTGATCAACGGTGAGAAGTCGTAACGGGAAATGTACAAAAACAGTTGCCAATGGCAAAATTGATAAACATCACTGTAAACATCCGCCATATTCTACACGAACGATGCTATGCACACGGCTAGCCGTGTGCACTGTGCATGGCAAGCATAACCGATGAGCCTATCGTTTAATTTGCTAAACGCTTAAACAAAACTAATAATTGTTTAGTAAGCGTTTAAACGCGATATGGCGGCTTCCCGTCTCCAGTTCAACCGTCACCGCCAAATGGCGGAGACATTACATTACCCGCCGAGTATTCGAGTAACAAAGTACTCGGAATCAATGTCCTCACTTACTTCGTCAGCCACGTCTTGATCAGCCTCTGATTCATCTGTTCCCCACGATCATCTCACCTCACCAGTGTCATCCTCACCACTCTTGTAATCCATCACCCCATCATTCTTCCATTCCAAACTCAAAGCTTTCCTATTTCTCATATCTTACCCTGCATAGACATCTGACACTTCTTCGGACTGATTTCACGGATACCCGGACTACTTTAGCCTTTGCGGTTTTTTCTCTGTTTCAGTTTTTTCTAGTTTTTCGTTATCGTTATATTTACTTCCGTTTTAGTTGTTTTGTCTAACATCTCTTGTCTCTCTCATAACCGTCTGTTTCTTGATTTTTGTTATTTATTTTTTAGTTCCATTTAAAACATTTTTAGTTTTTTTTAGTTTATGATTTTTGTTATTTATTTTTTAGTTCCATTTAAAACATTTTTAGTTTTTTTTAGTTTATGTGCAAGATTAAACTGGCAGCTTGCCTGTCAGTTTTCCAGTGCAAATCATCTATCGTATCGTATTGTATCGTTAGCGCACCTCCAGCCTTAGGGTATCATAGGCTATAATGACAACTACAGCAAGTAGGATAAGGCAACTTGCACTTGAACAGTCTTTGGTAAAATACTATTACTAATGTCACACAAGTGACATGATGCATGTGGGAAAACTAACACTGGACACACTTTTTGTTATCGCCGCCATGTTTGTTTAAACTATCGTTTAATTTGCTAAACGTTTAAACGCATCCGTGAACCCTACTTTAATGCCTGACCCTAACCTTAAACCCTAACCCTCGGCCGTGTGCTTCGGTGCGCGTCTAGCCGTATGCATAGACACTATATTCTAATAACCATAGAGAAGTAACTAAAATATTAATGATCGATGGTTTATATTTTGATGATCGATAGTCTTCGTGGTCTCCACAGTATGGGAATTTTTTAAGATCTTGGGAATTTGGGAACTGCCTTGGGATTTAAGGAATTTGCTGAGTAATTTTGGGAATTTTAAGAGAATTTTTTTTAAACACTCATAATTGCAAAACATAAAATGACTATTGGCATTTAACAAATGTTACGTACCGTTGATGTCCCAATGTCGGTTGTGTTTCTGCAATTTCCAGTCATTGGTTTTACTTACTTTAATTACTCGGTTCTTGTGTATGACGTCAGTCACGTCTCACACCCCCCACACCTTGGCACGGTTTACGTCCGATACTCCTCGAAATACTTGCGTTGCAAATTGCGGCCAATTAACAGCTGCAGTTATAGCGACATGCATGGTTACTATTGACAGCCTATATAGGAACTTACCAACGCCCTATCCAACGGTACCATCGCATGATCGCCGACCCTGTACGACGTACCGTTTAGCCACAATACAAAACGTTACAGACAGACAGACGACAGACGGACAGAACATCGTACCATAAGCGCGACCGTACTACCAAGTACGGTCGGCTAAAAATAGTCCAAAAATTGCGGTACAAAGTGTTTGTCATTATTTCCTCAATTTTTGCATGCAGAATTATTGTTCCAGGCTTGTATTACCTTGATTTTCATTATTTGGGAATTTTAACCTCATATTAGAAGTTATTGGTGCACGATCTTGGGAATTCGACGAAACCCGAGTGGAAACACTAGATTTTATGGAAATATCTATGGATGTTTGTTATTATTATTGTTGATGTTATTGTATTTTTGGCGTTAAAACAATGAATCAGAACATAATAGTTGCCGTTGATCATTCTGCCCAATCGGAGAATGCTGTTAAGTGTGAGTATTTGTGCATTTATGTATATGCGTATTTTGTTCAGCTCTGGTACAATAATGCGTCGTTTTCGTGTACACACGTCTGGGCGACATTCTCCATATCACCATCAACGAATTATGGAACTTTCGTACGGGAACGAAAATGCCTACTGGTTCCGGTTTATGGCATTTTCTATACCATTTGGTACACAAATTTATTCGATCGGTAGTAAGTAGCGAAAAAGACGTGGCAACTACTAGCAAAAACTGGAACTTCAAGACACATTACTATGATGCATTTCGGGAATGGTGATAAACCGAATACGTAACTTTCTGCTGTACAAAGTATCAGTCTATCAGTCTTTTGGAAATTTTAGACTCATACCATCAGGGACCACGCAGTCACTGCTTTTACTGGTTGAAAAGGTTAAACAAGCTCTCATTGGTGGTAACAAAGCTGGTGTTGTCTTCTTTGATTTCGCCGATGCATTTGGCAAAGTGGACAGACAG
>Ga0209052_1000275_pt1 | contig 15629 bp, 13 predicted proteins | sample WorMetHEROISLAND_2_FD_187409 | JGI IMG/M metagenome (GOLD analysis project Ga0209052, IMG submission 187409) | Marine gutless worms symbiont microbial communities from Max Planck institute for Marine Microbiology, Germany - Olavius sp. 4 HERON... | ecosystem: Host-associated > Annelida >...
CCTCTATTTTTAGCAATACACCACTGGATGATGGTTTTAACCTACAATAGCGATAAGAAAAAGTCCTTTCTACACAATATAAGAAAAAGTCCTTTCTACACAATGGGCGGCCCCCTCTTGAACCCCTTGGCCGGTAAGAAATTTACACCCAGTCCGCGACTGGTCGATGCTATGTAGAATTGCATTCTAAGGACATGAATAAACATTTAGATGTGTTCATCTGAACACAAAAAAAAACAGAAGCGATTTAAATTGTGCTCATTAGAGTATTATCATTAACTTAATTATTAAATTTGACGATATGGCATTGCATAAAGATTTTTGAAAAGGAATACACTTGATGCTAGTTTTTGTAAAAGTGAAATTTCTGCTCTCTCTAGGTATGCTGTTCTTTCTTTCTAGCCGATGCTTGTGTCAAATGCACCACGTTAAATAACTTTAAGATATTGCTCTCAATCCAACTACACTGTGGTTGAAAACTTTTTTATGTAGACCCATTATTGCATTAACTTTATATACTACCAACTGTTTTCATATTTTGGGGAGATATACAGTGCAAGAAATTTGCTAAAAGAAGATCTATACATAGCTTACCTGGTTAAATGGGCTAGCCTATAGACTATAGATCTTGCTGTCTGTTAAATAAACTAGTAACCAGCGATTAGATTGTTTCATCGTGAGATAAGTTTCGCAGAACTGTCACGTCGTTGTGTAGACCCGATGACGCATGCAGAGTCTCCGGTGAACAGTCCGAAGACTGATCGACGTACTTTGCAGGCCAACGTGTGTCTGATTCCTCTGACGAAGGAGCACTTCTGGACGGCCAGTGACAGAACGCCCTCAGCGGGCACCGGCGATGGACAACAGCAGGTGCCCGCGGTCAGTGCGCCCCAGCACACTCTCCTGAACGCCGCACCAGCGCCACGAGCACCACACGACTCCAAACAAGGTCGGCTCCGCTCGCTCGCCTGTGAGATTAGAAACTAACAGTAGCAAAGCGTTAATAGTAGCATCAATATAGTAGCAACACTGTGTCCGGGAAAAATACTCTCCAGTTTGCTTCCGATAACTGTATCAAATTGACGTATACTTGCGTCATTTTGGCACAAATTATCCAGGTACCTATATGCTACTTTGCATTCATACGTTGTAAGTAACGTGGATCTCTTTCTCTGTTCTGCCACGTGACTATCACTTCTGTCATCAGCTGCTCCTGTCTCCAGCTATCCTGTTCACTGCTTCGTAGATTATGCCGAAGATGTTACTTAGCAAACAAGCATGGCGTTGAAACACAAGCAAAGATATCGACTCTTAGTGCGACATGTACCCAACCGTCGGTCTAGTTGCCGAGTGTCTGAGGCGTGAACAGTAAAACAGGTATAACATTGGTTAACCCTAGTCTGACGGACAGACGGACGGACGGACGGACGGACGGACGAGACGCGTAATGCGGCCTACAGTCAGCCGTGTGTTTGTGATGCAGACGTGATGGAGATGCTGATGCTGCAGAACGCGCAGATGCATCAGTTAGTGACGCAGCAGACGATACTCTCATCTCTACCTCAGCAGCAGCAGCAGCCTCCAACAGCCACAGCTAAACGACCCAATGTCGCCCAGCTACGCCAGCTTCTTAGCGTAAAACAGTTTGCATTCATTTTACCATAACAGACAGTAAAGTTACGCTTTCACCTGATGAAAGTTAATGATAATTCTGAATGCTTTTTATTATATCTTTGCTCTCTATCCCCGGGGCATTGCGGTTTTCATTACGTTAGCGACAAACAGGGGCTTATCGACCGGTAATCCGAAGTTACGCAGTTTAGCTGCATCTGCATGTGGTCACAAATAAGCTTACACTGTGAGCCCGATACCACGGTGAAGATGCACAAGCTTGCCTAAGATTTAAAGATTAAAAGTATGTACAGCTGTTCGCGGAAATCCATCTCAGAGCTAAATGCCATATGGGATCACATAGTGTTACCTGCCATCAGACACAGGTGAACGCGCCCTGCCTTAACCATAACCAGAACCAGACAGGCTGGTATATACTCGATTTGTCTACAAGAAAAGACAGAAGGTTGAGTTGACACGGTGCTGTTGCTTCCGAAGAAGACAACGGCGTTGCCAAAACGTCAACGAATCAGAAAATAAATTAATGGTTGTAATTTGATGAGTTCGTATAGCTTATTAGTTACCGTTTCAATAAACTTGTGAATATTTAAAAGACATGTGTTATGTTTATGTTGGACACTGCAGCTGGCGGCGGGCAGCACTGAGCGACGGGCACCTGTCACTGTTCACCATCATCACTACAACGAACTGCCGCCAGTCAACTTCAAGCCAGTCGCTCTGCCACCGATACAGCCGTACGACACTCATACGTATTTTGGCATTCTAGAAAGCAGTTAAAATTGATAAATTTTTTGCACTTTTAAACAGGCGACTGAATTACTTAACTATTTCGTAGTTCAGGTCCTGACTGCGGTGGCGGCCCTGGTTGATAGTGGCCTAAGGTAACCTCCTCCTGGGTCAGCCATGCTCAGTAAAGTTCACCAGATTACGTAAGGTGAAAATGTGGTGCGTGTTAGTGGCTATATATTGAACATAATTCTGTATAGCGAAGAGGAACCGGCAGCGGAGCTTGTGGAGTACTCGTGTGACATTAGACGGAGACCGACGTTGTTATGAACACGTTCTAGAGACAGAGAATCAAAGCTTACAAATACAGTTTCATAGCTATCCAGACGTTTTCTGTGTGGTTGTTTTAGACTGGTTGTCACGTGGCAGTGGCAGTTTTTGTTGGCATTGATGTTGATGTGGCTGTCGGACAGCGAGAGTAAAAGCAGCTGCTGTTGTGTTCACTATTATCACTACAATGAACTGATATTGAATATAATGTATTGATATTGTATTGATATTGTGCCATTGCAGAGCGGCGGCCATAGCGACTACTCGGCCATCTCACTTGCCTTCTCAAACAACCTCCTCCCACGTCGCTCTTCCAAGTCACAACGACGGTAATTAACGTATTGCCGACATTTGAATTTTACTTGTAAAATGTGACAGTCTGTAGGCCTACTATGATTTTAAACAAATAGTAGTTGCAGCATACTGCTACTGATCGCACGGCATGGAACTCGTATTGAATGGGGCAATAGGCAGGCTTTTGTTAAAAGAAGCTATTGTTTAATTGAGACTTGGCATAGTCACCGTACAGTGATTAGGTTGTAGACCATCATAGGCGTATAGCCGGTAATTTGAGTTGGGAGGAGCGGACTGAAGCCCAAAGAACCAAAAATCGAGGCCGAAAGCCGAGAGCGGGATGGGGTTCTTAGGGAGGGAGCAGCGAGCCCCTACCCATCAACTATAGGGTCTGGGGAACGCTAAAAGCTCCCCCAGCGGGGTCCGGGGCAGGCAAAGCCCGGCCCGGCCGCAAATGCATTTTTAGGCATGAAAAAGTGATGAAAGTGCATGTACCGGGTATAAATTTGGTTAGTTTTTGCTGCACAAATTTGCATTCACAAGTGAAGTTGTAGGGGGCGGTCACCCTCTACCGCCCCCTCCCTGACAACGCCACCGTAGACTACCACATTTGTTAGAGTATCCAAGTATTCTGTAACAGCAGCTATGCAAATGTACGGAAAACACGCCTTTGTGAATCACTTTTAAGTGATTTTCGTTTAATTTCGCCTCCCTCTTTGCACCCAATCCTGCATGCTGGGACTACTTTAAATACTGCGATGACGCAGTGAGTATAGTGCTTTATGTCAGTGTTATCACAGCACTTCACGTTGTCGTGTGTGTACCTGCTGTGTTTTAAAGCGCCGACGTTCGAATCTCATCCGGTTTCTGCTGTTAGCGACAGAACGTCGCACTTGCATCGGCATCAGCATCATAGGACAGCTGCGGGTGTCAATAACACGTGCATTACGCCTCTCACAGGTAGTGTTGTGAGTCGTGTGTAACTTACCGGTAAGTTGCCGGCAACGTCGTAAGTTATCGGTAAGTTATCCTACTAGCAAAATTACCGGTAAATTACCGGTAAATTTTATTGATAATTTAACGCCGGTTTACGCGCGTAAATATTATGGAAAAAATCACGAAATGCTACATCTTTCGGTTTAATAATGCATGCCATAGGCTAGGCCGCTTATTAGAATGTTCAGCGAAAATACAGTAGAAGCGCTCGCACAATAGCGAGTAGCTCGAGCACTAAGCATTTCCTGCAACAAATTCAGAATGCTTGTTTTAGTCGTAGTGTTCACCGAAAGCGTTTCGATTGCATTTTCTCTGATATGGAGCCTGAAGGCACACTACAGCAAATAAGTAACGTAACTAGGCCTATTATTGTTGTACGCTCGAAACAGCATAAAAGACAATAAACGATTAAAATTTAAAAACGAATAGTGTGACACAAAACGGTTCCCATTATTTAGTTACTGTGAGCTTCAAGTCTAACTGACCAGTCACCAGTTTAGTTTTGCGCTAATTTATCATATAGGCAAACGGGAGTCGGACATTTCCCCGTATGGACTTCGACATACCCGAGATTTCGCCGCTGGGTAGGACATTTCTCCGCCTCGATGTATTGTATAGGCGTCGGAATATATAACACGAAAAGGGTGTTGAGAAGACTGAAGAAAACGCACAAAAACGATGTTATTGCATGTATTTTGAAGATGTTAGTGTAATAGTGTGCCTCTGACATTCTGGAAGACCAGAATCTTTTTAATACGCAAAATGTTATGAAAACATTTAAGTAAATGGAAAACTACCGGTAACAAACCGGTAACATACGCGTAACTTACCAGTACATTACCGGCAACGTTTGTTAGTGATAATTTAACAACACTCACAGGTATATATTTGGAATTGCTGTTGACGTTGTGTCGAAATTTATCACGCGTTATTTCCACAAATCGTTTTGTTAATCTTTCAATAATAATATTTAATATTTTCAACACATAGACCGTGTCGCAAACGACACGTTATGGAATGTGGACGCGGTTGGTACAAATGCAACTCCAAACCAAAATATTATTCTGCTTTTGGACTTTGGGATAAATATGTTACCAACTTAGGATTTCGTGAAAAAAACGTATCTCATGCTCTTCTTGTTTAGTTTCTACTAGTTTGTAAGATGGATGGATTTAGATTTGAGAAACCGAATGGTTGGTACTCTGTGATCCCTATGTATATCTACAGCCACTGAAAACGTTTTTACTAAAAAAGTGACACCAAAGTGTAAGAGATACGCCTATGTTTTCTGAAGCTCAGAACGATATAAAGTTTTCCTCCCGGAGATATGGACAATAAAATAGTGATGAAAAGCAACAATTGGCAACAGTGAATTTATGTTGTAGCTAGCAAGTTCAAGTAAGCAAGTGATTGCTGTTTACTGTCATAGAAAAATTATTATTGGTTTTTGAAAAATAACTATTTTTTTCTGTGCTTCATTCAAAGCCACGGAGTCTCAAGCGAGTTCTGCAGTTAGCGAAAGAATGTCGCAAGGGTCACATCAGCGGAAGACCAGCGTTAATCCTAGGCGCATTACGCCTGTCGCAGGTATTAGAAATTACTGTCTTGGCATTTCCACAAATTTTAACAGACTGGTGCACCTGAATTGTGCTGCAAAAGAATTGAGAAAAGGTCACCTTTTTTCTTCATGGATATTTGCAGCTCATACCGGAATATTTTTGACTTCAAATCAATGACAAAACTGACAAAAATGTATAGGAGCTTACGCATAATGTCGTTTGGTTACTACACGACATGAGTTTAAATACTTGTGGGATAAATTGTAAATCATTAAGTGGTGGACGTGCGACCGTGATAAAAAATTATATAATTATGCCAGTTTTACATTTTTGTGTTTTTTATCAGTAGACATTGCTTTCAACGGTTATAGTGTGGTGTTTAATGTCAAGCGTGGTTACTACGCCTCCGCTAGCAACTGATTTTGTTGTAAATAGAGTGCAGTATGTAAACGAACTTTGATTGAGTAGCAGTAAGGCTTACGTGTCCTGTCAGTTGACTTGCTTGTCGTTCATTGTTGTAATTTTTTTAAGGGCAAAAATTGCCAGTGAATGAGTGAACAATAAATAGCGATGGTGATATTTCGTTGTAATATCAACTTACTGTTAATTTGTTGAGAAAAACATAATTTTGTTGCGAATCTTGTGCATTCAAAGCGACGGCGTCACGTGAACAGTCAGCTGCTAGTGACGGAACGTCGCCTCAGCAATGGAACACAATGAACGGTATAATGCGCTCAGTGTAGTAATCATTCATTTGATAATGTCAACTATGTTTCAACATACTGTTTATGTAAAGCGTGACTGACTCAGACACTGGAAAATCTCTGGATGAATTTGAACGGATCTGGCATTGCATCAAGGAGAATGACTATAGCTCGATTGGTCACAGCTTTATGCACATGCAGTAGGGTGGTTTAGTATTTTATTGGGATATTATGCATATGCAGCTTCCAAAGATAGGCCGCTTATGACTAAGTTCATTAGTTTTCTGAAGGATTGTCCGGATTTTTGTGCTTTTATTAGCTTTTAAAGTTGATCTTTCTATTATCGTGCAGTAGATTGAGATGGCGAGCAGTTTTCAGCGCAGATGTCATTTTGTATCTTACCATGAATGAGACGAAATCATGCTTGACAAATTCGTCACCGTAGTAATATTTAATATTTATATATGCATGCATCTTCATTCGCAGTAGTACAAACAGATAATACATCAACAAAGCACTACACGAAGCTACAAGAATGTACGAAGAAACACAGTAACACATAAAAGACATCGAAACATTGACGAGTGATAGCGTGATGGGTTATAAATGTCAGCTGCGCCGACGATCAGGCACTCCGACCAGCTGAAGTCGGCACAGACGCTCAGAGCCGGTCAGAGGTTCGTCATTGAGACAGTCATCGCAGGCGTTCCAACGCCGACCACCAGCTGGACCCACAACGGCCAACCTCTGACGCCCACCGCCCAGCTGACCATTGACGTCACACCGACGTCCAGTAAACTGACCATGACGCACGCCAGCACTGACCACTCCGGCAGATATGTACTCAAGGCGGACAACGCCGTCGGCTCAACTACAGCCGAGTTCACGATAACCGTTAAAGGTCGTTCATCCAGTCATTATTGGTAGAGTAAATGGCTTAATAGCCGATTTACAGAGTGCGTGGGTGGGCCAAAAAATTGACACCTTTTTGGTAGTTTGGGTTCCTCTTTCGTTAGATGTTAGATATTTGCAATTGTTGATCACTCACATATCATTCTCATTGAATGGCATCGTTCTTCGTCTCAGTCGTCTGCCGATGTAAAAAAGTTCTGTTTTATTCGAATAAATTGCAATTTCGTCACGATGGTTGGATTAACTAACGATGAACGCTGTTTGATTCATAATCTTCGTGTGAAGAAACACTGGGGTTCCGAAAGAATTATGAAAATATTTTCAAATAAATGAGCACATTTAAACTGTAAATAATTAATAGCAAATACCAAAGTTGTTTAAGCAGTATAAATACGTGGTGTTTGGCAGTTTATATAATATGGCACTATATTGACGCAATTGAAAGGAGTGTCACTTTTTGGCCCACCCGGTACATATACCAGAAATGCCAGTGGCTCATTGGATTTTGGCTCACATGGTTCATTTATTAGTCGCATGGTGATCACGTAGGTCACGATTTCACAAAAGTTGACCCAGTGTCACCTTTAGCGCATGATGTGCGTCGCTGTGACACTTAGCTTTTACTGCTGTCTTGAAACTTACGCGTTCCGTACTAAATTCTTTATACCATCAGGCTGTTCGTTACCCACCAAACTGTCTTCAGGTATTTTGGAGTTTATCTTGAAATTCTGTTGCGCACATTTTTTTTTGGTTTTAGCTTTTTTCTTTTTTTTGTGCTGTGTTGTAGGGCTTACGAAATTTTTCTAAGTGCCACACGTCATGCATTATCGTATGGCTCCGTGCATACATGCAGTTGTGAAGTTCGAAACATTTCATCATCATCAACAGTTTATTTCAGGAACAAGCCCATATATGAGATAGAACAGGAGAGACAGAGACAGAATAGAGTTCGAAAAAGTTCGAAAAGTTCAGGAAAAAATAAAGCTCGAAAAAGTTCGAAAGCAGTTTTAATGCCAGAGAGTCACTCCAGGTCTTCATCTGAAGACCACTCAATGTTGGCATCTCTGTGGCCTATTTGTTCAATATTGTCAATGAGCCGCAAATTACAGTGTACTTGGTAGGCGTAGGCAATGCAATTGGCAGTTGCTAAGTATGTTACTTTTTGTCTTTATTTATTCGCGTAATGTATTATTTTCACATTTTGAACTTTTTTAATTTCATTTAAAGTTCATAAAGTTCAAGCCGAAAATAGGCCTCTAACGTTCATAACGTTCGAACTTCACAACTACGGCTCAGTGTAAATATAATACCTACAATTTTGGGACATTCATAGAAATATCAGTGTGCAGTCGTGGTGTAGAAAAAGTGCTACATAATACAGATAAACTCGTGATATTGGCTAAGGTTCTACTTCGGACAAAACCAGAACTGAGTCGTTTGCGGCTTGTGTCATGAAGCATGATTTGTATCAATGTATCATTATTGTATTTCATTTCAGTTTATCAGTTTGTGTGGCTGTTTGCAGTTTCAAGAAATAATATGTTTTTTTTTTATTTTTACTGTATAGACAAACCGTCACCGCCGAGGAACTTGGAGGTGGCAGCGTTCGACAAGGAATTTGTTGACTTGGAATGGGAAATCCCAGAGACTGACAACGGAGAACCAATCACAGGCTACCTAGTGCAGAGGCGCGACGTAACGAAAAGTGCATTTATACAGCAGGGCAAAACAGACGCGAAGACGCTGAACCTCAGAGCCAGCAAACTCATCGCCGGAACGCAGTACATGTTCAGAGTGTTTGCGATCAACAGCATCGGCCAGAGTGCGCCTGCCGAACTGAAGGAGCCGGTTACTGCTAAGGTACCTTTTGATCCGCCCGGTCCGCCAGTCAAACTGAGAGCCGAGGAAGTGACCAAGGCTTCGGCGATGATACGTTTCGAGTCTCCAGAGGACGACGGAGGATCGCCAGTAACCGGCTACTACGTCGAGAAAAAACTAGATGGAAAGTGGGCCAAAGTCAATCGCATGGCAATAACTGTGCTTGAGCTTCTTCTTGACGATCTAGACGAGAATTGCAAATACAAAGTTCGCGTGATAGCCGAGAACGCCGCCGGCGTGGGGAAACCCTGCTCCGAGATTATTTTCGTGGCCAGGAACGATTTCGACGTACCAGGCAAGCCTGAACAGCCTCAAGTCCTGAGCATTACGGAGACTTCTGCAGAGTTGTCTTGGGCTGCTCCGAAGAGTGACGGAAGATCTCCGATCACAAACTACATCGTTGAACTGAGGAGGAAGAGAGATACGAAGTGGAAAGTTGCGAATTCGGGCGAGAAAGTCACGGAAACAAAGTACGAAGTGAAACGTCTGCAGAAAGGAGAAGAGTTCGAGTTTAGAGTGACAGCGAAGAACAACGTGGGACCAGGACAACCATCGGATCCGTCAAAAATTGTCAAATACGGTTTGTATTGCTTGTTTTTTGGTTTAAATAAATTAAATGAATTACATGTAACTAAAAAGTAGGTTTTTTAACAGCAAATCTCACGAAAGCACACTTTCTTCCGTCTCATGCTGTCTAGCTCCATTCATGCTGTGTCACGTTGAATCACGTTGAGTCAAAGAAAGATTACAGAAAACAGAATTAGTTAGGAAAATGTGTTGCAAATCTGCGCAAATCTTTAGTGACAGTTGGATCTAGTTAATGTTATTCTATTTAGTGCTATTTTGTTGTGTGATTGTATACACAGAAGAGAAGGCGCATTTCTTGCGTCCGCTGGAAGACGTTACGTTGAACGAGGTCGGTTTGACGGCGGCGTTCGAGTGTGAAGTTTCCCGAGAAGGTCTGAAGGCGGAATGGCAGAAAGCAAACAAGCCGGTGAAGGTCGGCGGAAGAATCAGCATCGTGGCTGGCAGGAAGATTCATTTGTATTTCTATGTCATTGCTTGTACTTCTATGTCATTGCTGGTTGATGAACTGAATAAATAAATAAATAAATAAACAAATAAGGTCGGCGGAAGAATCAGCATCGTGGCTGGCAGGAAGATTCATCGGCTGATCATCAGTGATGCGGAAGGCCAGGACGAAGGACAGTACACAGTTGTGTTTAACGACAACGCGGAAGACCTCCAGTCGTCCGCTGAGCTTGCCATCAAAGGTTTTGGGATGACTTCTGCTACAAAATATTGCGTTAATAAAACGTATATAATTTAACGGAATTGATCAGATTGTGTACCCTATAACGTTACTGTTATATATGCAAAAGTCCAACGAAAAATACTCTTAAAGGATGCCTTAGCAATGACTTTTTTATTGATTTTGGTTTGTTACATAGCCCATACTGCAAAATATCTTACTTACTTGTTGAAGAGTACTGATTTAAATAAATCTAGATTTAGGAACTTTGCATGACAGTGTCATTTGGACTTTCCTTTTTGAAAGGCTTTTTCGTTTAATTGGTTGACATTAAGATACGTGTTAAAATTTGACAATCTACATATGACTCAGTGTGCGAAGATAATAGTTGGATTTATGGCAAGTGTCGGCAACTTTTTTTATCTAACGTTTATAAACGTTTATTTATTTTTTTCCACGTCTTTTTAAAGTTTTTTTTTCATTTTTTTATCTGAACGTTTATTACATCTATGATTTAATAGACTAAGAAACAATCCAAGATATAATTTGACCAAACGTTTGCTGTTTATCGTACTTCTTGTTGGCTGTTTTCCTATCGCCTTATTACTTACTTAGCTGCTAGTTTCGCTTGCAGCACGTCCAAAGTTTGGCGGCGACGTGAAAGATCATCTGACGCTGAACGTCGGCGCTTCTCACGTCCTGGAAGTGTCGTTTACGGCGAATCCGATGCCGATAGTCACGTGGGCGTTCAATGACTCCAGCCTGCCAGATGCCGAGCGCTTCAAATCGCAGACCCTCAGCGGTATGACGTCACTGACGATGGCCAAGGTCGTTCTCAAGGACGCCGGCGACTACAAGGTCACGCTGGAGAACGAGAATGGCCAGGCGTCATTCACAGTCAAACTCATTGTGCTCGGTAATACTATGAAATACGATTTAGTACAAATTTCCGTACGTTTCGGAGTGTGATTTCACTTTTTGTTAATGCTATAATGTGACTCTGATGGCCGACACGATATCAATCAATCAATCAATCAATCAATCAATCAATTTATTTGTCATGAAACAGAGTACATGTGACATCGCTGTTACTGCACTGACAGGAACAACCAGGCTAAAAAGCGCCTACGGTAGTCCAAAGTAACAAACATGAATTCAAACGGAACTTGCCGGCGGCCGTCCCGGTAACAGCTTTTACCCAGTTGGATGGATGTACAGCTTGTTTTATGAGGTCTGGTGAGTTGATATCACCGTAATAACGGCGTTATCGTTTACAGTTGATATGAGAACCCGGTGTACAAAACTTGTATGCGTTCTACTGAGTTCTATCTGGTTTATTGTTTATTTACAATGTTGCGTTATAGAAGAAAACGTTAATGCAAGTTACGCACCGATTTAGAGAATGTATAAGAATGCATCCACTGGAATTCGACTTACTGATTATCAGCTAATTCTAAGTCTGTGTTTGCCTGTGACTGTATAGGCAAACCCGATGCACCGCGGAAGTTGTCCGTGACTGCGTGCACCGAGAACACAGTCGGACTCAAGTGGGAAGCTCCGCAGTTGGACGGCGGAAGTCCCGTCACCGGATACGTCGTTGAGATGCGCCCGACCAACAGGGCGGCGTGGTCAAAGGTTGCTGCTACTCAGCGGCGGGAGCTGGCAGTCGGCGAGCTGCAGGACGGCTCCGAGTACGTCTTTCGCGTCGCCGCTCAGAACGCCGTCGGCGTCGGCGAATACGTTCAGCTGCAGCAGCCGGCTCTGACCAAGTCGACAGCGATCGGTGAGCACGCAGAGATTGCTTGCTTGGCTGAGCCTGTCATTCGCTGACCGCATCGATTGTTTGATCGACTGATTTCCATTGCCCTGCTGGTTGATTGGATTGTTTCTCATTATTACAATTTTTCAGGGCAATAAAGTAATGATGAGATCAGTAGTGTACGGTGATGGTGGTGATACTGTATAGGTGATGGTGGATACTGCGTTATAACTAACAACTATTTATAGTTCGGTGTCGCTATTATGAGAACAGTAAACTTTGTTGTGTGCATTTGCTGTATTCAAAGCGACGGAGTCTCGTCCAATGTCTGCTGTTAGCGAAAGGATTTCGCCTCAGCAACAGAACACGATGAGCGGTAATGTTTTTAGTTTCATTGCAGTTTTTAGGGAGGAACTCACGCATTGTGTATATAAACAGAGTCGCAAGTGACGCCGACGGTGATATTTTGCACACAACCGTATTACATAATCATATGTAAGTTTTATGAACTGTGTAGCCATCGTTATCACCCACGTAAACCGCACAAGCGCGCACGATCTTGTTGCTGGAGTGCAGTTTGGCGAAAGCTCGTAAACACTTTGCAAGGTAGGAAGCCAAACTCGATAAACCGCGTTTTAGCTAAAGTGGGCACCTTTCTTCTTCACCTCATTTGAAATCATTTTCTGTGATGTTCCGGGAGTCGAATTGGCCCATATTTCTGGTCAATCACTAAAAACATAAACCACGTGAAGCTGTTTAAACTTGACCTGGAAGCGCAAGAAAGTACAGCGCTTCATTCTGAAGACTGTACTCGTCACTGACTGCTTTTCACATTGAAGTTTATGTCTGTAATTTTGTTATCAGCATTGTTATTGTTATTTGCGTGTCATCGTGTATATATATGTATATACATCCTGTCCAAAAAACTCGTACACCAAACTGATATCGATAACTTTGTCAATTCTCAACAGATTTTTGAAATTATTTCACTGACACATTCTGCGGAAAATTGGCGATAAAAATACTACCACACCCAACACACGTCGCCACACTACCTTGTGAAGTATAAAATTTCAAAAATTGCACCAACCGAAGCACAGCAACGGCAAACTAAGGAGGGCGCGTGAAATTATCAAAAATGTGATTATGGTAGATGAGCAGGTACTAAGCCAGTAAAGACAGCTACAAATTCATCGTTCAGTACACCAAGTAGCACAAGCTGGTGATCTGCAGATTATTTTGTTCGTGGCGTCTTGGTTTGAAGTGTTGAAAATTGACAAAGTTATTGAATTACCTTACTGAACCAGTTTGTTTGTAACACGGTGTATAGAGCCGCTGCGACGTTTCCGTCGTGCTGGTTTCGTTGCTCAGTTTGTCTGGATGCTGCAACTGACGCTGCAACAACCGCCAGAAGTCAGTGAATCACTCACTCACACTATACTCTGTCGTGTATGCCTATAGACGTTTAGCGCGGCGAGATTAGGCTGAGCAGGAGAAACGTCGTGTTGAATGTACAGGCGTCGGGCCAAACTACCGGCAATAGGCCTATACCAGTAATACCGGTCCGTTTCTGTATATAGCTGTGAACCCTGCCAGGGCCGTAGCACGGGGTGTATATCGGTATATATAGATTATATACCCACCCAAATCAGTGTACCTTAAATTTTTTATGTGGTTGTTTTGTCTCCTTGCAATGACTAGTTAACATTTATACCCACCCAAATCAAATTCCTGGCTACGCCTCTGAACCCTGCTAATCTTGCTGCAGACGTTACACTAAATATTAGGAAAAAAAGTATTGTGCATTTTGTTTAATTTTACTGACATGTTTATTCTACATTGTCGACATTTAGATAGACTTGTGTTGTCCATTCTGCCCGAAAGTCTGTTTTGTAGCAGAACACTCCAAGATGCGTCTTCCACAGCTTTCGTGGTGAACTAATTACGTAAACCTCTGCTGAGTGAAACCCTAAGCTGTGTACGTTAAAAGTATACAGTGAAGTTAGGGGTTTCTCTCAGCAGTTTTGAGTGTTTGTGTGGATGCGTGAACAGCAGCCACTAATGGCGTCGATCAATGAAGATTTCATGATCAACATTCGCCTTGAAGAAGCCATTGCTACTCTGCACCGTATCTACCTCAACGTGAGTGCTCCGCCGCACTTATAGGCTAATAATTGGCATTTTAAATTTAGAAACCGAAATAGGCAAATTGTTTTAATCATAAAATGGATAAACAATGTACACATACAAGAAGAACTGATGCGAAAATGCCTATTGCTAATATTTGATGTGATTTTTGCGGGTTTTTTTAAATTTTAGTCTATTCGCTTATACCCCGTTCACACTATCACGATTACGACCACGATTGCAATCGTGGTGTGAAACGCGGAGCTGTCGTGGTGATCGCAACTGGACGCAACTGGTCTTGACATGAATCGCGGCTGTCTTGGCAGTCGTAGACAATTTTTTGACTGCCAAAAAATTGTCCACGATCAAATTTCGGTCGTGATTATCGCATTAGATTGATGCTCTGCACCGTATCTACCTCAACGTGAGTGTCCCCGCACTCATAGGCTGATAATTGGCATTTTTAATTTAGAAACTGAAATAGGGAAATTGTTTTAATCATAAAATGGATAAACAATGTACACATACAAGAAGAACTGATACGAAAATGCCTATTGCTAATATTTGATGTGATTTTTGCGGTTTTTTTAAATTTTAGTCTTTTCGCTCAGTGAATCGATATTTGGCTCGTTCTCAAAAAAACAGCTCGTCTGAATTAAGCTTTTAGTACAACCGTAGGAAGAGGAATTTTTATAGGCGGGAATTTTGTGTACCAGTTAAGTGTTAAACAAAGACGTATTACGGAACTACGGCGGAGAATGGCAAGGAACAAGTAATGTGTATTTGTACGCTCATTTACAGTTACTGTGTTGGTATGTATGTGTATGTGTGACAGAAACATAAGAAAATCTACGTCATGTTGTACCAATGTTCCAGTGACAGCGGGCCACAACTGACCGCCGCATTGACCGGAACCGGAAACGATGCGTCACGTGACGAAGCGCTAGCCCTGCTTGCCGTCATTGTCGAACATACCGTCTTCGAGCTCACCGAGATAATGGTATACACGGCACAACGTGCGAACGTTGCATTGTTCTGTCAGTGAACAAGGCGACGTACTGTATTATAGGGTGGCCCAAAAATTGGCACCATTTTGCTATATGCCTTAACTTCATCAAGACCACACCTGCTTTTTGAAACGTTTTATTTACTTGTACATTTTCTTCTGCCTGTGTTTAGTGACGTCCAGTCGCGGACTGCGTGTAAATTTCTTACCGGCCAAGGGGTTCAAGAGGGGCCGCCCCATTGTGTAGAAACGACTTTTTCTTATCGCTATTGTAGGTTAAAAACCGTCATCCAGTGGTGTATTGCTAAAAATAGAGGTGGGTATACGCTAGAAATGAGGCACCGAAGGTGCCGAGCAGCGAGCGCCGAAGGCGCGAGGATCGAGGCGCCGAAGGCGCCGAGGGGGTGGGGTTTTTGGCGAGGGGGTGTCCCTCCCCAGCCGACTAGGGGGTCTG
>Ga0209052_1000276_pt1 | contig 15625 bp, 10 predicted proteins | sample WorMetHEROISLAND_2_FD_187409 | JGI IMG/M metagenome (GOLD analysis project Ga0209052, IMG submission 187409) | Marine gutless worms symbiont microbial communities from Max Planck institute for Marine Microbiology, Germany - Olavius sp. 4 HERON... | ecosystem: Host-associated > Annelida >...
CCGTGGATGACGTCGTTGTACAGTACGTCGCCAGGTATGGTGGTGCTAGGCCATGCAAGCATTTGAACACAAGAACTGCCAGCTTAAATGTTATCCGTTTTCGTACTGGTAACCAGTGTAATTCGCGATGTGGCTGGTGAAAGAATTTTGAAAATCAGTTAATATTTGATGAAGTTATGAATGTACAAAAGTTAGGGGCTTACTTTTTTTATGGACCAGCCGGTATGGTTGCAGTCGTGGAGTTGGTAATGACAGTCTGTCGTGGCTGTGTGTTCGTGCAGCATCCAGCAGACATTCTGGCCGCGTTCAGTCCATCATGAGTTGATCGAGTCCTCGCCACTGAGTCCTGGCGTACCGGACACACAGCGGAGGTTCCGTATTCTGGTCTTCTTGTATTTCTCTAAAGACATTTTTTGTTCCGCAGACTATTTGTATAGACCAGACACGTCGCGCCCTTGTAATTGTTTTGCCATGTTATGGCGCGTTAGAAATTGTCGGTGTGATTCTTCTTATTATTTTTTACCCTTGGTACTCCGTTCCCAAGGGAGGCTAAAATTTGACTAAGCAATACAAAGATGGGTATGATCGTGAGTCCGTGCTGTCAGCGGCCGGCAAACTGTCATGCAACAAAACATTATTATATTATATACAATACATATTATTATTATTATTATTACTCTGTGACTTCTACTTTGCTCTAGATCTATCGCACGAATAAAGCCCTGCTGCCTTGGGGAACGTTCACGCCAATTTAGGTGGTTTATATATGCCTTTCTGTTTACGAGTTAAGAGCCTATGCGGGATGGCCAAAATGGACAAGGCAGACAGACGGACAGGCAACATCTGTAATGCGGCATGTTAGGATGGCAACAAAATAAAAATGACTGGAATTACCGTGTTAACTTAATCGTTGTGTTGCGGAATGTGATATTTTTCAGGCTGCGAGGTAGTGTATCATGATCATGTCCTTGTTGTAGAACGTACACTGAAGATGTCCCAGTGTCGTCATCAACAACACTGTCAGACGTTACGCCATCTGATGTCGAAGAATTACCACGTGAGTTTGTTTGTAAAGTAACCTCGTATTAAATATTTTTGCACAATTATACTGTGTTATGTTACGTTCTGCGTGATTGCTTGTTATGTTGTCATATGTTGTTTTGCTGCATCACGTTCGTGCCCATTCATCCGTCTCTCTTGTCTCTCTGTGGGCTCCTAACTCAAAATCGAAAGACATGGAAAAACCAATTTTGTACGATCGTTGCCCAGGGGAGAAATAACCAATGCGCCAATTTTCAGCCCCAAAGGTCAACGGTCAAGGTCGTTGGATGTTAAAACATTCCAGGAATTGCCGGAAGTGATGCATATCTTGCGTAAATGTTTACTTGTGGGTGGCGGTCGTTGGGCGGCTTCAGCGCTCGTTGCACATTAGGCACATTGCCGTGAGCACATACAACTCTTAGCAGCCAAACGGATGGCCGCACGCATATCGCCACAAGGCGGGCAGACATCATTGTTTATTCGTGCTCGTGTCTGGAACAGTTTGCCAGGAACACGTCACCTCTGAACCTTCCGTGGCTGTCTTCTGATCCCATCTGAAAAGTCTTCTTTTCCGCATCTCACATCCCACCCCTTTGGTAAACGTACTTTGGTAAATGCAGTGACGCTCATGTTACTATAGACACTCCAATCGTCTCTGTTTCTGATCTGTTCTCGTAGTGTGTTTGCTGTAAACTGTGTTGACGTCTTATTTCAGGCGGCTACGCATTCTCTCAGGAAGAGCAGGGAGTTGTAGATCAGGTCAGTTTCTTATCAGGGTTTTTTTGCTTCATATTCATACACATTTATCGGGTAACATAAATATGCGTCGTCGTCATGAATGTCACAGTTGTATAACGTAAAAGAAAGAGCTGGGTGTTAAGTATTTTGTGATATTTTGGAATCCTGTGCTGAATACGTGAGTTGGGGCTGGAGTTGATCCCAGTCTCTTTCTTCCAGCCCCAGTGTAATGTCAGTAACATTCCTATCTGCACAATAATGTCATAAGGCCAGTACCGAAATTATTATTTGTGACAGAGTGGTACGTAACAACTTGCCCAGAATTGCTTCATGACAGTAAAATTGCTACAAGTTAAACTAGCGACCTCGATCGTTAGAGGTGGATCTTCCCAAGAATTACGGTGCACACTGCCCTGCCACACTGCAATTATTACCTCCGCCAACGACGGCAGAGCTAATGTGGCACCCGGCGTTTGTTTGGTAGGCCTAGCAGGATCACACAGAAAGTTACAGGTGGGGGATTTGGCTGAAATTTTCAGGGAAGGTTAGACTTGGCCCACCTTAGGGGTGATTAGACTTTGCTGGTGATCCGGATCAGCATCTGGATCCAGGATAGGATTGAAGGATTCTTTACCATTGCCAGATATATGGAAAAGCTCCGCCGAGCCGAATATGGTGCTGCCACCTGACGAACACGACGGAAAAATGACATGGCGTTGTCGGAGGTTTGCGGTATCTGAGCACCCTTCTAGTCGACAGCTGTGTTCGTTTTTTTCGATTATTATTATTATTATTATTATTAACGAAAAAATTTAACGTGGCGTTTAGTCCCGAGGAACTACAAGGACACGGAACACACATTAAAAGACGACGTGTTCAGTACAGTACAGTACTAGTAGAAGGCAGAAACTGCGCCATCAGTATGTAGAAATGTAGAAAATAAGTTGAAAATCGTCTAAATTGCTGGTGTATGAAAGAAGTAAATGCAGCGTTAGTATGTCTGTTGATAGTGACACTGTGGGTCTGTGTATTTGCAGTCGGAGCTCATCCGCGCCTATGACAGTACACATATCAAGCCATCAGGACTGTGATTCTGATTCTGCCATGCTACAAGTCTGACTCCATCAAGCCGTCACACTAGCAATTAGCCAGTACACTGCACATGTCAAAATATGTACACCGTAGCCCACCGTCCGTTGCAATGGAAGAAGCATTTTGCATGAGACTGTTGCATTGTATTGTGATATTGTTTCACTGCTTCACTATCCAGGACTATTGGCAAAACTATTTGCAACCAGTGCAACCAGCTATAGCTGGCTGCCAATAAAACATGAAAGCTTCACACCACTGTTGAGTCCACTATACAGGGTGTGGCAAAACAAAGTAGCCCCTAATGTTTTTTGCTGTTTTCTCAGCAACTGTTTGGAATTTTAACTTCAAACTTTACAGATTTACTTTCTAAAATGTTCTACATCTAACTGGCAAGTGAAATGTGATTCTGTTGAAAAACGACAAAGTTATAGACTTTTTAACATCACTGCCTAGTGCCTACCGATTTTTCGGCATAAACAGCGAAAAACTTTAGGGGGCTACTGTTACAGCTCAGCTTTTTCAGTATTTGGTAATAACTTGGGTTAGTTTAGCAACTTAAGAATGCCGACCACAGTCAGCTAAAAGTCACGGGACACATTACCTTGTCAGCGAGATTTTTATAGATATATATTTATAGGACCTTATACCTGGGAATCTAGCAATGGTGATATTGTGATGGAATCTGTGTATTGCCAATGCCCACTGTTGCTTATTAACTATGCACTTGTCAGTATCATGCTGCTTACACCAAATCTGCAGATGTAACTGAGTGCATGTTTGTCCGGTTTTTGTTGTGTTGGGTACTAGAGACCAGTATTCTTCAGATTCTACGAACTAAGTGTTAACAGTATTGGACTTTAATCAACAGCAATATAGTTATTAAGTGCAGTAGCTTTTAGTTCTGGCAATTAGTGTGCGTTATTTTGATGCACTGCACGTGTTCACAAAAATTAATAGTTGCATAACCTGATTATAGATTAGTGTGTTCTGCATTGTTATGTGCTTTATTTTTTATATTGATTTACATGTTGCTTTCAGTTTGCCAATATATGAAATGGTTGTAAATATTTTACGTAGTCTCGTTACCTTTGGCTTATTTTTGACAAGTGCAGTATCTGTATGGCAGGTAGCAGTTCTTAGTGAAGCAGATTATAAACTGTGCACTGTGCAATGTTAGAACTCTGCACTGCTCAGAACGGTCGATCTCTCCAGGCCACCTTTGGTACCTTTACCTGCATAGAATCTAGGTCTGGTGCTCACAAACTCCCTGCTGCATGACAGCAACTGGCCAGGCACAGATCCTGGGACCTTTTAGTTGCAAGAGTGTTGCCCGTATCATTAAAAATTTAGTTCAGTATATTTTACCACCTTCCATAATTTACAATGACTCACTGGTTGAACCTGTCAGCATCCATATTGGAACCCAGTGTTCTAGCGATGCTGAATTATTTCATGCATTAAACCCATCTTGATGTGTTGATCAACTGTTGTACATTTTAGCTAATAAGGTTAAACTCAATTTAAGACATATCAAAATAAACATTACAAGCATGATTGAAGTTATGTTTTACCTTTGCTTTGTGATGCACAGATCTTTAAGGCCAAGGCCGTGACTTTCAAAAGTCAAGGGTAAAAAATTGGGCTTGAAGCTCAAGGGCCAGGCCTAATAAAGATTGAAAATGGTCATATCATCGAGTTAGGCTTTTGTGCATGTGAACCATTAGTGGTTTGTTGTCTTATGCAGAAAATTTATAGATAACTGTTGACTAAAATCACATGCCATGCAACATGGCCTTGGCCTTGAAGTTGAGACCAAAGGCAAAAATTCTGGCCTTAAGGATGCATCCTGTGCAGTTGGATTTATGACACAGGATGTAATAGAATTGTTGTAATGGGCATGTTATTGTGCAGTTCAGTTTTGATATGCAGATTTCACACGTGTCCTTAGATGCAGCAATACCTGTGCTCGTATTTGTACTTGTTGGCTACTTAGCTTTCGCTGTCTGTCCAATGCAATGCATAGCATTGTTGTCAATCAGCTTTTAGCTAGAAGAATAAGTAAGGAATTACGATTTGTTTTGTGGCATTCAATGCTGATGTGTAAATCTTACCACCTTTTCCATTCGACGTACTTCATGTATATGTATTTCTGACGGTGCACATATGCAGTGCATGTGTATCAAATAGCAGCTATACAGCAGAGCATTTTTGTCTGTTTTCATGCTTTAATTTACTATTTATACATACATGTCATCAAAGCAGTTACAATCCTGACCTGTGTGACGTTTATGCTTGTGATATATTAAGTATGCTGTAGCTTAACTGTGCAGTTCCTCGTGGCCTCCTTGGAAAGCCTTAATACTCTATATAAACACAACCATTTTCAAAATGTATACGTGTGCATTATGTTATGACACTAGTGTCTCAGGGATCAAAAAGACAGTCTGAGTATTGGTACTCATATCTACCTGGAATAGAAAAACACCGCAGTTATAAAACTAAGAAAATGAAACTTTAAAACATTAATGTTTCACTGAGCGTTCTCAGACTGATTTTTAGTTCTCTTTTTTTCATTTCATGTAGTCAGCTTTTGCAATTTTAGTTAGATTTTTATACCTAAGCTTGTAAAGCACTGGTCAATTTGTGTATAAGTGGTCGTTTCTTGATTGACTGAAACTAGTTTGCTTCCAATTATCACTTTGTATGCCATTGCAAAGGCAACAAGGAACTGATTTGTGTAAGTACCATGGTACCAACACGCAATTAAAGCGGAATAAACGAAACACCAGTAACACAATGACATAACCAGTTCGACGTTCACTGTCACAGTGCCTAAAAGAGTTTTAGTTACTCTATGTACCAGTATTCAGTTGCGAATTTTGCTGCATTCACATCAACCGAACAACGTTGCCATAACCAAACACAACACATCGTCGACAGCAGAAGTAAAACTGCAGTCAGGAGATCCACCAGAACAAAGTGGACTAACGTCGTCATCACAACAGTTCTGCCAACTGATTCCGGCTCCAGACTGAAATCACGGCTGCTAGTTAGAGCCGAGCTTTGCTGAAAGTCGTTCAAGTACACGTTTGGCCTCACACTGTGGAAAGTTGCTCAGATCATAGTACTGCGGCGTGATTTGAAGCAGCCTGCAAAACGACATCCAATACTCGTGATATACACTACTCTATGCATTCACGCACACGGCTGTTGTTCACAACTTCAGTCAAGTCAACCAGTGGCTGCGACAGCTATCCGCACTTGGGTGGGGTCTGGAGGAGTGTTGTAACTCATAAATTCATTACAATGAAACGCCAAACATAACTATGCCCCCCCCCAAAAAAAAACAAATTATTAAGTGTAACACTGTGTTGAACCGAAATGTATCAAGACGACGCCCTATTTCTAACCGGTAGGTTAGGTTATATTACAGTGCGCTCTAAAGCTTAGCTTAGAGCTTAGCTTAATATAGCGCACTTAATACCATAACCACTTAGGTGCCGAAAACTCCCTTTTATATCCCAGTTTCTTGGAGCTGAGAAACTGGGGAGACAATGTGTGTAAACAACTTGCCCAAGGTTGCTACCAAATGGAATAGTGGTGTGACCCAGGATTCGAACTGCGGTCGCCCGGTTCTCATTCCAAGTGCGCTAACCACTACACCACTGAGCCACACCAGCTTCTTCTTTCATTTTAGCTTAAGCTGGGGTACTGCTGCCCCAACTCCATAGTTGCCCCTCACGTATAGGTGTCACCACCTACGGTGTTAATCAATGTAGAACATTACAGCAACAGTTGAAAGCACTGAAGTGTGTAAACCACTGTATATGCTGACCTCACTGTGTACCTAGAGACAACACTTTAGTATAGGGTCATCTTGATTTCAATAAGAATTAGAATGCCCTGCCATTAAAACCCAGCTTGCAACGGTAAAGCAATTAAATCCTGCATCTAGATTACTGGTAACCAAAAACGTAATTCGTTGTTTCCTGTCTGAAGGCAGAATTTGACTGAAACTTTCTAAACCTACTAACAGATAAACTCACCATGACAAAAACGTAACCTCCCTACACAACAAACTCGTAGCGGCCAATTATGGGACAACCGCGGTAAGAAAGCACAACACCAACCAAAGAAATCAACTCACATGCTGTCACCACTATCATCCACACACGTTACAAAATGCTGTTTTTCCACGTTAGCATGGTGACCTTTACAGAACTGTTGGAGCAAGACACTTACAAGCCAGATGCAATGCCTCAAACGTTCTAAACCAAGTGCACCCAAACCCACCTAAGCTATGTGGTAGGTGCTAACTCTACAAAGCAAGTAAAGCAAGCGTTAAATATATCATCATCATCATCATTATTCGGCATGCACCATCAGTGTGTAGCTCCGCTTGCTGCCAATAATCCCCACAGCGGCTTATCCAGGGCCATTTCGATAGCATCCTCATAGGTGAGGTTGTGCAGAGATAGGTCGTTCTTCAGAGTGGGCATCCAGGAGGAGTGGGGTCGTCCAACTGTCGTATAACAGAGTTAAACCTGACGTACCATTCAGCCTTGATGTCAGTCACAGTGCGAATGTAGTTCTTAGTGGTCAGTACGAACTCGTTGTAGAGAACCCACTCGGGCTTGTGATCCAGACACGTAGACGGATGCAGCTGGACCACCTGGTTGTCCTTGACTGTCAGGTAATGACCGGTCCTCTCAAGGTGTGCCACCTGCAGACACACAGCGCCAGTGAGAGAACTATGCACAGCACATGACGCTACCTTCAGTTTCAATGACGACAACACACAGCATGCCATACAGCTCATCTCTTCACTATGTTTCTAACACTGCTGTTGAGCGACATGAAAAAAAAACAATTCCAGTAGTTTCCACGGATTTCCTTCACGACCTTTGTTGCACAACTAGTAATTGATAGAGATCTGCAAACTGACTGTCAAAACGTGCATGTAACAATATCAACAAAACCTAGTCGTAATACTATTTTTCAATTTATGACATAAAAGGTCAGAGATAGAGAGATATATTAGCCTATATTACAGATTAGCCTACATACATATAAAAAATTCCGAAAAAAAATTTACAAACAGTGCATGAAGCACATATAACACAAACGGAGTTTCAGAAAAAGTCAAGGCTACAAGGTCCACTAACAAATACCACAGAGATGATGGAGTAGCTATGGGATGAGCAAGGAAAACTTAAAACTTTGTAATACAGCAACAGAAAGACAAACACAAATGTGGCCAATATTAGGTGGCGGTTTGGCTCAGTTGGTGACGTCGTTGGTCGCATCAACGAAGTTAATCAACGCCGGGCCTGGTTAGTACTTGGATGGGTGACCGTCTGCAGGCAGGTAAACCATCTTGGTATGTAGCCAGCCACCCAGGTCAACTCAGCCTGGCCATCCCTCCGTGGGTAGACACAATGAGTACGAGCGAAAGCTGGGACGTAAACAGGCACACCGTGCGATGCACTAGTCCCGTATCCGTGGTATGGCAGTGTAAACTGGTGTCTGGCTGAGGGCTAGCAAAATGGAGATCAGCGCCACTCTATGGGCCTTACGGCTCGGGAAGGACTTTACGTATGACAGTTTGTCAACAGCATCATCAGGGTCAGCCAGTGGAGAGACTCTGTTGTTATAACCACTACTCTGAATGCATAATCACATGTAAGAAGTACAAAGCAGAGAACACAGTCACATCAGAGAAGTCCGTGCCTGTCGGCCTGAGATCAAACCTGCATGAAGTAGCCGGACACGAGAGCCTTGCGGATGTTGATGTAGTAGTCCCGGCTGGTGAAGTCGGTGCTCGAGCGCCGCAGGTTGAACCGATCCATGATACGTGACAGCTGCTGGCGCACGTTGTCGGCGCTCTTCAGCGACCGGAAGTTGATAAAGTTGTCATAGCACCACTGCGGATCATCATGGTCTGTCAACCGGTTCAGTGTTCACAAGCACAACCCAAATCAGGTCAAATTAACGTCTAGCTTTGTCTACTGTGGCACTGCAGCCAAAACGCTACATTATGAAAATGTAAGATACAGTGTATGTAGAATCAATAAAATACAATGTTCCAACAATATAATCAAGCCACAGCTAACACAGCACCTAGCAACACCAGCTAACAACAGCCATGGTCAAGATACAGTGCCAAATATCATGCACGTGTAGTCTTCCTATAAAAAAGTTTGTTTATGTTCTGTACATAAACTTATAATTAACGAAAAAATCCACAATCATCAGTTGATCATTCTGCAATGCAAACTGTATGTAAAAAAGAAAGTGCACAACAGCAATGTCAAAAATCAATGCTTTCAGCAGAGCAGGAACAATCGTAAGGGGGTAAATACTCTTTTCAATTCGCTGTGGCAACATCTACCAGCGAACAGAAATCGTTCACAAGAAGGCAACACAGATCGCAGAAACACGAACAAATCAGCAAAATAAAGGTTGTAATTTGACTAATTAATACAGCTTACAGTACATACTCTGTTTGAAGGCATGGTAGACGTTGAGATACGTCAGATGATCGCCGTCGATGTGTGCAAACCTCATCTTAGCTTCATCGGCTTGCTTCTTCACCTCGCCAGGACGCACGAAGCACTGCGGGACTACACCACAGTGATGGGCAAGGGCCGGCCCGCGCCCAGCGCAGCCGACCATTCCCATTGCCATTAGTCACTTGAGCCCAACACTCACTCCACGCAGTACATTCTACACACTACACCCGGCCGCCACTCAGTAACCTCTCCTACCTCGACAGACCCACTCTCCAACCGTCTCGACCTTTTCCTTTTCCCCTCCCATTTCTCCTGCCGAGGCCACTGAGACTGTAGGTGGAGAGACCAGTAAATCTATGATGCATGGCCAGTAAAACGCCAGATCCATGGTTCGACATCATGGATCCATCTCCTTACTGGCCACACGAAGCTTAAACCGAAATAGGATTTATATCACGAAACTGAAAATGATCACTTGTGCTACCATAGTAACAGCTCAAACTAATCAGTAAACTACAGAGCAGTAAAAGACTAGTTCAAAATACTACTTCACAAACGCTCCAAATAAACTGTGCTGACAATGGCAGCTAATGCAAATAACTCTGCATAATATAACTATGTGTTAATGTTAATAATGGTGACTGAACAATACCAAGAAGTGACGAACAGCTACAGCAATGGTAAAAAATGGTTTAACTGGATGGAATTAATCATACAATAAAAACACACTCGCATAATACCATATGTCATGAACGAATCACAGGTGCATAATGGCAAGAATCGAGGATGATTGTTCACTTCACTACAGACAACGCCAGTTTGGTTGTTGAATTATGCCTAAAAGTGGAAAGAAGCTCTGCAGATCTACAGTTATATGACAGTGAGTTTCAGACTGAAGGAGCGCTATTGTGCCGATCTGAGACAAGGAAAGTAAAAATTTAGCACAGCTCAACTCACCAGACAGCATGGACACGATGGACAGTATCTCATTGGAGCAGCTGCAGTCACAGCTGGCAATCACCATCTTGGCCAGCTGAGGATCAAGTGGAAACTCCGCCATCATTGATCCAAGCTCAGTCAGCTCTCCGTCGTCATCGATGGCTGCCAGGTAGTTGAGCAGTTCGAGCGCTCTCATCAACGTCTCCGGTGCTACACGCCACAGTAACATACAACTACAAACATGCTGCAGCAGTAGATCTCTCTTTTCTCCACGTTACATTCCTACACATAAGCCGACTCTTTCACTATAGCAGTACTTGTCAGACGATAGCAAATGAAAAACAAGAAACACATTTACCAAGTTCGCCGACAGTCATGTCAAAATTGTTAGGATTTTAACTATCTAAAGAATCCGGACAACTTTTAATCGAATAATTAATCGTTATTTTCTCCAGCCGTACTTACGAGCACCGCATAAACGTATTTGTCAGTCATGTGTATATTAATGATTGTCACTAGTATTTTGTGCAATGATTACACATGTTAATAAGACAGTAATGATGCAACAACATTTCTAATCAATGTACAAAATACTAGTGACAACCACTAATATACACAACTGACAAATACCTTTATGGGCTACTCGTAAGTAAGGCTGCAGAAATTAACAATTAATTATTCGATTAATCATTCAAAAAATGTCCATCCGATTACTTTTCTTTTGATCAGTTAAAATCCTAACAATTTTGGACTTTGATACATCAAGAACATTACTAGTCTGTGCACTGCACCCAGGACATGTCTAGTGTTGTTACGGTTATCGAAATCGATACCGAAACCGCGGTTTTTTTTTGCTAAACCGAACCGAACTGAAACCGCGGTTTTATGCCTCTGTATTGACGGTTCGGTTTTGAAATGGAGCAGCTCTGGTGACTTGAACGTTACAGTAGGCTGCAGGCTGCACTCGTCTCGCCGGCGGGTGTTATCGTTGGGATCAAAGGTGAGATCGCCGGCGGCGGCGGCCCTGCACCCCGCGACGTTGGCGACTAACTAATTAGTGTCACTCAATGAAGGGGTGTTTGTGGCCGGGACGCTAGTGATGCAGAGTTGAAAATGACACGCCATATAGCTAGGTAGTTGGCTGACTGGATGTTTAATCCATTGGCCTACTTGGTATTCCTACTCAGCAGGGTTTGGAGCCGCCTTTGAAAATGACTTGAGCGGACGAGTAATTACTGAACTGACAAACCGAACGTTTCAGCGCCGCCGCCGCCGGCGCGCTCCACGCCCGGCGGCGGCGGCGCTGAAACGTTCGGCGCTGTACTGAACAGCGCGGCATTGAGCTGCACGTTGCGGCGCGGGATCGCGAGCAGCCCTTGTTGCCGATGCCGCCCGCTCAGGATCAGAAAACCGAACCGGAACCGAAACCGCGATTTTTAGCTCAAAACCGAACCGAAACCGACCGACCTTACCCAGTATGAAACCGTAACAACACTAGACATGTCGTCAAGATTTGTATGTTGATACTGCATGTACAGTTTTACATTTGCAGCTTACACTTTGTAAGCCCTCATGATCAGACAAGTAATTTGACCAAACAAATGGACTACCGGGTACCTGCATCACTGTCACCTTTTTTTCTGATTTTGCTTTAGTTTATGAAAGATAGCAGCAACCAGTAGTTGAATTCGGGTAAATTTATGGAGGTTACTCGATCAAAGATATTTTTAATCTGTGCCAGCCCTGATATTAAGTTAAAAGCCTTACAACATGTGCACATACAAGAAAGGTTCCTACATCTCCAAGGTCTCAGAGGAGCTCCAGCCACACAAGAAAAGTCAATTATGTGCCTACAATTTATGCCTAACACCAAACCAACTATGCTACAGGTTTTCGCTTACGTAATTTCACACTGCACTGCCAGTTAGTTTACATAAAAATATAATTACAACATCCACATGACACCAAATGCTAAATGACTCGAGAACATCAATATGCAGCTGTAGTTAACAACCAGAGCAATTATGCTGTTATTCACCACTCATAAGCAGCGTACCACAACACACAAAAACCTTGAAAGAAGAACTCAGCTTAAACGAACAATTTTTGCACTAAATTCTTGCCGACACTTGCAAACGCACCAGGTGGATCCATGAAGTCGAAGTGGACAAGGTCATCAATGCCAAGCTTCTTCAGCTGCAGAACAACGGCACTGAGGTTTGACCGGAGAATCTCAGGGTACGTGTTGTCCTGCATCTCCTGCTTGTAAGCCTTCTCAGTGTACAGTCGGAAACACTTGCCAGGGCGTGTACGACCGGCACGGCCGGCCCGCTGCTGTGCACTGGCCTTGCTGATGGCAGTCACTAGCAGAGACTCGACACGAATACGAGGATTGTACACCTGCACACACGACATGACACATGTACATATTTGATGACAAAAAATACAATATAATACAACATACAATATGCAATAAAAATACAATAAAAAATAGCAGCTTTGTCGGAAGATAGTTTCCAATTGTTAATCGCAATAAAGCAATACAACTTGCAACAATATCAGTTCAGTTATTTACACTCTTCAACTAGTAGTTCTCAGACACAGAGAAAGAGACATTAACATATACAGATACTATTTTAACCAACCTAGGTTACCCAGATGTCCCCTTAACTCTCATTCTTCACTGATGCACAACCTGAGAAGAAAGCCTTTGTGCGGGAAAAGCAAAACCTTCAATTTCTCATATATTCTTCACATAATCCCACAAGTACTCCTAAGGGATCAAGCTTGTTCACTGCTGTACTAAGTCTGCATTTTCTGTATTCCTTTCAATGTGAACCACAATATCAGCTGATTTCGGAGTGCACTCATATACTTAAATTAAAATTAATATAATCACAATTACAAACATAAGGGAAAAAGTAAAGTAAAGTACAGTTAGGTTATATTATACTGCACTCTAAAGCTTACCTTAAAGCTCAACTTAATTTAGCACACTTAATCACCATAACCACTTAGGTGCCGAAAATTCCCTTTTTGTACCCCAGTTTCTTGGATCCCAAGGTTGCTACCCAATAGAATAGTGGCACGATCTGGGAATCGAACCGGGTCGGCAAGTTCAAATTCCAAGTGCGCTAACCACTAATCCATTGATGGGAAATACAGAATATCTACAAAAACCACACGTTCATTATTGTATGCAGCATGTGAATCACTGACCTTCTGCTTAGCAAATCCCGGATCTATGACAAAGACCACTCCATCAATAGTAAGCGACGTTTCCGCAATATTTGTCGAGACAACCACTTTCCGGCCAATAGCGCCGTTTGGCCGTTTCGGTGGCGCTGGTTCAAATATCCTCTGCTGCAGGTTCGGCGGCAGTGTGGAGTAGAGAGGAATGCATTTCATCTCTCCCACTTCCGGTCCGAGGTTGTCCACCTCTCTCTGTATTCTCTTGCAAGCTTCATCAATCTCCTGCACATGACAGATTGCACATTGTCTACACCTGATATCTTCAACAATCAGATGCACATTGCACAAGTAAATAATAGGTACACACAAAGCATATAAACAAATACAACAAACTTCTGCATACAAGAACGAACAGCTTCAGCAGCTGCTGAAGACATTTGTGAACACATTGGCACTGAACTAAATAAGCCTCATGAAATAAAAACTCCACCAAAAAACAGCCAAACAGACCTCCTGTCCGGTAAGAAAGAGCAGAATATCTCCTTCCGTTTCCTCACACATGTGAATCTGCACAACTGTACGTATAGCAGCTTCCAGATAGTCTCTCTCGGGTTCCGGGGTGTAAAAGATCTCCACGGGATGTGTGCGACCAGGAACGCTCATCAGTGGTGCATTGTCAAAGTAATGCTACAAACCAATCACCACCACATACTACATAAACAACACTCTTGTCTTTAACTCTTTTGGTGCTAAGTCGCCAAAAGTTGGCACAATGGGCTTAATGCTGAAGTGGAGTATAGTCGACCTCTAGGGGACGAGTGCTGTAGACTATGCAGTTTGTCAACAGAAGTCGCCTAGGCGTTACATACTTAATTTATTATTAATAGGGCTGCAGATTAATCGCAGTTAACGCTGCGATTAACGATTAAAACATTAATCACGATTGATTTTTTTAATCGCAATTAAAAAATAATCACAGAAAATCGTCAACAAGAAGCGGGCTTCACTGTCGTCAAAGAATGTCCACAAACTCGTGTGTTTGAAAAACTGGCTGAGACTTAAATAACTCTTGGATTACTTACTTACTTCACCTTAGCTCATAGCTGACTTGTGAGACTGAGTGAACATTTGCATTGTATTTTTGTATTATTCATATAAGATGTAAGATGACATATGGCGTATTTTTGTGCATGTTGCATTTGTGCGATTAATTGCGATTAAATTTTTTAATCGCACGATTAATCGCGATTAAAATTTTTAATCGATCGGCAGCCCTAATTATTAATGGTAGAAATTAAGTCAGCACTGGCAGAAAATAAAAAAAATATATTAGGCACTAAAAGAGTTAAACTGTGTACCGTATGCTATATTCATTTTACAATCTCCTTCATCTGATATGAGCATGATCAGCATCATCATTATATTTATTACTCATAAACTAGCCTATTTTCCAGCATCCTCACCTTCTGCATCTCTCTTTTCTCCGCGTTACATTTCTATACATAGGCCTACTCTTTCACTATGTGAGTATTTGTTGTCAGATTGTTGTTGTTGAACGTTGTCAGAAGATAGCAATGAAAAACAGGAAATTCATTCACGAAGTTTGCCGAGGGTCATGTCAAAATTTTTTCTAATACATGGACATACTGATAACACTTTGCACAGTCTGAGATGATACATGCTTATTTATTACACAGGCAATTACTTTATGAAATATATCATTAAATTCTGAGTATAGATGGCACTGATCAGATCCACAACAGTGTGAGTTATCTCATTCGTTCGTTCATTCATTCATTTACGTGCGACAGCTGTACCGGCAGGTACTGCTGAGAGCGCGTATTAGCTATGGGAATTCTGTCTGTCTGTCCGTCTGTCACAACCCGGTGGTATACCAAGCACAGGTGAGACAGAGACTCTGGGTCTTCACCATATCGTAGCCTGGTGTATCTAGTTTCCTATGAGGTAATTTGGTGCCGCTGGGTGAGGGGGTTCCCTCGAACGAGGGCATCAAAGAGGGGTACCCCCCTTAGAAATCGTTATTTTACCACTATTGGCTCATCTAGCGTGAAAACGGTTGCAGATAGACGCAAACTTGCTGCGTATCATAG
>Ga0209052_1000277_pt1 | contig 15562 bp, 7 predicted proteins | sample WorMetHEROISLAND_2_FD_187409 | JGI IMG/M metagenome (GOLD analysis project Ga0209052, IMG submission 187409) | Marine gutless worms symbiont microbial communities from Max Planck institute for Marine Microbiology, Germany - Olavius sp. 4 HERON... | ecosystem: Host-associated > Annelida >...
ACCTTGAGCACTAAAATAGAGGTTTTTACGGATTTTACATTTGTTAGCAGTGGGCCTTCATACATGCACTGCTGTCGCGCGTTCCCTTTGCGTTAGCTGGGCTTTCTTGTTACTTTAGCATTCCAAGGTAGGGGGCCTCCACTACTGACCGCCGCTCTGGGCCTCCACAAGTCTGAATGCAGCCTTAAACAGCACAGGGCGGCCGGCCAGCCAGCTGCAGAGAAACCACACAGCCAAGACACAGACACACACACATAACCTAATGCTACATGATCACGCGCAAACATCACACACAATCATACACAGCTCGCTCGATACAAGACTTGCGCATAACGTCTTAATAAGAACAGTGTGTTGACTGAGGTGAGAATTGGTTCTTGTAAGGCTGCTTGGTGGCGTAACAGTTAGGACGTTGGACTTACGATCAAGAGATCGTGGGTTCGACTCCCGGTCAGGTCGCTAACGAGTGTCTACTACTTGGATGGGTGACTGTCTGCAGACAGGTAAACCATACCAGTAGATAAAAAAACCACCAAAGTCAACTTAGCCTTTCATCCCTCCGGGGTAAGTAAATCAAGTACCGGCCTACCTAGCTGTGGCTAAGGTGGGGTGTGTTCACCTGTGTTGGGTGACAGGTAACACTGTGTGATCCCATATGGCAGGTGAAGCTCGGTAGCTCTGAGACAGGTTCCCATAACGAGCTATACTCATCATTTTTGAACCTTTAAAAATGTGATGTAAGCAGTAATAGAGAAAAGGCAGTTAAAGTTTTAAGCTGCACTGCTGTAAAAGCTCACTAACGCAATTTATTACAGCAAACATACATATGCATATACAGCTAATGAAGCCAGCAACCAGAATGACAAATTACAAACAAGTGAGCAGTGTACTCACGTTCTGAGCAAGTACACCAAGTTTAGATAGCACCATAAACCCGAGACGACACATCTTATTAGCAGTAGAATAATTGGCGCCAAAGTAGAACATGGTCTCTAGACGAGCCAGCATTACCACCACGTCTTCATCGTAACTACACACACACACAGACAGACAGACACATGCAAACTCTCACCATTACACACACAGACACACACGAGTGACAGAATCTCTAATCAAATCCCGTCTACAAAATCTCAACTCCAAAGACTTGCAATCTCAATGCCTGAACCGCAAATCTCAATCCCAATCTTTAACCTAAAGTCTCAAATCTTCTACTCAAAATCTCGAACCTCTATCACATGCGCATCATCATGGTTTTTATCACCCAGTGGGCCTAGCGACACAACAAAAATCCAGCAACCATGTCCATCAAAAAAACAAGAAGACATTATAATCTACAAAAGTTTTTCTTTTTTGGGGGTTGATTGTTAACATGGGACTGTCCATGTTTCCATAGAAACGACAACAAGGAACAACACTATAGCAGATTAACAGAACACACAATGAAGTAAAGGGCCAAACATGCAATTTTACATCAAATCTTGCACAATATGAAATCGAATTACAAAAGTTTAATTAAATCAAATCAAATTCCAAATTCTGCACCTTAAAATCAAAGCAAACAAAAATTTCAAATGAAATCTCCAACATCTAAAACTGTGATATGTGAATATCGACTGGATTTTGACCACCAGTCCATCACTGATTTACATACAAACACATGCACACATTGTGTCATATCCTTGTGTGCATACGACACAATCATCATACGTTATACCATTAGTTCACGTTAGGCCAGATGCCCAACGAAAACCTTCCGAACTGCTGCAGCAATCTTTCCAAGTCAAGGACTGAAAATAAATAAATCAGAATATGGAAATAAATTTTACGGACAGATAATGAGATTACATATGCACCTGTGGCATGTGGTGCTGTATAAATGTGTTTTGGTTGACTGACTGAATCATCACTAAACAGTTTTATAGTCTGTAACTACTCACTGAAGCTAAACGCTCCACAACGGGACATCAACCACACCAACTGATACTGCTGCTACTTACACAACAGGTTCAAGTGGCCAATTTTCCAGATTTACCGCAAGTCCGGCCAGTGCCCAATGGAACTGTTGGTGAGCCGGTGTTTTCTATGCAAGCAAGGATAACGTTTTTGTCATCCAGAAAACAATACCAAAGCATTCAAGCTGCAAAGTGAGTCATACAGGAAATTAACTAAGTGTCGTGACAGACAAGGAGGTTTCTTACGATTCATCAAGCAGTCTGTCATCAGCTTGCTGTGAAGACGGAGACAGTTGCTTAGCAACCAGTGGCTCCAGCAGCACATTGCCTGTCTCCAGCATCTGTTTGCACACGTTTTGCAAACGTATCACTGTCATGCATTCTTTTCTCGGGCTTTTATACTATGTTCTTCTTCTGCAATGATGCATGTGTGGTAGCTTGGTGTAGTGGTGGACATGTCGTGTTCGATCTGTGAGCTCACTTTATGATGGGCGCGGTTAGTACTTGGACAGGTGATCATCGACAGATGGGTAAACCTAACCATCTGTTTATGTCACCCAGATCAACTCAGCCTGGCTATCCCCGTGGGTTGGCGGTATGAGTACCAGCAATAACAGGGGCGTAAACAGGCACACTGCGCAATGCCCGAGTGTAACGGTTAGACGTGCCCAACTATATTTTATATTATTTGGCTGCCATAAGCATGAAATAATTGTTTAATGGCATGCTAGTCTACGCTTGCTTGCTACGCATCTATTTGAGCACTGTAAGAATTAAATGGACAGAGAATTGGTGATCCATGCATCAATAAGATATTTTGAACAGAGAGCGATGATAACGGCTCAAGAAGAAGTGATATGAGATTTTGAAGAGACAAATGATATAATTCTTTCATTGAGAATATTGTAATTGAGAAAGTATTACGTTATGTGAGTACGTTGTGTAAGGCTCGACTCACAACCGGAAACCAATAAAATAAAATGTCATCTAGGCCGTCACGTTTTGCTGTAAAAGTCATCAACTTTTTTGATTAGAGAGCCAAATGTCGTAAGTATAATGTGAATAACTTCTTGTAGGCGATATGTCGCTATTTATCTGCACTTTGTCGTCGATGTTTCTTCCGTAAAGTTGCTTCTGATTGCTACATAACCATAAACTCCATGACCTAGATAATTTAGAGAATTATGTTAGGCTAGAGCTGAAATGTTGTTGTACGATGTCATTTGTCTGCTATGTGTTTTGCAGATTGAACAATTTTCTGAACAGTTTTGCAATTTTCTGACTTTCCTACTTTAGTACAGTTTCTGAGTTTCTGAGTTCAGTTCAGTGTGACAATATCTGAGTTTGGTCTGAGTTTTGACTCTCTGAATTACAGTACTGAATTACTGGACAGTGGACATCAAATTGTTTCTTTACATTGGGCACAACAGTCAACCGTCACCTACAAATATAATATGATAAGATAAAAGCCACGCGGTAGTGGTCACAGACGTGTCTAAAGTCTGTGGAAGAAGATGATTGTGAATTGTGACCATTCGGGCAAATGAACTCGAAGAACCAATTTCGAAAATGCGAGCCGGTGCTGTCTTATATCATGGTCCTCTGGGTGGATCTTGTTGGACAGTGAAGAGTGATCTGTGTGGCCCGACCTCAAGTTCGACATCAGCCGACATTGGCAAAATCAGTCGACATTGACAGAAAGACAGAAAATCGACGACTAGTCAGTTACTGCAGAGCGATAGCTTGCATGCTTACGCCGCTTGCAACGCCGCTTAGAAAGATGATTAAACTATTATAGAGTTAACAGTATTGCCAGCCGTAACATATAATTGAACAAAATTTATTTTATACTGTCAATACTTATACATTTTTTCGTGTCTGCGTTAATATAATTAATATAAAACTGTAATATGACGTTCTGTTGTTTGTGCCTACACTTATATTACGAGTGTGAAGGCCTATAATTTTATCCACAAATCAACCTAATTAAAAACCACTTTATCTACACCCGGCCAAAGTCTACGCTAAACATTGTGTCCGTGGTCTCGCAGTGTAAACTGGTGTCCAGTCCAGGGGCGTAGCCAGAGCTCAATCTAAGACAAGGTAAAAAACGACCCTCACCAGAGCTCTTGCCAACAATGAATATGGGCATTTCAAGTGTCACAGAACACCTGTGATGGACTGCTCGAAGGATAATCCAGCGTCTTCATAACGCATTTAAATGGCACACATAGACCCACAGACCGTTGCTGAGCACTGGCTAAGGACTGAAGAGAAATGTATCAGAATATAAATTTTATGAACAAACAACGAGACACACACATGCGCCTGTGATTCACCAGTGACATATGGCGCTATATAAATGTGTTTTGCCTGATTCCTCACTAGACACTTTAATAGCCTATGAATTCATACTGAAGCTAAATGCTCCACCACCAAACATCAATCACATTAACTGATACTGACACTGCTGCCGGACCCCTGCATGGACCAGGTGGGCTGGGCCAGGCCAAAAAATTTATGAAACAAAATGTCCCAGGCCTGACGTTCGGCAGGTTGGGCTGGGCGGCCTACTTGATGACAAAGTAAATCTCTAATATGGCATTCGTCCACAATATGAGTAAGTGTCGATGTGGTGTACCATGTTGACTTGTGCTGGATAGATTAGACAGAGTGACGGTAGCTCTGCCCATGAACTCGGCTCCATCGTATCGTCCACTCTACCACACTGCCTATGCACATACACAGACACACACACATACAAAGATTTCTGCTAAACGGAACTCACCGTTTCTCGCCAGTGGTGGCCGTAATCATTACAATACTCATTTTGCCTAGCCACAGATGCATGGCCAGGCTGAGCTGGCCTGGGTGACTTGGTCAAATATCGACATAGTATGGCCGGCGTCACTCAGTGCTAATCTGGCTCGACACAGGGTAACGTCGTTCATGTGACCAACGAAGTAACCACTAGGCTAAGACAAACACACCAGCTACAGACACACAGATAACGTATTAATAGCACATACTGGCAGCAGTACAATACACACTCAAAAGTAACAGTGACAAAGACAACAGAGCTCTGGCTATGATTACATGCTAAATAAAATCATAGGTAAAAATTAATTTTTTTTTCGTTGTTTTATTTTCTAAAACGGTGATGAGCCAGTGAGGGTTAAACCCAATTAAGCTAGCATACAGCCTAAGTGGTCCTAACCACACGTAATAACGCTTAGGCACATTTTAATAGGATAGTATGGCTGTCGTTCTTTTTCACGTGATACCAGTTCGTTGCATAAGCCAATAAGATGAAGAAAAAGATATTGCATAAAAAGCTAGGTCCGCTGTGTGGGAGCTGATCCCCATTTCGGTGCACTGAGCCGGCAAAAGTTAAACCGAACTAAAAATTTGGGACAGAGCCCACACGGAGGCCATCCGGCACCATAAGTCCGACTGCGGAGACAATTTAAGGGTTTGAAATTCCGCTCCTAGCAACACCACCTGACAAATGCAGTCGCATGCAGTCACACTAAATGTGCAGTGCTGATTTTTTGGGGACTAACTAAACTTTGTGGTTAGTGGACCAAAGTTCACCAAATTTTGTGCATTAACATGAAAATTGCTGTAGTTAATCACCTTTTTTCTGATTGTCGATATTTCATCCGTGGCGAAGACATTCGTGATCAAAGTCTACAGTTGTCTGAAATCGTGCGCACTGTTCATCTTGGGAGGGTCGGAATGAGACAACGGAACTTTTTGTAAGTGGACCAAAGTTCACGAATTCTTTTTCGTCCACCATGGGAGTGGTTGTACTTGATAATGCTATTTTCTGCTTGTCGATATCCTAATAGGCTAATATGTTGCAGAGATTTTCACGATCAAAGTCTAAAGTTGTCCAAAATTGCGCTGAAATTTTGGACGTTTTTTTGCCCTCCAAAACTTAGGGGTGCAAGCCCCCCAAAAGTTGTACACAATTCTGGCTTGCGGCACGTCACGTGACGTTACTCCCCATGGCCACCACCAAGCAGCCAATAACTGGCTCTGGAATTCTTAACTATGAAAAATGCTAGTGGCAACGCACTGCAGCACAGAAATTCAGCAGGTTAATGGGCCAAGGTGCAAACTAGACTTATTCCAAACTGGCCGTGCCAAAAAGTGAATGGGTCAGCTAACAATTCAGGACACGGTACACAGATTAGTGATGGGCAAAGTATTCACGACGAGACAGACTCGTGCAGCTGCTGAGCAGTCGTAATCAGCAGGTTCCTTGCGTCCGTGTTGTCAGTTCTGAGCAGCATCAGCGAGTAGAGACGACCGACATCGCGAGCAACAGACAGCAGTGAACGACTGCTACGGCTTGAACACAGCAACTCTAGATATACACACACAGACACAGACAGCTCTAGCGATGAGTGAATCCTACTGTAATGATGTAGTCATGCCCAACTATATTTTAGGCCTTTAGTAGATTATTTAATAGTTATGAATGTTAGTATGGCTGGCGTAGAATAAAGTCTACATAGGCATTATTGTATAGTATTAACAATGCGCTCGTCTACGCTTGCTTGCTTGCTTGCTATGTATCTACTGAATGTTGCTGGAAATTAAATGAACAGTGAATCGGAGATCCGTGCATCTCCAGAGGCGGCCACGGTAATGGCTGTTAAAAGTTGAACTTGAATGTGTGTAGACGCAGTTGAGAGCGTCGCTCAGTCGGCTAGACAGACTCAGAGCAGCGCTAGCTATTGGCACACGAGGTCCAGACACAGTTTGACCAGACACTGGAGTGACTGGACACTCAGCCAGCGTGACGGCGGACGTCAGTCAGCACGTCGCTCAGGACAACGGTCTCGGCTTACATGTGCAGGCGATGGCACTATAGCAAACGCGGTCACACACTGAAGATGCCAGCCACAGCCGAGCCGCACGCAGTCACGTCGAAACCCGGGGTTCAGACGGTTCAATGAACCGAGGCCCTGAGCTCTCGAAGGGCCCAGACCGAGGCAACATGAAACACATAAGACAACAAAATAGTACACCTACTTACTGGAAAACTACGCCTAACAACAACGTGCGCGTTGTGCACACACGACTTTCCATAGCAGGAGACGCCATCTGGGAACACAAAAAGCATCATAACTCTTGGCGGCTGGGGCTTCGCTCCAAACACGACTGCGGGAGCCTAACAGCATTCCCCAAGCCCGCTGGCTGGTGGGGAGGAGGGAGCTGCACCCTTCCTAAAACCCACCCCACTCTCGGCCCAAAGTCTACACCCTTCAGGCTTCGAGCTTTGGCCCTTTGAGCCTCACAACGGAGGCGCCCTAACTTGCTGTCGAATCACAGCCCCCCAGAGCCTTTCCGCCCGTCGCTACTTTTTTGCCAGACTGCAACTGAAAGCACGGGAATTTTTAATTTAGGCACAATCATAAATACAGAAGCAGATGTGAAATGAATGGATATACAGTAACAGTGTGTGTGTGTGTGTGTGTGTGTGTGTGTGACTAACTGATGATATTGCGTGTGACGAGTGTCATCACTTCCGCTGCGGACTCATGCTGTCCTTGTCTGGCCAGCTGCAGTATTGGCAAAATACTCTCAAACAACTGGGACTTCATCTTGGCGGACATATCATAGCTGTCTGGATACAGGAGGTCCCTATAGCAACAGACATGCACCGCAATACACTACAGGCAAATAGCGAATCAAATACAGCAAATGAATGTGATAATTCGATAAATTCTTACAGTTTATCAGTTAATGTTTTAACTGAGTCTATTAAAAGGTTTTTACAGGGCTTAATAACTGCATTGTCAGTCATGTGGCATATGGCATCAGCTAATCAGCAAGTACTGAATCCCACAAAATTCCATGGAAACTCAGAAATTCAGAGAAATGGGCAGTATTCCGCAGCTCAACTCAAAATTCCAAAAAAGCTCTGATTGTAGACGTGGATCAATTTAGCCCAGCCTGGCACGTTCTGACTTGCGTTGATTTCCAGGCCCCAGGGCCGCCTGCAGTCTGTGCAGACGTGCGGTGATAACAAAATACTACCAGACAGAGAGCTGACTAACCGGAGACAAAGCAATAAACTATGCTGCTGCTGCTGCTGCTCCTCCTACTACTACTACTACTACGATACGATATATTATTTGCACTGAAAAACTGACAGGCAAGCTGCCAGTTTAATCTAGCACATGAACTAAAAGACAACTAAAAATGTTTTAAATGGAACTAAAAAAGCAACAAATAATAAAAATCAAGAAACAGACGGTTATGAGACGGATAAGAGACCTAAGACAGAAAAACTTAAACGGAAGGAAATAACGCTAACTGAAAAACTAGAAAAAAAACTGAAACAGAAAAAAAGCCGTAATGCAGTCTGGGTATCCGTGAAATCAGTCCGAAGTATTCCGTATTCTACTAGTACTCTACTACTACTACTACTACTACTACTACAACTACTACATATTGTACACATTTTGCTGAGTCAAACCTGCGCCAGGATGGAGCTGTTGCAATTGCCTGCAAGTCAGTAGTGAGGCGACTCTCGAGCTTTTCTTTCGATAACTGCCACTGTGACTTGCATCCCTGGACATCGCCGAACGTTGGGTCAGGAGCTCCAGCGGTCACACTCATACTGGACGACTGGTCACGCAGGTCACCTGCCAATCACACACAGGCCGAGAGTCAAAACCTTCATACACTGGGTGACTTCGGTTTCTGGATTAGCCTTTTGTTGAGCCAACTCGCTGAGCGAAACTTAAAGCTGAACGCCAAAGTCCGGACTTAGACCAGAGCTCAACTAAACTCAGGTCTTGAACTTTACGAAAAGTAATTACAAATAAACAGAAAATGAATAAACCAATTACGCTGCTACTTGCTTATTTAATTGGCACGGTGCACACAAACGATGCACTACATAACACCTTACATCAAGTGAAGTCATTATGGCATTTGTTTTCGATACTTTCAATGCTTTAATTTACTAAACTATCAATGCGTACTGTAAATCATCGTCATGTTTCTTTAAAAGTGTTCAATTTTTTCGCTCAGCAAAGGTTTAGAAAGTTCTAGTGGGCTCAGACGAAAGTCAAGCCCTAAACGCAAACGCTATCTCTTCCATGCAAATGCGACCAACTTTAGTCAGGTTAGTTAAGCTTAACTTCGGTCTAAGTATGTACTTAGACCATACTTTTAGACTTTTGCTGAGCCTTTTGTTGAGCGGAAACTTCAGACTTAGACCAAAGTTAGTTTGGCTCAGAGAGAGCCTCAGCAAAATCACTTTTTGGCTTAACTCTGTACTTAGACCGAAGTTCAGCTCAGCAATAGGTTATGTCAAAAACTAAAGTTACCCACTGTGTTTAGAAAAAAACGCCCACTTTCATTTTCTTCTATATCTCATCACCAGCGGCAGTGAACATTGCCTGAAAATTTTGTATAAATCTAAACATTTTCCAGGGAGGTAGGGAAGAACAAGTAAGTAGGTGTTTTTTTCTGAACACAGTGTATAGTGCCATGCATTGACGTTAGTCCTTGCCCGTAGAGGGTTGGCTTTTTTCTGACAGTTTAAAAATGTTTATCAATAACGAAGTAATTTTACTTATATCATGGTGTCAACGACGTTAAGACGTTTATTGTTGTAAGGTCTATAGATTCAGAGGCACAAATGAAACTGTGCACGTAAGTCCATTAAAAAAACATAAGGATTTCATTACTTCATCCTTTATACTGAGCCTTTGCATTGTGGGACGGCCTTGGCCTTGTCTGTTCTGGCCTTGTTAACACGACTGGTGCAATATGTTGCAACTGAATTGGAGGCACATCAATCATTAATCACCTCCAGGCTTTCAGTGGTGGCAGTGGTGTCCGGTTATGCAATGCAGCACACCGGATGTTTACACTTTAGGTCAGTGCAAACCCGGATCATCTCTCCCGCAAACACACGGAGCATTGGCGAGGACGGATGCATTGCATAAGCAAGCAATCCAGTGTACCGCTCGCTGTATGTCACCAGGCCTCTTACTAAACGGATGTTATAATGCTACTCAGACTACACTTTGGGTGAAAACTGATGATCGGACAAACAAAATATCTCAGTGAAGAAAAAGTGAAGAACAATAATAACAAACTATGCCAACCAGGGCCATACCAAATACTCTATTCAGTGCAAATAGTAGGCCTAATAGTGTATTGGCATTCGGCCAAAAAGTAGTGTGAAAGTACACTGAATACAAATAAGTTATTTGTATTCAGTGTACTTTCCAGACTACTAAATTTCTGCGTTTGATGCTAAATTTAGCTTCAGGAGTGGCTGCGCTGCAGTGCCTGTTATTAGAAATAACAGGCACTGCAGCGCAGCCACTCCTGAAGCTAAATTTAGCGTCAAACGCAGAAATTTTTCACTTTATACGTGAGAGTGATGAACGCAAGGCATTACGCAACTTCTGTGAACTTACATCAACTATTTGCATTCAAAAATCAGCTATTACCCCAATAGCAACTGACTATAACTGACCGACATGTTGAAAGATTTTGCCAAGGACACTGGCCGGGTCAACTTGGACAGCATACTGCAGCAGCTTCTGCAGCTGTTCACGACTCAGGCTCGACAATTCCTCCGTCAGTGGAGCACGCACTGGCACCTATTGCATACGCACAGTGCACACACGCACACGACTAGTGATTGCACTCCCAGGATCCTGAATCTCTGGATCGTGGCCATTTTCGCCAATCCCGGTCACAGGATTGGAGCGTTGGCAAGGAGGGGCATGTTGCAAACAAAATATCCCAGCGACGAACACTAATAACAAACTACACTACCATGATTACAAAAAAAAATTGTGAAGGAGTATCCATCGGAGTATCACGACTCCGTTTTCTAAGTAGTTAAAATGTACTTTTTGACTGTTAGATAATCAAGTAGTAATTTTAGCTGTCTAACGAAATATTCCACGCGTGCAAGAGTTCTTGATGAGCATTTTGACAGTCAGTCACTCCATACAGTTTGGACTACCTACCAGTAGTGGCCTACTACATCATATGCATGAAATAAGCCTAGTAGGGCTACTATAGGAATATTAAATAATGACCGTCCACCAATCTGTAAGCCTAATCCCAAAATGGGATCCCAGGATTACAAATTTCTTAACCATGGATCCCTGGATTGAGAAACCGCTGCCGGGATTGGAATCACTACACACTATTTCCTTCGTTTTTCGTCGGAAACGATTTTTTGAGTCCCTAATGATACGCAATGCTAGTGATGGGTCAAGTACTCAGTGAGGGGACCTACATCATTAGCATATTTGATGCGGTACAGTGCGGCTGCAAGGACATGTTCACACCAGATGCGACTGTGACACTCGGAGCAGCTGCTACTCATTATGTTCTGACGTTCAAACACCAACGACACGTTGCTTCGTGTCTTCTGCATGTCCGACTCACGACGTGATGAAACTGTAGCCGTAAGCATGAAACCTGACAGCACAGCGACGGGCACAATGAACACACTCCCAGCATCATCAGCTATAGTCGACTTTATCAACAACACTGATCACCATCCCTTCGCCTCATCCTAGTCTGTCAACAACACCTGGCAAAAACTAGAAAAATCTGGCGGTCCAGTGCTGACATATTATGCGGCTATCTGCCCAGAGCTAACCCTAACCCTGACCTTTTGAACTGAAAACTGGCACACCGATTACTCCTGCCATAGGAACTGTTTTATTCTGGTTCTTCTGTGACTTTTTGTTTTAGAGTTAGAAGCACGTTATGTTATGTTATGTTATGTTATGGAACGAATTAGTTTTAGGTGCCGTAATGTCACAAAGTAACTGCAAGGACACCTAACAGAGTGGGCGAAATGGCGAGGTATGAAGAGTTAAACAGAGTGCTTGCGAATAGTCTGAATGTTAGGTGACATGAAACTGCGCGAAAAAAGTTCAGTTTTCAGGCGTTGTCTGAAAATTTCGAGTGAAGGAGCGGAAAGGGCGGTTGATGGCAAGCTGTTCCACGCACGGGCTGCAGCGACGCTGAAAGCTCTATCGCCGACAGTGGAGAGACGGGTCGGCGGAACGACGACGGTGTCGGTGGCTGCAGAGCGTAGACGTCGCCGTATACTAGTGAAACTGTGTATATGTGTATATACAAGTATATTTGTTGATGGGCGTGGAGTCCAATTCTGGAGCTGCAGATGCGAGAGCACATACATACGCACAGACATGCGTACAGACATACACGTAGACATACAACTGGTTTAACTGCTACTTCCAGCTCTACCGCAGCTAGCCAGCCTCTCATGATATTCTCAGTAATTAGCAAACATCATCAAAGCATTCAAAGCAAAATTTATAACAATGCACTGATTAACACTTATTTATTTGCCCTTAGATATAACAAGACACATGTTAAATACAGACAAGAAATCTGAGCTAATGCTCATGAGACGCGCCACAGCATCAGTTTAATTTTATACGTTTGTCGTCTTGGTCTATCACAGTAATTTTGTCGAAAATTCGCTCTAGAAATGCTCGAAACGGACAGCACGATTTTATATATTCTGCAGCCTTACCCTTAAATACGGGTGTTGGTATTAAAAAGTTTTACCTCAACTCAACATAATGTGCGGTAAAATATGCGTGACTGAGTTGTTAGTTTATTTTTTTTTTAATAGAGTGCTTCAGCGTTTTAAAGCGCTCCACATTTACAAAAAAAAGTTTATTTCTGGGTGACAACGCCAAACTTGGAGCAAGTAATAAAAAGCAATAGAAGCAGCAGAATTGATACAAGGAAGTCACAGTTTCACTAGTATTCAAGCGAGCTTACACCTAAGCCATGATTCAAAACTAACACTCTCTAATTCGATCATATATTGGTAAAAGGTCGTAAGTGCATCTACTAGAAACTGAAAACAAACTTTGTACTGTAAAAACGCATTTGGGTACAAAATTAAATAGCAGTAGCGCATTAGAGGTTATTTTCAACGTTATGTGCTCTATAAATCCACGTTTTACTTACTTACTTACTTACCACGGCAGCGCGTGTGTAGACAAGGACGCAAAGCCAAAATATGCATAAATTTATGCAACACATTCCAAAGGTGGCAATAAAAAAAGCAATACTATACAGCGGAGTGCAGAAACTAAATAAAAATTGCTTTAAAATGACAATTATTATAATGAAAGTTCGCACTTCCAACCTACCTCCACATCAACAAACGAAGAAGTGTTAGTAGTAAGAAGGTTGTAACTGAACAGTGAACTGCAGATACAACGTTTTTCCACACAAGGAGACTGAAAAGCGCCGAAAAGCAAGAAAGTCGTAACAGTTTTCATCAATTTTAACTATAAAAATCGCAATAAAAGTTTAAAATTTTTACATCAAAATGAAGCATTTTTGACCAACTATGAGCCTATAAACTTTACTCAGAAACCTGGACTTATGACCTTTTACCAACACACGAGTGAATTAAGTATCCAAATTCTTGCATCAACCCTTGTATACTTGTTGCTATCACAGTTATTACTACGGCTATTATTTTCAATTCTGTACTCGGATAAATAACTTAAATACTAAGCGCATCACATATCAAACAAGCAAGGATCAACCACGTACTTTGCCAGCAAATCCTTTGGTGTCTCGTTCATCAATTCTTCAAGTACTTTCCGCAGAATAGCAAGCGGCCAATCTTTGCGATTTTCAGTGTTAGTTATACCCTAACACAGTGAAATGCATATTCATACAAAAATATAATAAAATATAATATACAAGGGTGTGAAGTTTTCTGTTGCCCGGACAACTACTGAACTACATATCAATATTTGGTAACTGTGACAAAGACTGCATGATATATGTCATATGATCGATAAAACTGGCCAATTGTTGTAGGCGTGGATTAGATGATCGACAAAATCTGCCAAGCAACTAGCAAATATCAGGAATAGCAAGAGCATTAGTTAGTCTGGAAATAGAAATTATTATTATTATTATTATTATTATTATTAAGGAAATTTACATAGCGCCCTTTCGCCACACCCCAAAAGCGCTGTGCAAGCAGAAAGTTAAGTGTTAAAGAGAGCTGCTTTTAAACGTGCGGGAAATGTTAGTAATGTCACATCATCACACCGCAGTGCAGCTGGCAAACTGTTCCATACTGCAGGACCAGAGACAAAGAGAGATCAGAAAAAACAGGCTACACGAGTCACTCAATACATCAACGCTGCTGCATGTTGCAAACTCATGGTCACAATCTACCTACAAGTTCCCTTCAGATTGTTGAAGATCACTCGAGCAAAACAACGTGAGAAACAAAGGCATAAGAAAAAAACTACTTACAGAAATTAGAATCAATAACTAAAGAAAAAAGACTGAGAGACCTGGGGCATCCAAGATAATTGCTACAAACTGCGGCACAAAAATTTCTGTATGACAATTACTTTCACATAAATATTTGCACTGAAGCTTGTACGCAGATGTGCCAATCCGTACATAATGTTAAACAAAAGCAGGTAAAACTGGTAAAATGTCATTGTTTCTCATGAAGTGGCAAATATGCAATAATGTCAAAGTTACTCTTTCTTTAAGGAGAGGATTGAGCTTGCTGTAGAAGAGCTCCGTTGGTCGCGGTACAGAAGCAGCAGTTGTGGCTGCAGAGGCAGAAGTAGCAGCCACTCCACTCTACAGCACAGACAATGCTAATACACTGCAATGGTGAACTGCTGATATCTGCTATATACACTACATTATAAACAGGTTTTATGGAAGTATTTTTACGAACAGTTACAAAGATATGTCAGAAAAGTACAAATAAACAAATACGCATTGTAGTATTGATAATAAAGAAACAGGTTAAACCAAGCTGTATCACCTGTCATCATCATCATCATCATCATCATCATCATCATCATCATCACGGGCAAGCTCCTGACTGGAGCGTAGCCGTTTCCACGAGCTGCCTTCGTCGTCCTTGATCTTGAGCGTGTCGCTATATGCTGAGTTCAGACCGTGATTGAGCGGCTGAAGGTCTGCTTCCAGGGTCCGTAGCCAGGAGTGACGTGGACGTCCTGGGCGGAGCCCTTGGCCAGCCCGTGGATCGACGTATATAGAGCTCTGAACAAGTCATGCGAGTCGCCCATCCTTGCCACATGCCCGACGAAATGGAGTCGCCTTGTTTGGATGAGCGGTAGCAGCTGCGGTGGATCAGCGTTCCAGCACTTGCGGCAGTTCACTGTGCAGTCATGGTACGAGGAATTTGAGAAGACGGCTCAAAGCAAACCGACTAGCACTGCTAACTGGCATTTGAGATGCTGTAGTAGTCAACTCAGCTCCAGAATACCTCCTGGTGTTCCACGGCAGGCGCAGAGAGCAATGCACCAACTGAGGCTCAATAGACTAACATCCACAGCTTCGTACCAAGCTTTCATTGGACAGATTACGTCTCCAATCTGTCCTCACTGCGGAACTGGGGAGGAGAGAGCTGAACATTTACTTGTCTTCTGTACCACCGCGTTTCTAACTGGGAAGTGCGGCGTCTAACCGAACAACCTCTCCTTACTTCGATCATACAGAAAAGAAGACTCATGCTGTTTGGACACCTGATCAGAATGGAT
>Ga0209052_1000278_pt1 | contig 15497 bp, 15 predicted proteins | sample WorMetHEROISLAND_2_FD_187409 | JGI IMG/M metagenome (GOLD analysis project Ga0209052, IMG submission 187409) | Marine gutless worms symbiont microbial communities from Max Planck institute for Marine Microbiology, Germany - Olavius sp. 4 HERON... | ecosystem: Host-associated > Annelida >...
CCTTGCGGCCCCTTCCAAGGTCTGCGGCCCCCCCCCCCGCAACTGCGGGTGCTGCGGGGCCCTAAACACGGCACTGTGTATTCTGAAGCAGTTAGTCACGTCAATAGTCTCTCAATACCGTACGTTAGCTTAAGTAGGCCTAGAAAGGTCTGAGTCACGTTTTTATCGATCATTTATTTGCTCAGAGATAACACTCAACAACCCGACATGCGACTTTTACAAACGTTTTAATTTTTTCATGGATACGCGTTTTAGCGCTTTCTAAAAACGTTCCTAACGTTTATTACATCTGTGTTGAGTCCTAGGCGTACCTGGAGGTCCCTGGAAGCCCTCGGGTCCCTGGAATCCAGTGTCACCGGGCGATCCAACAGGACCCTGTGGACCCTGTGATCCTATAGGTCCAGCAGGGCCGGTATCGCCACGTGGACCTCGGCTACCTCCAACACCCTGAGGTCCACTCTGTCCAGTGAATCCCAGCGGTCCAGGCTGTCCGATGCTTCCAGACGGACCAGTGTCACCCATGCCGCCAGTCCAACCTGGTCCACCTGTGTCTCCCTGTGGACCCTGAACACCTGCAACGCACACAGACGCAACAGTCATCGAATGAGTTAAGATCAAACTCCATTTGCCGAGATTTGCTGTAAGACAAATCCACAACAAATCGAAAGTCTACAGCGATCTACAAGTTGTACGGCGCAAGTCCGTATAAAGTCGAAGGCCTGCAACAAATCCACAACAAACGAAAGTAGTGGAGTTTGAGCATTAGTGAACAGATTGTGGGCTCCTGTATGGCTTGAACGCATACATGAACTGTGTCTCCATAAACATCGCCGACATTATTGATTGTAACTTGAAAAAAGGATTATCCAGGTTTATAATTTTAATAATTTTTTGGCGCAAATATTCCTGACACAACTGGCCATCAAATAACTGTTCAAGTTTCCACCTCACCCAATGTCTGCTTCTAAAATGAACAAAAAAAGTCAATAAATTTCATCTCTTCGGATCTGTGGCCCCCGACAGCCGGTCGATTACAAGGTCCGACTGTCATGCAGCAGTGAGTCTACCAGATGACGTTTAGGAATGTTGATGAATTCAAGAAGCGACTGGTAAAGTCTGCCTGGGTCTGGAGCAGAACATTATCGACACTGCTAACAACGAATGGAGAAAGCGTCTCTGTGCCCGCGTTCGTGTAATGGGCCGACATTTTGAACATTTTTACTGTAGGCAGTTGAAAAATGGAAAATTGGATGAACTGTCAGCCAAAGTGACAAAAATGTGGACAGAATATGTTTTTATGTGTTATTTTGACTAGGCAATAATAATACCTCGGATACAATGTAATATTTCGTTGGTTCTTTTTACCCAAGGTCGCGCAGAAGCAGACGTTAGATGAGATGGCTCAGGTGGTCATTTGATGGCCAGTTGTATCAGTAATATTTGTATAAAAAATTATTGAAATTTGATAATCCTTCTTCAAGTCACAATCGAAAATGTCAGGGATGTTTTTTGAGACACACTATAGAACAACATACACACAACAGTAGGTAAGTGAGTGACTGAGTGAGTAGAGTTTTAAGTTCCATTCGAAAATAATGATAATAAAACTGCCTATGCACACTAACATATATTGGCTCCGTGTATGGCACTTTTGCATTATTATTACTATTGTTACCAATATAATAATCACTACTACTACATCAACGACACGTATGCAAGCAAATTAGCAATGCTTAGCATCACAGTTATCCAGGCTGCCAGTGAACAAGTCTCCAGACAAAAAAATCGCGCTGATAGTCATTCTGCATGGACACTACACTACGGCTAATGTAATTCTTTATTTTAGCGTAGTGCAATCTAGCAGTATTTTTCCGCTATTAAAACAATAAAACTTACTTACTTACCTATACCTAGGCATGCCTACAGTAATCCAGCTAAAGCAAATGCACACAGCGATCAGAGTCTGTTATTGATATTAGACAACCACAACAACAGTAACAAGACAGTATTTATTTACCCTGTGGTCCAGTGAATCCCGGCTGTCCGCTACGTCCTTGGAATCCAGGCTGGCCAATGCCGCCCTGACTACCAGCGGATCCGGTAAATCCCCTCTGTCCAGTACCACCTTGTGGTCCAGGTTGTCCAATGGGACCAGACTCTCCAGTGAATCCGGGACCACCCACAAATCCTGGTCTACCAGAGAAACCGGTCACTCCAGTTCCTCCAGTGTCTCCAGTGCCACCAGGAAGTCCTTGATCTCCAGGCGGTCCTATCGATCCACTGGGTCCTTGTCTGCCAGTTTGACCAGGTACACCAGCTTGGCCTTGAGAACCGATACGACCTGGTTGACCGGTTGCACCTTGAGGTCCGGGTCGTCCTACAAGCACCAGTTTACACAAAGAACACCGCTTAATATCCTCGTATCACCTACTTCACTGAATGCGTGCAGATAAAAATGAAAGAATGCGGTATGTTGTGAGTTTGCGGGTATTAATTTGTAATTTACGTTAAGCTAAAAGAAATTTTTATCGTAGACGTAGTGCGGATGCTATTTTTGGCAGAATTGGTAGAAAAAGTCATATTACAGTGGACAAAAGCCACTGTCTACCAATGTTAATTTATGGTCTGGAAGTATGCCCTGTAAGCAAATCAGACCTCAAAGCGTTAGACTTTGTCGTTGACAAATTCTTTATAAATCTGTTTCAAATTAGCAATACGGAAATAATTAAGCTATTACAACTTTGAGTTACGTAGCTTACTAATTGAAAAACGCAGTAAAATACTATACTGGTCAGTAGTTTGTTAAAATCAGCCAGTCAGTATTGTCACTTTCTTATTTAATAGTTTTGCTTTGTCGTATAGTGTGCGTGTGTGTGTGCGCGTGTGATTATGTACCCCGTAAAATGGGGTGACTTCGGACAGTGCAGTGAAATCGGCCAAATTCTGAATAAAAACGAAAGAGTGAAAACAAATTACTCGCTACTTTAGAAAGGCTGTCAGTTAGTGCTATACAAAATAAAGACATGATTCGGTTGTTACTTATTTCATTGACAGCGCTTATATGTTGCAACGCAAGTGACGGCAAAACGTATATTTATGTTGGATGAAAATTTGAAAAAATTGCGTACGAATTTACCCCGTATAAACAGTTTGATGTCGATGTACGTCAGTGGCATTGACAGGATGACCTTTGCTAACTAGTACTGTCTAGTCTGCTGGACACTTTCCTATAGCTCTTTCTTTATTAAACCAAGTGACACACGTGTACGAAGTCACTGCATGTAAACAGTGTATTCGTACGTAGCACAGAACTGCCATTGTCCGAATTTACCCCTACCCGTGAAATCGGGCAGTTTTTAAGTAAAAAAAACCAGTGCTAATGCAACAATATCCAAGTGGATTGGCAGACAGTCAATGCACTCACAGGTCGTCTATCTACTTGTTATATGATACCAAGCATAAGTCGTAATTTTTTGAGCAGTGAAAAACGTCAAAAAACGTTCGAAGTCACCACATTTTGCTACCATTCTGTAGTGAATAATGATGTATACAAAAGATGTATACACAAATATAGAATAAAGATGCATATACAAACTGGTCGTAAATTCTCCATATACCACAGAGGACATGCAGCAACGCTCCATAAGCTACGCTACTGCTACCCATCATAACATGCCTCAGATTTTTCATATTTTGAAAATCAACAGAATTACGCTAAGGCTCGTGACACACAACACAATATCATGTCCTGTTCATCGCCAGTTCTATTCCGTGTCGGCAAAAGCACACAAGTCAACGTACCGACTGGTCCAGCAAGTCCTGCTAGGCCAGGCGATCCGTTCGGTCCGACGTCTCCTGATGAACCAATCGCACCCGGCTCACCAATGCTTCCAGTCCAGCCAGCCACACCTGTCGCTCCGGGAAGTCCGGTGAATCCAACGGAACCTGGAGGTCCCTGGGATCCTTGTCGGCCTTGGGGTCCATCAGGTCCCGGGGGTCCAGGCCCACCGCGAGTGCCCCGGGCTCCTGGCTGACCAGTAAATCCTGTATACAATCAATCAATCCATCCATCCGTTCATCCATCCAAAACCCATCCATCCATCAAATAAAATCAATCAGTCATTTATTTACTCGCCAAAACAAGAAAACAATGTACACTCATGCAATACGCGGCACGACAACAGAGCTCACAGTTACAAGTAAAAAAAATTACGACAGCACTCGCTGATCGATTTGCATTTACACACACAACGTATACAGAAATAAATAATAATACGTAAACACACAACGAGACAACAGTAGACGACAAAACTGATAACTAAAAATAAGGCTTATAAGATTAATCTATTGATCTAAGAGTGTAGATAGATCGTATATGGTTTTTGAGCAAGTTTTTGAACTTTAACAATAACTTAAAATCAAATGAGAGAAAGAAACAAACATCTTCTTCATTTATTACTTGTTGCAGTCAATGGTTAAATTTAAAAAAAGATAAGAGTTAAGGAAGTATACGAAAATACATGAAACATGCAGACAGTTTTATGGAGAAAAGTCACATTTACAAATAAATGTGACTTTTACTTGTTTTTTTTTGGTTTAGCACATTCTATTTTGTTCAGTCGTTATGTTATTAACAGTGATTGCAGTTTTTGCTGAATATATCAGTCTCAGTCTATAGTGCATACTGTGTAAGACAGTATAGGCTCACTTGCATTATTACAGTCTGGAATATGTATCGTGTTTTACTGCACTGTGCCGTGGCAGTCTGTATTGTCTCTAGCCTTCGTAGCGGTCTGACTACGATTGTAATAAAGAATATTACACTGAACACTGTACTGTCTCGTGATAACGTAACTACCTTGTTGTCCTGCAGGTCCGATGGATCCAATGGGTCCCACGACTCCAGGCTGGCCGGCAAAGCCATCAGGTCCTGCCTGTCCTGTTGGCCCAATGCCGCCACTAGAGCCAGTATCACCTGGCAATCCTCGCTGACCTGGTCGCCCTGAGAAACCAGTGTCGCCCGGTGTTCCTGCACAAGTAGGACAGACAACAAGCTGTCACGGGACGTCCGTCACACAAAATTAACTTGATTTTCATTGCGGAAAACAACAAACATAAAAAAAAAATTAGTAAATAAAAGTTGTAATCAATCAATCAATCAATCAATCAATCAATCCACGTTTATTTCAGACAGAAGTCCATAGCTAGGCCTATACAATAAAAAATATACAATAAAAAGAGAGATTAAAAACTAGTACACATGTATACTTAAAAACCAGGTAATTTGATAGTGTAATTTATAGAGCTTAAACAACAAACATTACTCACAGTCACGTAGTCACGACCGTTGTAACAGTGCACTCATGCCTATGTGTGCTTTAGCCTACTGCTTACTTGTACAGCATAAATTCATTCCCAGAGCCCACAATTTCGAAACTTCCTTAAAAATCATTAAATGTTCTCACTTCAGGAAAAACTTTTTCCTACAGCAAAGGCTTAATTAGATGCTACCTTTTTCCTAAAGCGGCATTTTCGATGACGTCATAATTACGTCGGCAATACTAAGTGATACGTAAATGTTGGAGAAAAAATTTGTGGCACTGAGTATCAGGATGATTTGTGCCAAACGTGGTGTAAATATACGTAAATTTTATGAAAGAAACTGTAGGCTAGTCTCGTAGACACAACTAGTTACGAATATCTACAACGCTGACGACAATGACTGAGACGATTACATTGGTGATTACCTCTAACGCCAGCTTCTCCGTCAAATCCGGTTGGTCCGGCAGGTCCCACTTGACCAGGACCGCCTACAGGACCCGGTGGCCCAATTGTTCCTGGTGATCCCGGCCGTCCACTCGGTCCCACTGACCCAGGAGGTCCGGATTGTCCAGGCTGACCGCGTAGACCCTCGGTTCCAGCTTGTCCGGTATCTCCGGGTGTCCCGGTCCATCCAGTCCATCCCTGCTGACCCTGCTGTCCGACGTCTCCGCGGGATCCTTTCGGACCCGCAGGTCCGGACGCTCCGGTACCGCCCTGCGGGCCTCGGGACCCATCGGGACCCACGCGACCCTGTGATCCGGTGAAGCCTGGGTCACCCCGCGCACCTGAATGGCAACACGTTTAACATGTACTATATACCAAGTTAAATTTCTAGTTAAAATCAAATTTATAAACCGCTATAAAAACCCTCCTAAAATAAGAAACAAAGGCGCCCGCTAACGTTACAGTTACGTCGAATAAAAAGCAGTAAACAGATGAATCTTGAGTCTCAAACGGAAAAACTGGCAAAGTGTTAGCAACGATGACATTGACATGTAATTTGCTGAAAGTGTGACTACCATATAGGCCACATGCAGTACGGGTGAGTGGAACCTGACGCAGAGAATGTGATGAAGATCGCTTGTGTAAGTTGTTACGTTTTATCAAGCACTAGGTCGTTATGACGTCAGAACATTTCTGACAGACTAACCTTTACTCAACACCACCTGACTGACAATACCATTATTGCACCCTCACAGACTATGCTTCATAGCAATTTTGCGACTATAGCAAATTCTCCGACAAGAATTGTCAAAAGCTGTTAGTTGTTTATTAATTAATTAAACTTCACATCACTTCAAAGCACGAAATAAGAGTTAAATTTCAACATTCTACAGCTTAATACACGATTGAAATCACGCCTTATGACACACAATGTTGCTATTAGGTTGTTTCACGAGTACTACAGATCGTCAGAACGACCATGGTCGACTGTCTTTGCAATTAACTCATCGATCCGTCAGCGTGAACTGAATGCATGCAGCTGCTTCAGTCACCGTGATGACTGAGCAAGACTGTACGTCAGTTATTAGGAAGTAATACACGACTTCCTACCAAGCTTTTATTGGCCGGTTCACGTCTCCAATGTGTCCACACCGTGGTGATGGGGATGAGACGGCTGACCGTTTACTTGCGTCATGGCCAAAACGGGCAGCAGAACGTCAGCGTTACTTTGACGACGCGACTGACATCAACAGATGTGTTTGAGGACTATGACAACCTGGTGGAATTTGTCATCTTATCTATCTTATCTTTCCTTTGGAAGTGAAAAAATAACAGTTACAAATAACACTTACCCTGAGGTCCAGATCGTCCTGGTTGACCGGATGCACCAATCGGTCCAGGCGGGCCAGGAGGTCCAAACTGACCCTGAGATCCAGCCTGACCGGTTGGACCTAGAACGACACGGGAACAACCACAACATATACTATCAATGGCATCCGTCACTAACAGCAGGACTACACAAAACAGCATGCGTCTCACTGCAAAAAAAATCCCAAAAAGGCACAAGAACTTCGGCGGATTAGAAAAAGTCGCTGGTATAAATGAAGTGTATGGTGCGGTAAGTAGGCCTACTTGCCAAACCACTTGGGTTCATATGACATATGCAAAGATTTCCGTTTGTAATGATAGAACGTATTAGTACTTCAGCCTGGGACAATGCCTGATGTGTGACGTATAAGGCACAATGGCAGGTGTGTCGTGTCATTTTTAGCATGGACACTTTCTGCATTCAAAGCACCTCTTGGATTACAGGACATTATTCAGCCAGTAACAATAACTATTGGTAGACCCCTATTATTTTTTTAAAAATCTGCCAAAAATTCTTGGTTTTTGTCTGTTATACATTTTGTATTAGCTATAGTCACTGTAAACGGATTACTGTACTCAGATTTAATCCAGTACTCGTGCTGCCTGCCACATTTTTAAACAAACTTGTTTGACTGATTGACCGCAGTAATAGTAAGTTCAGTTAATTACTCAAACTGGATGACGTTAGCAGTCAATGTAAACAACAGAAGCGTTACAACAACACGTACCTAGTGGTCCCAGCGGACCTAACGGACCCGTTGGACCGACCGGACCCGTCCATCCTGTATCACCCTTCGGTCCAGGAGGTCCGAGTTGTCCTCTCTGTCCTTGGTTCCCTGGCGGACCCGCCTGACCAGTTGATCCGGGTGGACCTGTACCACATATCAGTGCAGCTGTGCTGTACACAAACTCAATGGAACATCTCTATTCTGTCATCGATCAGCAATGTTCACTGCTGTGACGGATGTATATATCGTCATTGTTAATACTGTTAATATTGTCTTATTGTTAATAGTTGCGATGGTCAACTGTATCTCAGACGAATGTATGAAAAAAGACTACAGTCTACAATACAAGTAGGCCACGCACGGGTAACAGAAAATAACGGCCAGCCTGTAGAAACTGCCCGTAGCAAACCTCAAAGGATAAAGGCCCTTCTGGACTCATCCTATGCCAAACTAACTCGAACGAAGTCAGCCAGCTAAACCAAAACCGAAACTGTTACGTATTTCACTGGAATTCACCGATAAATCGCCTTTACTACTATTTTGCAACTGTTTTATACGTCAGCACGCTAAAAACTACGTGACGTACATTATTAAACTCGACTGTCTATAGTCACTTGACTGCATACAGACTGCTTCAACCAGCATCAATTCAGCGATTTTTGCCACATTTTAAATAAACAAAATTCAAATTACATTGTGTACAATTTCAACAGTTTTCAACTGTCGACTAATGACCTGCGAGACTGAGGCTACATTAGCGTCGCCTGCTGTAACTTTCTGCTAGTATTGCGCACTATCTGCATACAGTCTGTACTTTCTGTAATCATTTCCAACCATACTTGAAATAAATGTTCGTTATGGATCTGTGCTAGGTCACCTGATGGTCCACGGATTCCGGGCAGTCCTTGCTGGCCAGGTTGTCCCTGCTGACCAGTCCATCCGAGCTGTCCAGAAGGTCCAGTGTCGCCTCGGGAGCCAAGCAGTCCCGGCTGTCCAGTGCCTCCAGAAGATCCGACAACTCCCGGAGGTCCTAAGCGCACAGAAAACCAACGATCAGCAACTTTAGGCATACTCAACTTTATTCGTCATTTTATGACAGCACAGTACGAAAAAATAAATATAATTTATTTACAGAAAATATGAAATGTGGTCAGCCAGGGGCGTGTTTAGGAAAGGGACCTTACGCCAGAGCCGTTTTTTTAAAGTAAAAAAATAATGAAAAACGAAAAACTAATCCTAAGAGGAGGCGAGTTTGCCTAGCACAACGTAGAAATATTTCCGCTATAAGTAGACTTTGGCCCCGCTTTTCACATTTCTAAAACGTCCCTATGATCAGCTGCAGTCTCCGCTAAGATGAGATGGCCTGTGTCTGGTTATAAGTTAGCCTTCTTCTCAGCACGAAGATACGACCTTTTCAGACTGACATAACACCGACACCAGTGATGGACACTTTTACACTAGTCATTACTAACTACTAGTAGATCCCAAAGCTGTTAGCACAAGTACTTGTCAAGTAGCTATAACTGCCTTAAAGACAACTAGCTACATTATATTTTGACAAGTTAAATCAAAATTGGCACACACCTATACCGGTAATGGTTCATTTCAATCAATCGTTTTAATCAATCAATCATTTGTTTGTCGTAAAACATACTATATGTGGCATTGCTATGCGGTATTGCACTGACAGGAACAACCGGGCTAAGAAGCGATTACGACAGTGCTGACATATAAATCTCTGATCATCGGTCAACCAGACCATCTGGTTCTGTGTCGATAGTCCGAAGGTTCGATAATCCGAAGGTCCGATAGTCCGACCGCTTACCCAAGCTTACCGCTAAATGTATTCAACAAGACAGTAACAATAGCAGTCGACAACATGTCCATTGAGAGCTTGCTCAGGATAACTCAGTGAATTAATTAATGCGAGTTTTCATCTGTCGCTATAGTCCTGCTAGGATAAGTGACCTTCGGACTATCGGACCTTCGGATTATCGAACCCTCGGAATATCAAACCTTCGGACTATCGAGCAGCCACCGACCATCTATCGGTCCTGCTGACCGACTACACACCGATACGTCAACTCCGATCGTCAGACCTGTTCCAGCCAGCAGCATGGCCGGATCATCCATGAGACTGATAGTAACCTTAGCTCTATCTCTCACCGTTTCTGAGATACGACGACTTATCGGTTGAAAATCGCCAATTTTCCCTACCCTACCTCTGTTCAACCCCAAATTTGAAAATGTTCCCTTTGCCTTTGCACTATATCGTTGAAATTTTGCACACTGCGAGCCAAGACACTGGGCTAATTAACCGTGTAATAAAATTCCACCTAGCTCAACATATGTGATCACAATCCACCAACGTTACAGACGGACGGACGGACGGACGGACAGACGCCATACGATGGCAATACCACTCCATTGCTATAGCATGGAGCGGTAAAAACTGCGTAGCTGTATACTCGTAGGCGTACAGACCTGGCGGTGGTACGGGAGGACAGGTGACAGCGAGCAGAGTGAGCAGTTTGCTTCGGAGCAGATCGAAACTGTCGACTTGCAGTCGGACGACCTCCTCGGGGTCGCTAGCGATCTGCTGCAGTTCCTGGTAGCCCAAGTCACCGCGCCGCACGATGCCGATGCAGACGATCTTGATGTTGGCAAGCTTGAGAAAGTTCGCCTGGATGATCGTGCGAGCCTGGCTGTCCGAGTATCCATCGGTTATGATGACGACCACCTAACAACGAGCGACAATCAGCTGTGACTGCAGTTACGAGCAAGCTGTGCTCAAACTAAAGCACAAACGAACCATTATACATGTGTGCCATGCCGCGGACACAGTCGCAGATTGGCGACAGGAGTTTCGCGGCAGCTGGCCCGCGGCTATGGAACAACCCGCCGATCGAGATCAGACAGCAAGACATTACTTTTGAACATTACAAGCAGCTACTTAAGGCGTTTTCGTACGTTTAGGCTGCGGCGCATTGTGACTTGTAAAAAACGTAAAGTCGTTCCACCTTTCCGAGCCCTAAGGCCCATAGGGCGGCGCTGATCTCCGTTTCTTTAGTCCTCAGCCAGACACCAGTTTACACTGCCAGACCACGGATACGAGGCTAGTGCGTCGCGCGTGTGCCCGTTTACGTCCAAGCTTTCGCTGGTACTCATGGCGCCTACCCACGAAGGGATGGCCAGGCTGAGTTGGCCTGTGACTTGTTTGCTTAATTGCGCCGGCTATAAGCACCCTTACTCACTCACTCACTCACTCACTCACAAACAAACAAATTCCAATTAGTTGCGGCCGCGAAATGTAAACAGGCTAAAGACGGAAGCGTTTGCGTTACCCGAGCGGCGCCAGGTCGTTGCGCCGGGAGAAAGACATTTTGGAAGGCTTGAGCCAGCGCCTCGGCCAGGTTAGTGCTGCCACCTAGATGTGCCATGCGGTTTATAGCGCTGCGGACGGCGCCTGAAGTCTGAGCGGACGTGAGACGGTAGATGATGTCAGCGCGTGTGGCGTAGCGAACGATGCCGATGCGTGTCTCGTCGCGACTGATGCGGAACCTATCGGCCACCGAGCGCAGGAATCCTTGCACCTCCGGCCACTCCGGCTCACGTATACTCGACGAATCGTCGACGAGAAACACCAGGTCCAGCGGGTTAGTACAGTCTACACGCACAGTCACAGTCACACAGACAGACAGACAATCACGCGGACATTCTTAACGGTCTACAACACTGCACGGAAATGCAGCTAGGCAAATACCGCAAAAAAACGAGAAAGAGAAAATCGAATGTAGCAGAAAATGCAATTTGTGTAATATGCGTAAAGCTAATTGTTACTGCCCGCGGAAGCAACGGCAGTAATGTTTTCAGTATTGTCGCTAAGTTTTTCTTCTCTGTTAACACGATTACTCATGCACCGCTGCACTTAACTTGATGAATGTTTGCATGAACATGTACCTTGACAACATTTATAAGCCTATCACATGGGTTTTTTGTGTGTTTTTGTGTGGATGATACTGCTTGAACCAGTTCACGAAATGTTGCACAGGCATGGCCCGCGGGCAGTACTTTGCCTTGAGCAAGGCTTGACGATCTTGTTGATCTTTTTTTATCTTTTTACGTCATTGTGCTCATATTGCGTTCACGGCGTCTGTCACAAACTATTAAACTTCAGGCCTATCGTATCGCATCGTATCGCAGCAGCGCTACTGCGAATACTGTGCGAAATGATGAGGACTAAACGTCGATATAATCGCTATAACGGAGGCAATGCTGAAGTGAAAGACCAACCAGTGATGGGCGCGGTGAGGTCAGCAGCGCGTTGCAGTAGGTTGGTCTCGTTGCGATTGACCAGCAAGTCTACGCGGTCGACTCGAAGTCCGGCCAGCTCGCCTACGTCCGTCACTATTCCACGCTGTTCGTTGTAGCCGTCGCTGCTGTCAGACCCGATGTAGACCGTGATGATCTTGACCCCGTTGGAGCGAAGCAGCGTCGCTGACTGGATGCTGGACGTTGCGCTGGCAGACATGCCCTTCGTGATGACGATCAACACCTGCACAGTCGCATCGCGTATTACTCTCGATCTATCCAACTAGCTTATACTTACTGAATGCTGAATGTGTGGCTCAGTGGTCTAGTGGTTAGCGCACTTGGAATTCGATCTCGGTGACCCGGGTTCGAATCCCGGGTCGCGCCACTATCTCACTGGGTAGCAACCTTGGGCAAGTTGTTTACACACATTGCCTCCCCAGTTTCTCAGCTCCAAGAAACTGGGGTACAAAAGGGAGTTTTCGGCGCCTAAATGGTTATGGTGATTAAGTGCGCTAGATTAAGCTAAGCTTTAAGCTAAGCTTTAGAGCGCACTACAATATAACTTAACTTTACTTTACTTTTACTTTTACTAGAGCTAACAAAATGCATAAGCACAAAAAACACAGAGGAGAAAAAAAACAGTAAAACGGAAAAAAATCAGAGAAGACAAACAGAGAAATACGCAAGAAATCGAGCATGTTTACTGACGTTCGACAACTACGTCTTACAAAACAGTAAAACGGAAGGACTTCACTTTTTACGCATCATCGATAGTCGATACCATTTAATCAGTTTACAGTAACAAGTGCGTGCTGTGCCTAATACCCCGTTTACACGATGAAGCTGGCTCGACGAGCTGGCTCTACGAGCGCTCGTCGTGCGCTCGTAGAGCTGGCTTGATGAGCTGGCTATCTGGTCATTTGAATGGTGTAGTATTGCAAACATTCACGAAGCTGCTCGTCGAGCGCTCGTCGTGCGCTCGTCGAGCGCTCGACGAGCTGGCTCGACGAGCGCTCGAAGAGCCAGCTCGTCGAGCCAGCTTCATCGTGTAAACGGGGTATAAGCAAGACAATGTATACCCAAGCGGCTTCGGAGCGAGCCTGTGAGAAGACGTTGTCGTTGACGTAAATGAGGGCGGTGTGAAGGTTTCGGACGCTGCCGGTTGACTGCTGCTGGAGACTGCTCAGGGCCGTCCTCAGCTCGGCGTTGGTCGAGTACCGAGTGAAGTCGAACGTCGTCTGCGCACTCTGCGAGAACTGGACCACCGCGAAGCGACTCAGCGACGACAGAACGAAGAACTGCTCGCTGAACTGGACCAGGAACTCTCTGATCGTTGTCCACTCGGACGACGTGAATGTGCCGTCGATTAGCACGGCGATGTCGAGCGTCGAGTTGAACGCGTAGAACACGTAGCCTGCATCACCCCATGCACATCATCATCATCATCATCATCAGCAGCAGCAGCAGCAACTGTTAACTCAGTCACGATGACGAAAAACAAACGAAAGCTAATAGGCTCAGCGTTACCGTAAAATGCTTGTTATCGTGAATCCAACAGCACCTGAAATGATGTTGTGCGCAACGCACTGCAATGACAACATCGACCAGTTTACACGAGTGAATATTGTGTCGTTTCATTTACAGGCACCACCAGAAGAGTCCTCGACTGAGAGACCTATAAGTTATAGGTCTCTCAGTCGAGGATAACCCGCCGTAAATAGCGAGTGCTGCCATCTTGCGAAGACTAGTAAACTATTGCCATCTTACTGAAAATGCACTACCGCGGGTAAACATCGCAACAAAATAGGGAAAGCGATTATCAGATCACCGCCAAGGTCTAATCAATCATCACCCGCGAAGAAACTTTGTGCTCCGTTTTGGTGAAAAGGCACGTACTTTTGGAAACATTTTGGCAAAAAGCACTTAATTCTGAACATTTTTTGACTTCGACTTACAGACCGCAACGAGGCGAAGACACAGCTATTGATGTTCGCAGAAAGGCCTCCGTATGTACAAAGTTAGCACAGTAGTTCCGTTGTAACAGTGATAACCTACAAGAGACGGCGATTTATGGGCAAAGTAACTATCGGCGTAACCGCGAACCGACCAGAGGCGTTGGAACGATTTTAACATTGCGGGGGCGAACATTTTATGAGAGTAGGCCTATAGGCATTAGCTGAGTTCTTGTTTATTGCTGCTAGTCACAGCACACGTAAAAGTTTGCCATCTTGCTTATAACATAAGCAAGCCTTATCATCCCTTATGGGTAGGATAGGCCTGTGTGTTTGTTGTTTGTTAAAATTTTTCTGTTGCTATGTGTAATATTTTGTTAGTAGAGAAACTAGAAAGCATGCTGTTTTGCGTGTAGTGTGTGAATATTGTTTCGGGGGATAATTTTCCTAGAGTGCCCCTCGTAACAGACAATATATTCGGCTGTAGTACCAACTGTGTGTGATGTTTTAATTGTAGGCAACTTAATGACAATTATCGTGCATTTCACAATAGAACACCGAGTATATTACGACTGGACGTTTAAGGAGCAGCATGCAAAAATCTGGGAAAATATTGCGGGGGCGAAAAGATACTCTCGCCCCCGTGGTTTCAACATTGCGGGGGCGAGCGCCGCCGTCGCCCCCTCCATTCCGACGCCTTTGGAACCGACAGGCACCCAAATACAGGGACTAAACGACAGACACGTATAGAGATTTGTCAACGAAATATGCTTTGCTCATCGACGAATAGTTGCAGCATGCACTACGACAATAGACTTTGTTGACTTGTTATCAGCGATCAGACGAGGAAGCGGCTGATGATAAAACGTAACCTGCGTAAGGAGCGGAGGCGACGACCGACGCCAGAGCCAGCGGAGTCACTCGGAACTCGAGATCATCGAAAGTGTCGGCACGCAGCGTCTCTGCACCCTGCTGGTCGGACGATATCCGTCGGATCTCGGCGAAGCCGGTGTCTGCAGAGTCGCCCACGAATAGTCCGATCACCTTCCAGCCTTGCGACCGAGCGAACTCGGCGATGTAGCCGGTCTGGGTCGTGTCCGACGAGACGCCGTTTGTGATGATTACGAAAACCTGCAGACGCCACCGGGATCACACACGTATAGGCTAGAGATGCCCGGGAATGGCTTTTTACATTCCCACTCCCTCCCATTCCCGTGCAATCGATTCCCATTCCTTCCCATTCCCATTCCCGAACATTTTATCGATGTAGCATAAACTATTTTGGGCTAGGGAAGACTCAAGCCTAAATATGCCACTGAAGCTAACAATATCATGTGTGCATTTTTATAGTACAGAAACCAGAAAAAAA
>Ga0209052_1000279_pt1 | contig 15432 bp, 10 predicted proteins | sample WorMetHEROISLAND_2_FD_187409 | JGI IMG/M metagenome (GOLD analysis project Ga0209052, IMG submission 187409) | Marine gutless worms symbiont microbial communities from Max Planck institute for Marine Microbiology, Germany - Olavius sp. 4 HERON... | ecosystem: Host-associated > Annelida >...
ATACTCCAGGCTACCATATGGTGAAGACCCGGAGTCTCTATCTCACCTGTGCTTGGTATACCACCGGGTTGTGACAGACGGACGGACGGACGGACGGACAGACAGAAATCCCATAGCTAATACGCGCTCTCAGCAGTACCTGCCGGTACAGCTGTCGCGCGTAAAAAGAAGGGCGTGTTATTATGATTAATTATTAAAGGCGCTGTATAAGCCTAGTAACTAGAAACAACACATGTTAGCAAGCACGCAACAGTCACACAAAATGGAATCAAACCAAACGATAACGGACTTTTATTAAATTACAACACCAAAATTAAACCAGTATGTACATAATGAACAAAATCTTCTTCAACGTCTTCTTAAACATCAAAATTTCTAGACACACATTCAGTCAAAAGAGAATTCAAAGCACTTACTCTCGTAAGCAACGCTAAACAATACTATGTTCTAGTAATACTAATATACACAAATTAAACATTTTGTACAACGACATCTTCCGTCAGAGCCTCAGAGGTAATGTCAAACCACAAATCGAAACGCAGATGGCCAGCTACTAGTACGTTAAAATGGAAAAAAATGAAAAAGGCTATTTTTTTTACATTCACGACTTTTTACGAACCGTAAAAAATTTGGTTAGCAAAACACTGTAGAAAGCACAGATTACCCCCCAAAATTAACAAATGTAATTTAAAGCAACAAAAGTTACACGTGCTGCCGCAGAAATATACGAGTCAGTGAAGTGCAGTAACAATTGCTGAAAATTGCACTACTAAAACTGCATTCATCATTAATATCTTTCACGGACGCAATTTTTATAGTTCCGTTAATTGTCTCATTTCAGCTAATTGTCTCATTTCACATTTTTCCAAATTAAGAAAAGTCTTTCGACCGCCGATGCTTCATAATACCGTACTCATTAGTTACACACTGTACAGCACTTGCTTTGGCACCTGTGTATCAATCAGCCTATGTATCAGCATGACCAGATCAAAGCAATGAAGCAACTGCCATTGTGCAGTTAAACCTGCGACAGTTTCGACACACTGCATTGAACGAACTACAGCCAGCAGCAGCTAGAGCCGGACTGTGTGAGCGTTTGAGGTCGACCGAATTTTCGTTAAATGCAGTTTCAATGCCAGTTTTGGCCGAAACGTATCAGTAGTTTCGGTACTGAACAACCGAAAGTGACCTAACGATGGCAGTGGTCACTCACAAGTAGAGATAATCTTTCTGATCCTTCTGTAACTTAGTCTCCGTTTTAATTAATTATTCACACAGAAATTTTGTGAAAAGAACAGTTAGACACTTAGGCACGTGTGAGCAGACAACAGTTTGTTGGTATTTTTATATCCTCTTGTGATTCGCATAACATATGCATTTATATTAATGGCAAGTGTCTGAGACAGCTAGTTTCTGCTTTAATTTCGGCCGAAACTGGATGCTCAGTTTCGGTTACAGTCTCGGTGCACATTGGCCATCCTAGTCTCTCTGGCATCAGTGGCATCGTGGTAGGGGAACAATTGTCCCCTCCCCCAAAAAAATTTAGCCCGTTGGAAAATTTTGTTCAAAAAATACAAAATTTGGCACTGGGAATCCCCCATTTTGGGGGGGATTCAGAGACAGAATTGAAATTTTGAGCACCCATAATCGCCTCGGCCTGGAAATTTGAAGCTGTCACTTGACTGTCCTCGACCTCGAGGAAAGTCCACGAGGACAAAAAATCGTGGCCTTGGCCTTGAAAATGCTGGCCTTGAACCTATCCCGGATGTGACTGGTTGATGGGATCTCGATCTCATTCATGGCCATCTTCCACGTTGTTATCAGCATCCAAATCAACATCATCATCATCATCATCTTCATCGTCATCGTCCTCGATCTGCACAACAACAAGTTACACACTTACATGCAATTCTGGACAAAATAATTCTTAAAACCAGAAGTCTGAAATTTCACTCCCAGCAACAAGCTCCGTATGCGTCCGCCCGCTGTAATCAATTTATCTATTTCCCAAGACGGAGAACTGATAAACGTACGGTGAAAATACACCAATGCACAACAAAGATATTGCAAAAACAACAACAGTTACAGAACGGCAACACAATTAACAATGTAGCATTGATATATGAAGATTTACTAGCGTTGTGGTCATTATTGGAAACTGACTCCCCTCAGATGGGGAAACACTGCCCTCAGCCGTATGTTATACCTCATAGTAAACTGTGATTTAGATTTGTCAGTCAAATTGCAACTTTTGTTTAGAAATATCAAATTAACTGTAGCGGGCTTCGCATAGACATCATGAATATTAATGAGGCGTAGCACGCCGGTGATGGGCGTGGTCACTCGAGACTGATATAACAATACTGCCCAGTTGGGCAATAGCTGGTTTTAGTGAACGTCACGTCACGTGATTTGGACCAATAACATCCACGTATTTTGCGACGAGGTATATGGCAGTCCAATCCAATTTAATACGTCAGTATTACCTTTTCCCCGAGCTCCTTCAAGCGTCTCCGATAAGTCTTCAGTTTGGTGTCCTGGTCTGCCAGAAGAACCAAAAGATCTTCCTGTTCCTTCTTGCCTTCACGCATTTCATTCATAACCTGCTCTCGATCAACTTCAACTTCGGCTTTCTCCATCTCCAGCTCCTACCAGTTACGAGACTCACAAGTTTTACGATTCCACAAACTGTCGGCCATGACAGTGCTGTAACTGTATTCTAATAAATAACTCAGCTTGAAAATGCATATCAGCTGTTCCTCAACTAAGTTCAAAATACGTTGCATTAGCGGACTAAGAGGTTTTTTTAAATGTTATGTGCCATACAAATTGACGTTTTAATTACTTGCACTCTTAACAGTTAACATAAAGTGTAAACAAGCATAGTAGCTCAAAAATTCTACAGAAATAATCCACCAACCAGACAAAGTCAACATGACAGCTTAGCAGTAAAACACGCACAGTGTACAGTTACCAACTCCTGTGTCTGAGTTCATTCCACACACAGATAGAACGAAATAAGGATTATTGGCGTTCAAGCTTTGAGATTAATTTCTCTGACAGGCAACAGCAGTCAACGGTGTCCTCTGTAAGCCGTGAACCCTCTGAAGCTACAGTGCTTTGCAACTGTGTACGACAGAGCTGCGGAAATTTACGATTAATCATGAAATTAATCCGTAAAAAATTTTAACAATTAATAAAATTTTAATTATTAAATTTTCGATTAAAGTCACGTCAATAAGAACGCATTATAAAGTAAAAACAATGACAATCATTTGATAAGCGACAATCAATTTCTGCGGAGAACGTGATTGGATAAAACAAACACTTAGGCCATACTAATGATGAATCGTATACAGACCTACTCTTGTATCAGTGCATTTGTGACAGCTGTTAGCTGAATAACATACAAAGTTGATAAAAACGGGCATTTTTCTTGCACAATAACCACTGTTAGTTTTAATCGAAATTAACAATTAAGTAATCGTTAATTTTTGAAAAGTCAAGTATTAACAATTTTTCAACTTTTACCAGCTCTAGTGTATATTAATGCTTTTTATCTCAGATACCCGCAGCTTCTTCTGCAGCTGGGACGACTCTTCTGCCAGCTGCTGCAGCCGCAGTTCAAGTGGATCGGATCCGCGATGAATCTGATCCTCAAGTTCAGTGTTCCGCCGTTCCAGCTCCGCAATCCGCACTTCCATTGCGTTCCGCTCTGTTATCAGTGCGCGGCTCGCCATGTCATCTTTGCTCGAACACTTCACACATAAACACAAGAAAACGTGATGATCATGAGAAAACGATCATAATTCAACAGCAAACACTGCCACTGCTACTGCAACTACTTTCAACTTTTTTTGACCCTTTGTTGACCATCAGAACAGATGATGATACCATTTTGACTGCCAGAGCACGTATCTGGTAGTTAATGGTTAAATGAATCGTTTTTCTAAAACTCTAATAAAGGCTGGATCGTGAAAAACCGAACTTTTGACTACTAATGAAGCACAACATTTTATGATCCAGGACAGCATACTTGTAACCAAACCAACAACATCCAAGCCCTGCCATGACGTTTTATAGTAAACAGCGATACAAAACAACTTTCACAATCTACACCTAGCAAAATAAACTATTATACGAACACATCAAAATTACGCATGTCATTAATATAGTCTAACTATCTGTGAATAGTAACAGTGGTCTTGTGCCAACGAGTTCATAATAAACGTAAAGCAATGCTAAATAATAAATAAACACGATAATATGAGAGTGACAACTAACAAAAGTGGTAAAAAAGTAGTCCTTCAATTCAAGTTCCAACTTTCATAAGGCATCGCTGATCTCTGTTTCCTAAGCCCACACCCAGACACCAGTATACACTGCCAGACCACGGATATGGGGCTAGTGCATCGCGCGGTGTGCCTGTTTACGTCCCAGCTTTCGCTGGTACTCATTGCATCTACCCACGTAGGGATGGCCAGGCTGAGTAGACCTGTAGTAACCATAGACAGTTTAAAATGCTCAACAGCATCGACATACGGCTTGCAGCAGCTGTTTGCTGCAGTCTTCGTATTTGTTCCTGTACAGCTTCACTTCCTCATCCTTCAACTCGAGCTGTCTCCGCAGCTCGTCGTCAGGGACGACCGCCGAGTCACTCGGACCATTCGCTGCAACGTGAGACTCGTGCGCCGATGTCAGCTCTGACTTCTGAATCACGACAACAAGCAGCAACAGCATCACACACCGTTAAAAAACACGGTTTTTCAAAAAAGTTCAACCCGGTGGGTATTATTTTTTTTTTGGGGGGGGGGGTTAAAAACAGCTCAAACTCGGTTTTTTTTAAAGCCCAACTTCTGGGTTTTGGGGGTTTTCATAAGTTTTAAGTTCAATCAATCAATCAATCAATCAATCAATCAATCAAAACATATTTGTATAGCACCATATGTCGCAAGCGAATCAGAGGCGCATTAGTTATTAGAATGAGCACTGCTAGATACTGTGCACATCGAATAGATATAAGAAAATTCGCACAAATTCATAGGTTTAATGTTTCAAAAACGTAACCCTAATAAAACATTTCACTATTAATGGAACAAGTAACTAGAACTGGATTAAGTTTGGGATGGGTTCTTTCTGTGGGCATGCGCACGGATGTCTTAACCACTAGATTGCAGCACTACCGCAGAGCATAGGTTGAATGAGAATTAGGGCTGGACGAAAATCACCGATTCACAATCTTGGCGTTCGCCGTGAATTTTAGCACTTACCATAATTTGTCATGATTTTTCAGATACGAGGCCTTTTTCTCTGCCAAAATCGGCAAATTTCTGATGCATTAAAAACTAAGCCTAAAACGGACACTGTGGGCATTCACTTTATTCCACTCAAAGCCGCGCGTATTTATTTAATATTTAGCATTGCTTTACGTTTATTATGAACTCGGTACAAGACCACTGTTACTTCTCAACGTGACATCATTCAGTTTTAATAGATACCAAAACCAGTGACTCCTATCTGCCGGTAGCGCGAACATAGCAATGCTATAGGCTGACGTTCCCCCAAAATTTCTTATTAGACCGTCAAAAAATACTGGTAGAGTTTTCTGTTTTCTTTCAATGATTCACTGAAGCAAAACTGTTTGAAAATTGCATCTTCTACTCTGTTATACTGGAGTATTTTCACTACAGTTCTCATGGGTACTACTAAGTGTGCGACACTGTTTTTTTATGAGCTGTTACACATAATGTCATAAAATAAAAATTAAAATTAAAAAACAACTATTCCCACAATCCCTACTTTTTCACCAGCCCACGACTGGAAGCACAGAAATGTTTCAGGCCTCACCAGCTGGTTGATCAGCTGGTTCTTTCCATGCAGTTCTTGGTCTTTCATTTGCAAGTCTGCGTGAAGCCGAGCAACATCATCCGTATTATCACCCTGACCACTGCTGCCACTGCCAGCTGCACAACAGCATAGCAAACAATCAACCATAGCGCCATCCAGAGATAAGACAAAAGATACAGAGTGGTACACAAAGCAACACTGTCCTAGGAACTGCATCACTAAGTAAAGTACATTTACACGGCGTGACGGCGCAGATTCATTCTAAACGACAGCTGCGCCGTATCGGCTGTTGCGAGCATTTCAGTTTATGACACTAGGAATGTTTTTAGTCATTTCCAAAATCACAGACGATATAAATAAGCTAGATGCAGGGCTGGCCACTCTCAGCATTGCGAAAGGCAACCCCTTCAAACTCACCTCTCCTGCCCAGCATGCATTGCGCGGGTAATTTCGTTCTGGAATTTCCTAGCATAAACTCGCCTATTCTCACGGTGGCGCATGGGCGCACCACCAAACTTGTCCTCTGCTCCACAGACCTCTCCTGTCTGGCAGCCTGGAATTTTCTAGCAGACGACAAGTTCGGTGACATGCACCGTGAGAATAGGCGAGTTTATGCTAGGAAATTCCAGAATAAAATTACCCGACGCAATGCATGCTGGGCAGGAGAGGTCAGTTCGAAGGGGTCGCGGATTGGCTGCCAGTGCTGCCAGTGTTCAAAACACAGATAGTGACAAGTCCAGACGAAGTTCAGCTGGTAGGCTGTTCCACACTGCAGGACCACTGATGGCAAAACTGCAGTCGCCATAGTTAGTCCTTGTGTGTGGAACAGACAGTAGTGCAGACTTGGCAGAATGTAGACAATGGAGTAAAACAGAACAAAAGATGTCTTAGATATGGCAACCAACTGAAGCAGCCGGACATTATTAATCCCACTAAGTCGTTCAAACAACTGACGAAACAAACACACAGTGAATTAGATCAATTAGTTCACTGACAGCAAAGCCACTGAACAGTGAAAATGCCAAGTTGTTTAGGTTAAAACGTTAATGCTAATCTAAAATAATGCTCAGAAAGTCCTACTGGCACAGAAGACGAACAGCATGCACAAAAAGAAGCAAGCGGTCAACTTCAAAAATACTTTTCTGACAAAAGATCAAATTTATTGCCCCAGAAATCCCGGCAATACAGTGTGAAGTACCATCAGTAGAACTTCACAATATCAATATTATACACTAGCACTTTATTATAAATAAATTAGTTTAAAATTGGCTACGACACGAAGTTAACTTTGTTATATTAAAATGATAACTACCTATACTCAAAAATATAATGCAAGGAGAACCGCAAGTACCTTTCTGCGCTTTGAGCAAAGCATTCATGTCTCGGAGCTGTTGGACCTGCTGTGTTGACTCGTCCAATTGCCGCTGAGTCTCCGAGCTCCGTGACAAGAGGTCGGAGAGTTCGGCACGGACAGCATTCAACTGCATATCCTACAGCGTCACAACAGGTCGGCTGCAGTAGCAGAACAGACCGCATAGATGGCAATGCTACAATGCTAATGTAATGGACATAGCTGCTATAAACCCATACAGAACCGCTCCTCAGAAATGCTGTCATCTGCAACAAGACGCCAGTCACAGGGCTGCCACTAATATATAAACGAAAATTAGGAACTTTGGGGACCTCAGAACTTGTCAAAAGGGACTTAAAAAGGGACCTAAATTACGCTTAATATGAAACGAAATGTCACGACAAACCACATTATGGTCACTATTGCTCCTGTACATGACCATACTAGACATCAAGAATGTGAATATACTAATCAAACGCATGTAATAGTTCAGTTCTCAATTCTAAACTGTTCAGTGTCATATTATCGACACAGTTGCGTTGAACACTGTTTTCAAATGTGTCCATTGTCCAGACCATACTAAAATGTCAATCGGTCTTCTGCTTCTTAGCTAAGTGCTCCAATTTAGTCAGGATAAGTTGAAAATAGCCAATTACACAGAAATAGGGACTTTAGGGACCACTTTTTGAGATTTAGGGACATTAAGGACCAAGTGTTTAAAAAGGGACGTTAGGGGATTTAAGGGACCAAGTGGCAGCCCTGCACTCATTGAAGCAGGAACGTCTTCAGTGGGATCAGTGCTCGTTTAAAACAGTCCGACGTGAACTGTGTATGCCTTTCGCTGGGTCAGCAAGTCGTCGTGGTGGGCTTCGGTCCTCCATAACCAGCGATCTGGTCACACCACGCTGCAGAATGTCAACCTACGGCAACCGTGCATTCAGTCGCTGGTCCAGTCTGCTGGAACGCTCTACCAGACTATCTAACGTCACCAGACATTTCTTTCGACTGTTTTAGGCAACAGTTAAAAACATTTTTATTTTGCAGATATTTACAATTATTAGCACTACTCTAGCGCGTTAGAGACATTGTACACTGTGTCTCAAAAAAACTTCACCCTTTTTACTGTTGTAATATCTTTGTCAGATTTCATCCGATTTTGCTAATTTTTGACAGAAACATACCCTAGGAAATTTGAAACAAAACATGTACACAGCCCAATTTATATCTCGTTTTATATGTTCGTACTGTACCTTGTAAAAACTAGCGACGCATCAGAAGGCACCGTGCGACGTTGGCCACTTCCCATTCATCATGTCATTGAATCGGAATCTTGCAACTTCTTTAAAAGCTTATTTAAACCTTTGACATTCAAACCTTTATCAGAAAATTCCCAAATTAACTTTTTACTTAAAAAAACTTCAATTTTATATAAATTTATCAAAATGCGAACATCAGTGGCGCCTGATTGCTGCATGATCTGGTCTGGTTTGCATCAGCATGTCATCGGCGAGGCAATCGACCACGTGGCGTGGACGGCTGCGCGCCTGTGTGAGAACTGATGGACGAGACTTCAAACACTTGTTCGGATAACATGAACGTTACTTGATATTTATCTGATGTGACAATTTGACTTTTATGTGTAGACTTCGTATCTGACACTGTAGGCCTATGGTATGCCGTAAAATCGTTGCTAGATTTTACACGGTACAGTACAAACATATGAAATGATATGTGGTTGCCTGTGCATTTGTGTTTCTTCGAAATTTCCTGGAGTATGATTCTGCCAAAAATTGGCAAAAACGGACGAAATCTGACAAAGATATTACAACAATAAAAAGGGTGAAGTTTTTTTTGAGACACAGTGTAGATGTGCTATAGAAATCCATATTTAATTAGATCTGATTGTTGGCGCTGGTAGCTCGTGTGGTGACCGGCAACTGGTTCCCAGGCTGTGGAATGGCCAAAGCAAAGGCTTGCCGGCCAAATCTATCCACTGCGACACGCGGGACGCAAAGGTCACCGTTAGTGGCAGAACGTAGTCGCTGACGCTGCACAACCTTCCTCGCATAGAAGCACATATACTTTGTGGCTCTTTTAGCAGACCAATTACACAGCATGCGACCTGGGTATGTTAATATATTCTGTACAATGCAATAGTGTAGAAAACTGAATGCCAAATATACTCATGTGAAAATCAACGCTGACAGTTTCAAGAACAAAATGTACGATGCAACTCTGATGCTATACACTGCACTGGAACTTACTGTCGATTACACCAATGTTCTCACTGACAACTTTCTAAACGAAGCTAAACAAAACAACCTTTACTTTATTCCCCATTTTGTTTTTCCAGCTATATTAACACAGGATAATAAAGTCAGGAAAACGTCAAACTACATCGCACCTGTTCACGAATGATCTTTTTGTACTGGTCAACGACAGCACTGTCAACTTGACCGGATTTCCTCTCTGAGTCACCATCAACTGACGGCAAAACGGCTTTCAGAACTTCACCTGTAACAATGATCCGCTACCGTGTACAGTCACACGGCAATGTGTGCTAATAATACACAGCAGTTTGGCTCAAACAATGGCCGAGATGTGCAAATATTTAAACGCATTGGGCACAAGTCTGCTTCCAGTTGGACAGGGGCTGCGTTATAAACACCGACAGGAACCATTCCGAATACCGAGAACGAGGCTTGAAATTACCACCACACATCTGCAGGGTGATAAGGGCTATCCTGCATGTCCAGTTCAGTTCATGCTCTCTTCAACACACGTTGTGAGAGGCAGTCGCATCAACCGCGCCGCAACCAACCGATTATAATGTCCACCAGCGCCAACAGTTTCCCATTACAACAATGACCACAACTCTAACTGTTTGAGCAGTTGCACAAATGAAATTGGCAAACTAACAGTAACAGTGCTCTCTATCACGGGCAGAGCATAACAAGTCTCACAGTCTGCAGGTACCAACAGTCAACGTGGTAACGTTCGCCAGCAGTTATCACCGTTTGACATCGCCCATCAGCTGTGGGCAACGACAGCCACCTTGGAGTCACGCCCTGCCGACTGAACAAAATGTTGGTCACATACTGCGATAGACAGACAGAGACCTTGGACCCCGGACTCATACATTACAAGAACCTGGCGGAACAGCTTATCTTCTCAGCACATTTGACCTCCCATATTGGCATTGACAGATGGGCTTGTCATGACAACAACAACAACAACGTTATTAGTACAGTTTTGCATCACAGCCAGATAATATGTTTCAACCAACACCATTCCGCCATTAACAATGCGTACATTAACAATGTCATCCTTTTTAATGCTGACCTTTGCACACTTTTCACTGTCGTCAGTTCACCTATTCTCCCTACTTTCTTCAATATCCTAAAATTACTAGGGCTGCTACCGATTAAATTTTTTTTAATCCATTAACTTCCAAAAAATTAATCAAAATTAATCGATTAATACATATTAACTTCTGTAAACCACGAAAACTGCAGAATTCAACTTCTGGTTGTTGTTATCTTTCGCAAAGCAAAGCAAAATTGAAAAAGCGATGATGATGATGATGATGATGATGATGATGCAGTAGACAAACTGCGTAGTCAAAGATACAAAGTGCAGACTGTTAAACTACACTATAGTCCAACAAGTACAAATCTTGATTACATGTCCTATACCTATATGTGAAATAAGCGCAGTTTACAATCAACAGCCTGGAAAAGTGCAGATTAGTGACGTTAAAAAGTCCAAAGTTTTAATCAAATTTTAATCAATTAAAAAAATTAATGGATTATTTTTTTAACGATTAATCCATTAATTAATCGTTAATTTCTGCAGGCCTACAAATTACCAAAGCAGCAACAAGTTCAACAAAAGTTGCAAACTCACTTTCTAACGTTACTAACTTCAAAGAAATATATGACCAGCAATAAGTTCATGAAACAGAAATGCAGAAGTAAAAAAAAAAACAATTTTCAATCTCAATAAATAAGAAAAGAGTAAGCTGCAACAATTTCTGACCATATCATCAGACGCAAAACAAGACAAAGCTATAGTAAACAAACGACAGACTTACTTTCAAGATGTTTAAACAATCTCGTAAATTCATAGTCGAAAATAACTTCTGACGGCTGTCTGCATGTTAACTGGGGCTTCTTGGCAGCATGGCTGTATGACTCGTGTTTCGCCAGCTGTGACAACTTGTCGGTAAAATGTTCCATGCCGATTCGCTTTTCTATAATGTGCCGCAAATCGGTTCTACAATTTTCAACAACAAAATCAGTAACCGACTAACACAGAACTACTTTTTATCACTGTTGAAACTTCCTACTCATGTCAGTTGATACACATTCTGACGTAATTCATGCAAGGTGACAACTTTTTTTTACTACAGCCGGTTGGTTTCTCATTCTTTCAATTAACTATTTTGTTAGCTAACCACCAGTTTACATTCATTCGTTATTAGACAACGCTGACCACGTGGTAAGTCACTCAGCGCAGGCACAGACGTCATTAATATTAATGAGCTAGTTGTCCAACTGGTTACGAACCAGAAACTGGCGCTGAATGTACTAATTCGCTGTTGGATGAGTTGTGAATCAGGTACTAGAACTAACAATGCAATTTACTTCACTGTGATTGAAAATTATGTCCTACAGCATTTTACAAATTTGTGCATAAACACCAGGGTTCAGACACCCGGGTACATACCCAAAAAACCGGTGGGTTTTTTTGGGTACACCCACCTAAATAACCCACCCCCAAAAAAACCCACACTTCTACTTTAACCTAATTTTAGTTTATACTTTATATCCCACTAATAATGCAATATTTTATTGTTTTAAAGCTTTTAAGGCTTTAAGTTACTGAGTTTTTGTATTATTTTACCTATGTTTTCCTGCTTGTCCAAAAAACCCAATAAAACCCACTGGGTTGGGCTTTAAAAAAAACCCGGTTTTTTTAACCCTGATAAACACGCAAATTATGATTAAAGTTAAATGAGGGCAACTGCAGTTCCATTAGCACAGTGATGACGACTCAAAATCACAAACTCACAGTCACAAAGACACATGAGATCTCCAGCAACCATGGGTTCTACAGATGTAGAGATAAATCAGCAAAATTACAGGTCTGGAGAAGCCAGTGAATAGATTCATGACTTGCTGCAAACTACAAGCCAATCTAAATCCCGAGTGTCTGCTGCAAGCTGTCACATGGTGGCTCAGTGGTTAGGATGGTGGATTTGAAACTCAGAGGTCGCGAGTTCAACTCCCGGCCGGTCCGCTACCAAGTAAAAACTCTGGGCAAGTTGTTCACACCTACGTGCCTGTGTAGGTGCACGTGGTCTAGTGGTTGGTGTCGACTCGTAACTTTCAGGTTATGGTTCGATTCTCACCGCGGGTCATTTGCAAGCAACCTTGAGCAAGTTGCTAACCAACTGTGTGCTCAGGTCAACTCAGCCTCCTACCACAGCGGGACAGGAAATGAGTAGTAGCCTACGGGCTACGGGGTGAAGGCTTTGGGTGGCTGATTGGGGCGGTGGTATGACTCCTAGCTGAAAACCGCGAGTACAATTGTTCGCTTACACGGGCAATGGATGGCCGCATAGTGCACTGCGGTATCATTAGCTCATGCCAATCAGCTGCCATGCACTTCCTAGATTGTAAAGCGCTTCTGGTCACGAGTCTGACTCATGTAAGAAGTGCTATAGCAAGTACTTGACCTTTACCTTTAGCTTTACTACACAAACTACACCAGTTATTGAGATTAAAGGTGTACGAATCAGGTTAACATGTGGACCAATTTAGACTGCCATTTACATGGAACATGTAAAAGTGTGTACGAAGCGTCAGCAATGAACTAAACGTAACTCACTTTGCTAAATGACCTAAAACAAGAAATCAGAGCTAATGCTCATGAGATGCGCCACAGCATCAGTTTAATTTCGTACGCAGGTTTTCTTGGTCTATCTCCAGTAAATTTCAGCGAAAATTCACTCTAAGTGTGCGCCGCAGCCTAAAATAGCAAAAAAAAATCACTTAAAACCCCTATTTTGGGGGTTCAAAGTCGTTCAAGGTCATCGATGTTGGTACCCCCGGAAAGCTCGTCAGCAGTGCTTGTTATGATAAGCAGGAAGCATGTGTCTATCTGCAATCATTGTCGTGCTAGATTAGTCGACAGCAGCAGAAATCGCACGTTTTCAAGGGGGTACCCAAATTTGACGTACTCGTACAGAGGACTCCTTGAAGCTAGGGGGTCAAACCTTACACCGTTGAAATCCACGTTTAATGCTGAACATTTCATATGCAGGTTGTCCTGATCTATCTTGAATGGTTTCGGCGAAATTTAGTCTTAAAATGTGTATTGCAGCCTAAAATCGCTAAAAAATTCACTAAAACCCCCTATTTTGGGGGTTCAAGGTCGTTCAGGGTCATTGATGTTGGTACCACGGGAAAGCTCGTCGGCAGTGCTTGCTATGACACGCAGGAAGTCTTTGTCTATATCCAACCGTTTTCACGCTAGATGAGCCAATAGTGGTAAAATAACGATTTCTAAGGGGGTGCCCCTCTTTGATGCCCTCGTTCGAGGGGAATCTCCTCACCCATCGGCACAAAATTACCTCATTAGAAACTAGAGACTTTAGGCTATCATATGGTGAAGACCCGGAGTCTCTATCTCACCTGGGCTTCGTATACCACCTGGTCGTGACAGACAGACAGACAGACAGACAGACGGACAGAATTCCCATAGCTAATACGCGCCTCAGCAGTACCTGCCGGTACAGCTGTGGCGCGTAAAAATTGAACAAACTTAACCGAATTGCCAGTTCAGTCGCTTTTTACAGTCCGTGCAATGCAACTGAAATAAACTGAACTTGCAACTCACACTTCAATTCAGTTCAGTTCTGTCACTCAGTAGTACACTTCTTAGACACAACTCAACTGAACTGAAAGATTTCAGTCCAGTCCATTTCTGCCGCTTTCTACACGCCTTAACGCACAGACAGAGAACAGACAGCGGTTCGTGGCTAACTTGTGATAAGAGGGAACTTGGTCGCTGTTGAAGACAACACAAATACCGAGGAGGAAGGCACACAGGCCCTGCACCACAAGCTCTAACTCGTCACCTTCTGACGCCGACACTTGAGATATTAGCTAGCAGTACACACTGTCAAGAACCATACGCTGATCAATCAATCAATCAATCAATCAATCAATCAGTCAGACACATGTAGGTCCACAGCTATAGAATAAAAGATATACAATAACAGAAATAGAAACAAAAACATGAATTCTATCTAATATACATGTACAGTTAGAAAGAAACCATTGTACAATGTTGTTACACGACCTAAGACACTGATTTGCAGAAAAAGCACGAGAATTATGAACAATGGTATCTCTAAGCCTGAGGCACATATTAACCTTCTAACAGATTAACAGGCGATCTGTACACAAAGTAGCTCGACAGTGTCAGAGTTCTATATCAATGCAATGATCAAACAAAATTACAGTATACAAAGTAGAATATAGGAGTGTCAGATGTAGGCTACTCTGGAGCGAACTATTACATTACGAACTATTATATTACGTTACGTTAGCTTAGGGCCTTGCCGAGAGTTAGAGGGAGAGAAAGTGTTGGAAAAACTGTGAAAATATCGTTTGGTCAAAATTACGTTAACAAAACGTTAATAAATGTGTCTCTTGATTGTATTATGATTGGGGAACCTCACAAGGAGTGTCTATCACACCCTGGACACACTGTGCAAGCCCGCTCAATGCCGAACTCCCCAATCTCTATACCGCACCCCGCCTGCTTGTATAGTTGCGTCCATCTGCACTGATCCTCACTGCATCAGAAAAAGACATGTTAAGTTGAACAGCATCGACAATGATGCTACGGCCAGCACTTAAATACTACCCGTCGTCAAGTCTTAAAAACTGCCTGCCGTGCACTGAGAAATGTCATACGCTTTGAGCATAGTCGTCATTGATGTAGCTGCTCCGGGCACAGACGGCGCAACCAAACTGTGGTAAAAAGATGCAAAGTGACACGGAACATGCCCCACCGAGGTCTGCCACCTTGTCGTGGTGGTGGGGCTTATGCACCGATGACCCGGACGATTTGTAATCTGAAGGAGAGGAGCTAACTAAGAGCAGACCGCATGATAGGAACAACCATACTACACGTCACCAGTCCCAGGTGGCTGGTGATTT
>Ga0209052_1000280_pt1 | contig 15421 bp, 12 predicted proteins | sample WorMetHEROISLAND_2_FD_187409 | JGI IMG/M metagenome (GOLD analysis project Ga0209052, IMG submission 187409) | Marine gutless worms symbiont microbial communities from Max Planck institute for Marine Microbiology, Germany - Olavius sp. 4 HERON... | ecosystem: Host-associated > Annelida >...
GTAGTAGTAGTCACAGTAGTCGTAGTAGTAGTAGTAGTAGTAGTAGTAGTAGCAGCAGCAGCAGCAGCAGGAACAACAACAACAACAACAACAACAATCAGTGCTCAACCAAGAGATATAAAGGGTGTTCAAAAAATTTTGCAACTCGATATATTACGCTGAAAAAACATTTCAGATTTTGTACGTCAGCAAAAAGTACACTCCTTACTTACTGTTGTTGCTTTGTTTAAAAATGTGACTTTACTGTAATTTGTGATGACAGAAAGCGGTTTACAAATAGAATGGTTTACATACAATTATATTATATTCCATTTCACATAAAAGCAGCGTAAACGCAGTTCAAATAACACAGAACATACGAATAACAAATGCTATAATTAATAGTCAAGTGTTTGTCTGTAGTTACTTGTGTTTTGTATTTGTTGTCCTTTGAACAAGAGTCAAACCGTGTCGTTGCAGTTTGCTGTAGGTTTATTAACAGCCAGAACTGTCTGTGCAGTTTGTATGTTAGAACTGCCGAGAATGATTTGAAAGCGATGACATTTACATCGTGATCTGTGACATTTTTCTTTATTCTGTTTCGTTACGTTTAGTTAAGGTTAGTTAACTTTTTTGTAATGTTATTTTCTGGTGAAATAAAGCTATAAATGAATCGAATGGCTTCGTGGTGAGATAAGATTGCGATTTGATTTAAATCATGATTGAATCACACAAGACGATTTGATTTGAGAAATGAAGATTCCATTTGAAACATTGTGATTTGATTTGAGATTCGAATCAAGAAATGCGCGACATGATAACTGAAAATTTACACTACCGTGTGCACGTTTCGTTACTGAAATATTGGGGATTAGATTTAAGATTTGCTTTCAAACAATTTGAGACTTGGTGAAAAAATGATTTGAAATTTTGCCTATTGATTTAAAGTATTTATCTAACGGTTTTAAGATTTGAGCTTATGATTTGATTTGAGACTTGCCGTGGCTGCCAGTGATTTGAGTGTGATCTGCTGTACAGCATCCTATGATCCTCGATGCCAAGGCAGACCCGGAGAAGGTCGGTACTTTGCTGAGCCGTCTGCAGGCGAGGATGGACGGACTGCACGAGCGTGCTGCCACCTACAAGAACTACCAGAAAACATTCAAGGTATTCACTCTTCAGACGCTGCCACTCACTTGCGTGCTTTGGTGCTGCTAGTTGATACAGTAGTAGTAATTGTGAACGACACGGTTCATGGTGCTGCTGTCATCATGGCACTGCCACTGTCAGAGTTCACTCGGTTCATTTGACGAGTGCCGGGCGGCCACCGACTTTTGGACCAAGCCGGTTGACTTGAGCCACGTGTCCATCTATACTGGCAGCTACATTCACCATCGATAATTCACCATAGACATTTTTTACTTACTATTCACCCCGAACGTTGATAGTCATTTTACCATCCCACTGAGGGTAGAAGGCTGAGTCAACGTGGTGGCTGGTTACACACCAAGATGGTTTACCTGCATGCGGACGGTCACTTATCCAGGTACTAACCGGGTCTGGCCTAGAGTAACTTCTTTGATTGATTGATTGATTGATTGATTGATTGATTGATTGTTGTTGTTGTTGTTGTTGTTGTTGTTGTTGTTGTTGTTGTTGTTGTTGTTGTTATCACGTTAGTGGTCTACCTGTCAGGTGGAAGTGACAAGGTATGAAGGATTGGAAGAGACGGCTGCTGAACTAAAAATAAAGCATCAGCTCTGTAATAGTAGTTGTTGTCATTGTCATTGTTGTAGTAGTAGTTCTGGCTGTAGTAGTAGTTGTCGTTGTTGTAGGTGGAAGTGACAAAGTATGAGGAGCTAGAAGAGGCGGCTGCTGAGCTGAAAATGAAGCATCTGCTCTGGGACTCTATCAACCAATGGGACGTCATCGTAGCCGATTGGATGCAGGTAAAACAGTGTTTTAATTGCATTGTTTTGTCAATCTAGTGGTTTGTGTGTCCGTATTTAGCACTTATATGATGATTGATGAGTCAACTAGTGTATACCTGGAGCTCCATGCTGTAACCACTGGTTTGCCTCAGAACTTTGCGACAAATTAAACAGCGTTTAGTTCTTTTTGATTTGTAGAATTGCTAGGTTCGAAATGTCACAAAAGGTAACTAAATTGCTACACACCAGGTGTGCGTCTCAAGCTCAAAATGCACCAAAACTCGTTTTCGGCCGCGGTTCTGTCTCGGACTAAACTGACTACGCTCCCCCAGATTTCTAGTCGGCTAGGGAGGGGGACATCTTTTCCTTTCTTATTTCTTTGCCTTTGACGTCTTTGGCGTCTCAATTTCAGGGTTTTTGGCGCCTCGATTCTTAGCGCTTCACGGCCCTTGGTTGACAGTACCGCCAGTTTTTTCTACAAATTAGGCATTGTGAATAATTAATTATGCACAATTCATATAAATATCGTTGTTGTTGTCATTGTAGAAAGCGTGGGAGGAGATGGACCCCGAGGAAGTGTCTGGAACAACGATGCGTTACAACAAAACCGTGTTCCAGCTGGAGAAATCTCTTCCACCAAACAGTGTTGTACCCAAGCTCAAACAGAAAGTCGAAAGCATGAAGGAAAAGGTGTGTATTGTGCTCTTCCGGGACTTTACTTCTAGTTAGCTTAATCCTTTGTCGCTAAATAACTCTTAACTCTATAGACAAAAACGTTCCATTAGAACTAAGAAGAAGGGAAAATAACTTGATGCAAACACTCAAAGCGAAATATTTTTGTGGTGCAAGCTTTGAGATTAATTTCCCAGACAGGGTTTGACAGTGTCCTCTATAATCTGTCACCGTTAGAGCCTCTTCGACTACGACACTGCGGCGCTTTAGAAATACGAATTTTATGTTATTTTATTTTTTAACATTTTATGTGGAAATACGCGAAATTGTGTGTTCGTCTGTGTGACACTGCGTGTCTGTATTGGTGCACAGTTGGGCGTGATCACAAACTTGCGCAACCCGACGCTGAAGCCACGTCACTGGGAAGAGATCGAAGCTATCCTCGAGACCGAGTTCACACCAGAAGAACCTCTGACCCTCGGCAAGCTGGTGGAGATCGATGCGTTCTACGTCGCCGAACAACTCGAGGAGATCTCCGGCAAAGCAAGTTCAGAGGCCGGCCTTGAGTCCATTCTGAAGAAGGTTTGTGTCCTAGTCGAGATGCACGGCTCACAGGGCGCAGGACGTATCCCGTAGCCAGGGCGGGTTGATCGAACACAACGCACCTACCCCCTGAGCCGTAACAGAAAATCATTGCATAAAAACAACCAAAAAATCGTTACCACCAGGTGCAATTTTCCAGCTCAAAATGCATAAAAATTGGTTTGCGACCGGCTCGTTGCCCCAGACCCGAGATGCACGTCACTCTTCGCTGTCCAAGATCTTCGCTGTTGACAGCACCGACTTGCCCGGTCAAGATCGGCTCGTGTCCGTCACACTCGGAAAACGTCAAGGTCCGAGCAATCAGCTTCTTCACACAGACTCTAACTAGTCTGTGACACTTCAGTGGCTTTTATTTATGAGTATAATACTCTATCACGAGAGAATTTTGTCTTTTTCTCTCAAAAATTAATCAAATTCAACTTTTAACGGCCGTTCCCTGACCGTCTCTTGAGATGCACGGAACTCCGATTCACTGTTCATTTAAATTCCAGCAACATCCAGTAGATACATAGCAAGCAAGCAAGCAAACGTAGACAAGCGCATTGTTAATACTATACAATAATGCCTATGTATAGACTTTATTCTACGCCAGCCATACTACATTACTAACTATTAAATAATACACTAAAGGCCTAAAATATAGTTGTGCATGTCTACATCGTTACATTCTCACCAGGTGGAAGACAGTTGGAAGACGCTGGAGTTCATGGTGTTGCCGTTCAAAGACTTCAATGACGTCTTTATGCTGGGCATACTAGCACTGTACCATTTACCATTTCACCATTTTACCATGTGTTCTACCAGGTGGAAGACAGTTGGAAAACGCTGGAGTTCATGGTGTTGCCGTTCAAAGACTTCAACGATGTTTTCATACTGGGCGGCACAGATGACGTTCAAGTGAATCTCGATGAAAGTAACATCAACATTCAGACGATTGCCAGTTCACGACATGTCGGGCCGATCAAGCCACGTGTTGACGAGTGGGTCAAACAACTCGAGGTCTTTGGCAAGACGATGGTACGGTCTGGTTTCGTTTTGTATGTTTTCTAGCCGACCGTAATAACGGTCGCGCTTATGGTACGACCTGTCGTCCGTCTGTCATCTGTCGTCTGTCTGCCTGTAACGTTTTGTATTGTGGCTAAGCGATACGTCGTAGGGGGTCGGTGATGGTACCGTTGGATAGGGCGTTGGTAAGTTCCTATAGGCTGTCAGTAGTAACCATGTCGCTAACTGAAGCGGTTTGGCCGCAATTTGCAACGGAAAGCATCCGCCCTTATTCGTGTTCGTGGAAACAGTTTCTCGTTTATTTACTGATACTGGGAGTCTTACGACCTCGATATTAAATAAGTAAATTAGGGAGTTACACCACAAAGACACGTAGGGGCGAAAGAAGTTTGAAAACAGTTGCGACAACGACTTCGGGGCTCACTTTTTATTGGGCCACCCTGTATATTTTGTAGGACCAGTGGTTGAGTTGATATTATGTTCTTCTAACTATTTACAAATTAACACAGGTCGTCGATTGCGACCGTTATCGCCTGTGGAGCTACAGCATAATGGAGCTTTAAATACTGTATTTATTCAACTATTTATTTGCTTATTTGTATTTTGCAGGACCAGTGGTTGACGTGTCAGAGGAACTGGCTGTACTTGGAGACAATATTCAGCGCTCCTGACATCCAACGTCAGTTGCCAGCAGAGGCGAAGATGTTTATCACCGTCGACAAGTCATACAAGGAAATCATGCGCAAAGTCAACAAAGTTCCGCTGGCAATCCGAGCTGCCACACAACCAGGTTAAATTTCCACCAACTTTGATAATTTTTGGTGTAAAGAGGCTAAAATTATGTGAGGTGCGCTCATTTTTCACCTCACGTAATTCGCGTCAACGCACTACCGTGTTAAACGCAGATGTTTCACATTGTTACATAACGCTGAGTTGTTGTCTGCGGTAAACATTCTAACGTTTACTAAAACGTGGTTTATTTAGCAGAACTATAAGTTTATATAACAGCTCGATTCAAAATTGCCAGGCTGAGTTGACCTGGGTGGCTGGTTACATACCGAGATGGATGGTTTACCTGGCCGCATTGGTCACCCATCCAAGTACTAACCGGGCCTGGCGTGGAGTAACTGCTGATCGCGGCCAATGCGTTAACCACTACATCAGGCCTTTGACAAAGGCTGTTGGTATGAACATAATATTGTGAATGTTTGATGCACGGTGTAAAATTTTGTCAGGTCTTCTCGACGCGCTTCAGAACAATAACGCTTTGCTGGATCAGATTCAGAAATGCCTTGAAGCTTACCTCGAGTCTAAGAGAGTCGTTTTTCCCAGGTACGTTCAGCTCCTAACTACTGCTAGTACTGCTACCGCTGCTGCAACAACAACAACAACAACAACAACAACAACTGCTGCTGCTGCTGCGGCTGCTGCTGCTGCTGCTGCTGCTGCTGCTGCTGCTGCTACTACTACTACTACTACTACTACTACTACTACTACTACTACAATGCACTGTTGATTTTTGATCACATACAGAAAATGCCTGAAGCGTTATCTAGAGTCTAGCTAGATAGCCGTGACGAATTGGTAAACATTGGAATTTGATATAAGACGTGTAGAAAGCGACAGAAATGAACTGAACTGAACTGACACATTGCAGTTCAGTTCAGTTCAGTTCAGTTCAGTTCATGTTTGTCGCTTTCTACACGCCTTAAGAGGGTCATCTTTCCCAGGTACGTTACGAGTGCCACTGCCAACAAACGTCCATTGGTGCCTTGGATTTTCGATGTTCGTGTTTTTTAGTTCTCGTTTTTTCCCCTTTTCCCCCTTTTCATCCCCTTTTTCTGATTAGTTGATTGATTGATGGATGAATAATCGATCGACCAAATGACAATGTCAGTGTCAATGTCAATCAAATATTTATATAGCGCCAATAATCGAAAGTCAAAATGACTGATCTCAATCGATCCATGGACCAATCAATCAGTTAATTGATTCATTCATTGATGTATTGACCCATTGATGTATTGATGCATGATTGATTGACCCATTGATGTATTGACCCATTGATCTATTGATGCATTGATTGATTGACCAATTGATGTATTGACCCATTGATGTATTGACCCATTGATATATTGACCCATTGATGCATTGATTGATTGACCCGTTGATGTATTGACCCATTGATGTATTGATGCATTGATTGATTGACCCATTGATTGACCCATTGATGTATTGACCCATTGATGTATTGATGCATTGATTGATTGACTCATTGATTGATCTATTGATTGATCTATTGATTCGTAGGTTCTATTTCCTGTCAAACGACGAGCTGTTGGAGATCTTGGCTCAGACGCGGAATCCACTCGCAGTTCAGCCGCATCTCCGCAAGTGCTTCGACGCTATCGCCAAACTCGAGTTTGGCACCAACATCGTGCAAGTCGAACTGCCCAGCGGTATTGTATCACATTATTACTTCCGCTGAGGTAAAGTGAAATAAAGGGTGGCGCAAAACAGCGTATCAGTAACATCAGTAACTGCAAAATAATGCTGCAAACAGGATTGTGGCTTTAAAGTTTACTGCAGAACTAAAGGGCTAAAAGGCGAAAAAGGCTAAAAGCAAAAGTTAAAAACCACAGGTCTGGTGCTTCGTCGAGATCAACGTCTGCTTCGCTTTATTTATAGGCCTATAGCTTATTAGTTACAACAAATCTCTATGTCAGCTTGATAATATGTGCAAAGTATTTGTTGCTAAGTTTGTCGATTCACTCTATCTGCAGCACATGCGCGGCATGGCGAATGTTTTTTTCAGAACTGTTGTCTGTCAAATGCGGTTGCTTGTCTCTTTCCATTATGTCTGTCTTTGATATTGATCTTTGTCAGAGTTTGTGCGTTATGTAGGCTCAAAGTTTTATAGGTTTTTTTAGTGTTTTTATGTGTATTGGTGAAAACATTTTTATTTAGCATCGCCTCTGAAATTTTAAAGTTTATGATACAGCTTCTTAGGTTTTTTCACGGATTTGTTAAAACTGTTTAAGCCCAGTGTTTTTAATTGTTAAGCGCTGCCGTTCAGGACTGTGTAGGAGGCGCTATACACAATTTGTGATTGATTGATTTATTGATTAATTGATTGATTTCCATAATAAGTAAGTAAATATAACAGAACATAAACGCTATATAAATTCATCCGATGACAACTTTTATTTACTGATTTGTCGACGTTCAACAACTGCTGCTGCTTTTTCTGGAACCATTTCTGTTTGCTGTGGTGACATCTAGTGTCGAACAGAAGTCGCTCCAAAGAAGGCCGCAGTTGTGGCCAAAATTTTTTGTTATTTGATGAATTTATATATATAGCTTTTTAGTTACTTACCCGATTATTTTATATAATTTTAGCAGTGGAATTTCGGTGAGGTCAGGTGAAGTAGAGGTTTGCACAGAACAACGTATCAGTAAGATGAGTAACTGCAAAGTGACGCTGTGAACAGTGACAGCAATTTTAAGCTGAAAGACGTGAAATAAAAGCTTAAAAATCTAGCAGGAAAACGACTTTCATAATGCAAATAAGCCAGAACTACCTGCGTAGTCCTGCCAGTGTTGTGACTTGTTTTTGTTTTTCTTTTTCCACAGTTGCTCTGGATCGGACAGAGTCACAAAGGTAGCAGGTTTCTCAGGTTTTTCTAGGGTTTTCTAGGTTTTATACAGCTTTTTGATGCCTTCTATCGCTGGACCGACAGCGTCAGCGCGCTGAAGTGATGAATTGCACCAACGAGTAAAAAATTATTTAAATTTTTGTATAAGTACAGAAGTTTTCTATTTATTTGCTTTTTTCAGTCAATCAATGAACCAGTCAATCAATCAATCAGTAAGTTTGTAAAGCGGTCCTTAAACAAAGTTTCTAGAAGCGAGAATTTTGCTGTAGATTATGGAATATTTATGTACAGGTGAGAAAAAGGACGACGTTCAGTTTACTAATGACATTCTGTCAATGCTGTCACCGGAGGGTGAAAAGGTTGGACTGGGGAAGGTATGTAATACTGCTATTACTATAACTTTTATTCTTTTCAGTCGGCATTAAATTTTAGCGATGCCGGCTGTTGCAACAGATGTTGCCATAGGGTGGTCGTCTGTCTGTCTGTCTGTCACACTCACACTGGTCTTCTTCTTTTTTCTGTTCCGTGGTTAGCAACTGTTGTGGCCAAACACAGTCTTGCTCCATGGAGCACGGTCTCGCGACTGCCAAACAGCTTCACACAGTGACTGTTCAGGCCACTCCGTGACCATCCGTTTGACCATACTCAGAAGAAGAAGAATCTAAAACTTGAAAACCTATCTTTTGCTTTATCATTTTCTTGATTCATGGTCGGCTGTAAACTGACTGAAGTGTTTTTTACGTTGTTTACCTTAAAATTCTACATTGCATAATGTAACGGCGTGTTTGTCGTCAGCGGCGTTGGAACGGGGCAGAAAGTTTCAATTTTCCGACAAACAGTTTTTTATTTATGACAGAAGAGATTATGGGTGCTTAGAATTTTATTTTTGCCCCTTCATTTTCCCCAAACGGGGCCAAAATGGGGAATTTTTAGCCCCGAATTTTGTATTTTTGGAAGAAAATGTTTCGGGAAGGAAAAAATTTACCAACAGGCTAGAATTTAGAGGGGAAGGGGGCAATTCCCTCCTTTTCCTCCCTGCCATGACGCAACTGTTTGCCGTGTGTTGTGGATAGGGTCTGAAGGCTCGTGGAAACGTGGAGGATTGGCTTGGCAAAGTGGAGGAGTCCATGTTTACGAGTCTGCGTAAACTCGTGCGTGCCGCGATGACTGACTATGAGAACAGGTCACGTGAAGAATGGGTTCTACTCCACGCCTCACAGGTTAGTTAGTACTACTTGGAGTGTGCATGGTGGTGGGAAATGCCGTGGGAATGGGAATATAATTCTGTCATGGGAATACAAGGGAATGGGAATGGGAATTAAGTACGAGAACAGGTCACGTGAAGAATGGGTTCTACTCCACGCCTCACAGGTTAGTTAGTTAGTACTACTTGGAGTGTGCGTAGCTGTGGGAAATGCCGTGGGAATGGGAATATAATTCTGTCATGGGAATACAAGGGAATGGGAATGGGAATTAAGTACGAGAACAGGTCACGTGAAGAATGGGTTCTACTCCACGCTTCACAGGTTAGTTAGTACTACTTGGAGTGTGCGTGGCTGTGGGAAATGCCGTGGGAATGGGAATATAATGCTGTCATGGGAATACGAGGGAATGGGAATGGGAATTAAGTACGAGAACAGGTCACGTGAGGAATGGGTTCTACTCCACGCCTCACAGGTTTGTACAGCTGTTTCTTTCAGGGGCTTATACTATTCATACTACAACTAGAGCAGCGAACAGTGGGCAACAATACCATTACTACTGATCACAATTGCTATCACACCGGCGTAGGCCTGTCAAAACTACTGGTAGACTTCGTATACTTTTCTACAGATTATTAGTTGTGGTTAGGGAATGCAAACCCATGGGGTTTTTACAAACTGGGGTGTGGCTGGCTGTGACAATATGAGTGCAACTGTGTGACTGAACATTTTGATACTGTCGTGTGCTGTGTTTTGGTTAAGCTGTTAATCAGTTCTTTTTTAATTTTTCTACCATACATTATGATGTATAAGCGTGTCAAAGTGAACTTAGTGAAGTGACATGACGTCACCCGTGTCTGTGTTATTCTGCTTGTAAACTTTGTAGCAAGCAGCCTGCACTACAGTACAGGACTTGTCTTGCCTTGCCTTGCCTTGAAGTGGTCCGTCGACTACGACGAGGACGCTGTGCTACATAGAAGTCTGATGAAGTACAGGGCTACAGAACAGCACAATGATGTGCGCCAACTTACACGTAAAAAAGGCATTATTAGCAACAAACAGCAGAATAGGGCTATAGGCCTAACTCACAAGTCGCAACTACATACATGACTACCAATGCAACTTACACATAGCATTGCCATTCAGTGAATAAGTAAGGAAGTAATTCCGAGTGACGCAAGCATCGGTAACAGACTGGAGAGACGGACGGTTTTCATCCGTTGTCAAATGTCGATGGATAGTCTTACTTGTTGGCAGGTGAGTTACAGGTAAGTTACATAAACTCCTGTATTTTACTTCGTTCGGATAATTTTCTTGTTTGCATGCTCCAACGGTTAAAAATAAAACCCGCAAACCCGGGTTTCAGGCGAGCATAAACCCGGGTTTGCAGGTGTGAAAAATTAGCGGGTTATCCAGGTATCCAGGGCCCCATAAACCTGGGTTTGTATTCCCTAGTTGTGGCGTCGGGATGTCGTGTGTTAGGCCTAGTCCACTGTCGACGCCTGTGCGTCCTGTGTGCAGATAATCCTGACGGTAAGTCAGATGATGTGGTGTCGGGATGTATCAGCGATTCTCATGTCACTGCATGACTCTGTGACCGTCTCTCTGATGCAGGAGTTTGAACACAACAGCTTCCAGGTTAAGCTCAATCAATATGCGACATTGTGTCTCAGAAAAAGTCACCCTTTCTGTGTTTGTGATAACTTTGTTGGATGTTGTCCAGTTCTGCTAATTGTCGGCAGAAACATACCCAAAAGAATTTGAAACAAACGCATGTGCTCAGCCCACCACAGCTCGTAATATGTTCGTACTGTACCGTGTGAAAACTAGCAACGATTTTCACGGCATACCGTACACAGTCAAGGATGAAGTTTTCACATAAAAGTCTAATTTCCACATCCGATAAGTAAGTAAGTAAGTAAGTAAGTAATTTATATAGCGCGTTTCTGTAATAACCTCGAACACGCTGGGAGTGCTAGAACGATGAGAAAAGAAAATGTTTAAGCTGGTTTCTGAAGACAGACAGAGAAAGAGTACTGTTCTTCAGATAATCAGGAAGAGCGTTCCAAGCGGAAGGGCCGGCGTAGCTGATAACTATCAAGTAACGTCAACAGTAATACGTAAAAGACTGTTCATATTGGAATGTTCAAAGTGCCGCCGGTCAATCAGTCTTCAGTATTCGTTATACTGATGTCATATATTCCACTTTGCTACGTAGCGTGTGCGGAGTAAAACGAAGACAAAAGTAATTTGACAAAAGGCGGAATCGCTGTGTCAAGTGTGGCGGTTTGGCTGCAATTTGCAATTGCATGCTTTGGCTGCGGGTTTGACCCCTAAATCTCCTTTTTTTCTATCTAACACCATTTTGTCGTCGAACCCCGCAAGTGTACCTGCCAAATGGCGTCTAAATCCGTCGAGCGGTTTAAGCAGGGTGCACTAATGTGACAGACGACAGACCGAGAGACAGACCACGCTACGGAGAAATGTGTAGGAATAGGCGGAATCACTTGTGTTGCAAAACGCGATTCCGCACTAGTTGTACTTGTGGCATTGTCTAAGCACAACGAGGTAACCATAAAAAGAGTAAAGTTAGGTGTTGCAGACATTTTTGCCACTGTGTTAAAGTTTTATAATACTGATGCTAACTAGCTGATGTAATAGGATTAATGGATTATGTATAGTTAAATATGATTTTTAAAAATGTTTTTGTCTACATTGTTATGCTGTTTTTGGCATAATAGAGATTGGTTGATTGATTGATCAATCAATCAATCAGTCATTGATCTGTTAATCAATTGATTGATTGATTGATTGATCGATTGAGTCGTTCATTTATTTATTCATTTATTTATGCATTTATTAATCTATCAATCAATTTTCTCGATTGATTTATTAATTTATTGATTGTATTCAATAGTGATTAATTTAATTCATTAGCGGTTTAGTAAGTTTAAAGTACGTCATGTGTTGTCCAGGATCTGAACAAGTTGGCGGCGTTGGTGCGTGGAGAGTTGACGAAGCTTGGACGTGGAGTTCTGTGTGCACTGATCACAATAGACGTACATGCGCGGGATATCATCAGCGAGATGGTACTTCACAAGGTATAGTACAGTGTGCAATAGCAATGGCGTCGGTAATGTTGTCTGTCTGTCTGTCTGTCTGTCTGTGTGGTGTAGGTTGTAAAATGCCAATCTGGATTCAGGCTATGACCCGCGGTAAAGGGATGGAGAAAAAGAGAGGTAAAAGGCTGAAAAGGGGAAGGAGAAGAGGCTTGGGGGGTAGATTCCCCTGGTATCAGCGGAGGTTTGTGCTCTTGGAAAGATTCTAGTTTACAAGGGCGTCCACTTCATTGACAGGTGGAAGGAGGATGCTTCCTGGAAAAAAATCGGCGGGGAAGTTTAAACTGGGGATTTTTTTTTCACTTAGCATATCAACAGAACACATTCATTTGCATCTCACAGCACATAAACGATACTAAAAATGTTGCCACGAGATGCGTTTTGAGAACCCAAACCGCGTAAAAATGCATTTGTGGCCGGGGCTCCGTACCCCACTGGGGAGCTCACAGCGCTCCCCTGGGGAGCTCACAGCACTCCCCCGGCCCATTGCTAGATTTCGGTTGGAAGGGGAAGTAAAATGACTGGGAGAGAAGGGGAAGGGAGAGAAAGGGAAGGGGTTGGTGGTCCTGGGTTGGTGCGACTTGGGGTAGGTTATTTACTGGTGATGAGGGGGATGGACGCCCCTGCTAGTTTATTTGTTCAACTTTCTACTTCTTTCTGTCTGGACGCAGGTTTGCGGCATCGACAACTTTGAGTGGCAGAAGCAGTTGCGTTACTACTGGGACCTGGAGCTGGACAACTGCGTTGTACGAATGTCCAATTCACTCTACGTCTACGGCTATGAGTACCAGGGATGCTCACCACGACTAGTTATCACACCTCTCACGGTCTGTAGTAGTAGTAGTAGCAGCAGCAGCAGCAGCAGCAGCAGCAGCAGTAGTTGTAGTAGTAGTAGTAGTAGTAGTAGTAGTAGTAGTAGTAGTAGTAGTAGTAGTAGTAGTAGCAGCAGCAGCAGCAGCAGCAGCAGCAGCAGCAGCAGTAGTAGTAGTAGTAGTTGTAGTAGTAGTAGTAGTAGTAGTAGTAGTAGTAGTAGTAGTAGTAGTAGTAGTAGTAGTAGTAGTAATAGCAGCAGCAGCAGCAGCAGCAGCAGCAGCAGCAGTAGTAGTAGTTGTAGTAGTAGTAGTAGTAGTAGTAGTAGTAGTCAGTCTTAGTCGTAGTAGTAGTACATCAGCTGCTCACCATGACTAGTCATTACACCTCTCACGGTCTGTAACAGTCATGGGCAAATCTAAATCAAGACTGAATCACATAAGGCAATTTGGTTTGATAAATGAAGACTCGATTTGAAACATTCTGGTTCGATTTGTCAACTATTGCTCGCGTCATTGAATGGATTGTACTTCTCTTCTTGACTTTATTGATAAATAGATCAATCAGTTGATTCCGGCTGTGAACAGGACCACTGTTAATTAGGAGTTGTTAGGCCTAGTTTACTGTCGACGCCTGTGTGTAATGTGTGAGTATAGGACCGCTGTTACCTGTGTCTGATGGGAGCTCTACAGCTGGACCTGGGAGGGGCCCCGGCAGGCCCCGCTGGAACGGGTAAGACAGAGACCACCAAGGATCTCGCCAAGTCACTGGCTAAGCAGTGCGTGGTTTTCAACTGCTCTGACGGTCTTGACTACAAGGTACTTTCACTTCGATTGTGATATTTGTTGCCATCCTTTACCGGCAGAGGCGTATTTGGCATGCTTAGCATGTTGCCGCCGTACAGGGGCCTGCACAAAAAGGGGGCCCCCAGTCCCACAGGCCAGAGAATGTCGAACAGCAACGCGACATTTTCTGGCCGGTGAAGCCCCTTTATGACATTCTCTGGCCTGTGGGGTTCTGTACGCCGTATTGCAAAATCTGAAATTTATGTGAGGCCCACATTTTCTATGAACAGGGCCTAATTGGGTTTTAATCCAGCTCTGATTGCTTCAAACGAAGTTCGTTGGAGATCGTTACGCCGTGCAACTGTTTTGCACCAAGCTGTTTCCCTGAACGAATTTTGAAAATCGGATCCACAGTTTAGCAGAGGTGTAATAAATAATCGCGAATGGTTGTTTTTTTTTGTGAAACGCGGTGTATGTACAAGAGTTTGTCCACTTGTTTGTTTGTCTGTCTGTCTGTCTGCCTGTTTGTCTGTTGCCTGGATTGCTTCGGAGAAGAGCGGATTTTGATGAAACTTTTTGTAGGAGTTTGGCAAAGCTTAGGAAGAAGCTATAGATTTTGTTAGCGGATTCTTTTGTGCTCCAAAGGGCGTAATGACAGTGAACTGCTGACGTTGTTATTACTGAATCAATCAAGTTCTAGGCAGCACAGCAGTCGCAGTAAAACCGTACAACTACAGTTGCTTGATTGAAGGCCGCTTTGTGGGTCCACATCTCCGAAACTTCCTTGAAAGATTCTACGAAGATTTGTTGTCTTAGGAAGAACGTAGGAAAGAAGGCGTATTCTGTAAACGTCTTGGGAAGATCTTAGTAGGAAAATATTTAGAAAAACACTAACCTTGAAAATGAACTTGTGAAATACTACTGAGAGAATAGTCATAATACATTATATGTCGATGATGATGATAAATTATCATCATCATCATCGACATATAATGTATTATGACTATTGTCTCAGTAGTATTTCACAAGTTCAATTGATAGTGATATTTGCATTTGATGTCAATCTTACGAATGTTATGCATGTTGTTAGCGAATGTCTAGACATGTCTAATATTTTATCTATTTCAAACTATATTGTGAAAAAACATGAATTGTTGGTGAGGTTTATTAACAGCCAAAACTCTTTATGCAGTCTGTTTCTTGTAACTACCGAGAATGATTTGGATCAGATGACATTGTTGTGACATTTACACCATGATTGGCATTTACAGTACTACTTTCTTCAGTTAAGCTTAGATAAGTTTATGTACTGCCATTTTCTGGCGAAATAAAGACGTATATGTATAGGGTGGGCCAAAAAACCGGACCTATTTGAGTATTAATACCTTAGCGACGGTTAGTGGTAGAAAGGCGTGTGATATGTCAAAGAATTCAGAATGTTGTATAGAAACAAGAAAGCCCAGCTAACGCAAAGGGAATGCGCGACAGCAGTGCATGTATGAAGGCCCACTGCTAACAAATGTAAAATCCGTAAAAACCTCTATTTTAGTGCTCAAGGTCATTCAAGGTCATTACTTTCGGTGCCAATCGAAACCCATGTATGACTTCCTATTAGTGATTAATTGTAACCTTGGCCCTATCTCGCACCGTTTCCGAGAT
>Ga0209052_1000282_pt1 | contig 15353 bp, 11 predicted proteins | sample WorMetHEROISLAND_2_FD_187409 | JGI IMG/M metagenome (GOLD analysis project Ga0209052, IMG submission 187409) | Marine gutless worms symbiont microbial communities from Max Planck institute for Marine Microbiology, Germany - Olavius sp. 4 HERON... | ecosystem: Host-associated > Annelida >...
CAAGAAAACCCGACGCTTACTGCCGGATCAGAAGGTAGTTTAAGGATAGTAGCGGTCTTTAACTGGTAGAAGGTAGGTTTGGGTCGCTACGCAGCCCAGTAGACCTGGACTCTCAACCACGCTATCAAGCGAATCTCCCTGCGTATGACATCCTTTCTTTCCCGGGCAAAACGTGTACTATCCATTTATCTTTTTCGACTGCTATACAATAATTATGGAGCTTGCGTAATCTGTGGATAAACTAGAGTAGTTGTTGGGCACACTCGCCGCCCATGTCGGACTTCGCCCGACCTACGGTTCTTAATCTGCAGATAAACTCGAAATAGCGGGATCAAAAATAATAGTCAAAATCCCGCTCGCTGCGTTGATAGCGCCGCAGGCGGAAGATATGGGCCGGTGCCGTATAGGGTTCGAGCTGGACGAAGTTGCGATTGCCATTCCAGAGGTAGCGCTGGTTGTCCAGCAGGTCGTGCACCTGGAAGGGCCGCCCCGACGGCAGGTCGAACTCTTCGATCGGTAGCTCCAGCCAGCCGGATTGAGCCCAGTTCGGATCCAGGTTGACGACAACGATGAGTATTTCCGAGAAATTGTCGCTGTGCTTGCCGTAGCAGACGATGTTCTCGTTATCGGTCGGGTAGAACTTGAGGTTGTCGTTGGATTGCAGGACGACATTTTCTCTGCGGATCTTGTTTACCTGGGCGATGTAGTGCTTGAGGTTGTGGGGGGCATCCAGGTCCCAGTGCCGAATTTCGTATTTCTCCGAGTTCAGGTATTCTTCACTGCCGATTTCGACGGGTTGGCCTTCGCAGAGCTCGAAGGCCGGTCCGTAGATTCCATAGCTGCTCGACAGGGTAGCGGCGAGTACCAGCCGGGCCTTGAACGCCGGTTGTCCGCCTATCTGCAGGTAGTCGTTCAGAATGTCCGGGGTATTGGGCCAGAAGTTGGGTCGGAAGTATTCCTTAAGGTCGGTGGTGGCCAGGGTGGTCAGATAGTCTTCCAGCTCCCACTTTGAATTGCGCCATGCGAAGTAAGTGTAGGATTGGGTGAATCCCAGCCTGGCGAGCTGGCTCATGAGCTTGGGGCGGGTGAAGGCCTCGGCCAGGAAGATGGTATCCGGGGCTTCTTTCTTTATGCTTTCGATCAGCCATTCCCAGAAGGAGAAGTCCTTGGTATGGGGATTGTCGACCCGGAAGATTCGCACTCCCTGGTCGATCCAGTACATGACGACCCGCCTCAATTCCTCCCACAGCGCTTCCCAGGCTGAAGACTGGAACTCGAGCGGATAGATGTCCTGGTATTTTTTGGGTGGATTTTCGGCATACTGAATGGTGTTGTCCGGGCGCATCTGGAACCATTCGGGATGTTCCTTGACGTAGGGATGATCCGGTGAGCACTGGAAGGCGAGGTCGAGGGCGATGGAGATTCCGAATACCTTGGCTTGGGCGACGAGCTTGCGGAAATCGTCCAGGGACCCGAGCTGAGGATGGATGGCCGTGTGTCCGCCTTCCGCCGCGCCGATGGCCCAGGGGCTGCCGACGTCGCCGGGCTCGCAGACGGGGTTGTTGTTCCTGCCTTTGCGGTGGGTGGCACCGATGGGGTGGATCGGGGGCAGATAGAGCACGTCGAAGCCCATATCCGCGATGTAGGGCAGCCGGGCAATCAGGTCATTGAAGTTCCCATGCGCGCCCGGATGGGGGCTGCAGGAACGCGGGAAGACTTCGTACCAGGCGCTGAACTGCGCCTGCTTGGGGTCGACGATGACCGGGAGAATTTCTTTGTACCGAGCGGCGTGTTCCCGATCCGGGTGGCGCCGCATCAGATCCGCCAGCTCGTCGGAGAGAGCGACCTTGATCGCTTCGGCGGTATTCTGTTTGTTACTGATGGCTTCGATGCACCTGGCGAAGGCGTCCTGGTCCGCCGGGGATACCCGCATGGCGGCCTGTGTGACCAAATCCAGCCCGATCAGGAGCTCGACGGCGACGTCCTGGGCTGCATTGACCCGTTTTTCGAGATCGCGCTGCCAGGAGGCAAAGCCGTCGATCCAGGCCTCGATCGTGTACTGCCACCGTCCGAGCCGGTTCACCCTGAGCTGGGCCTGCCAGCGGTCGTTGATGTCGTGCTCCATCGGAGTCTCGGACCATTCGGATTGGGTTTCCTCCTTGTAGCGCAGCACGGCGTCCAGGGCGTTGTGCCCATCCACGACGATGTCGGCCGTTATTTTGAGCACATCGTCCACAACCCGCTTGATCGGGTAACGGCCGCCTTCGATCTCGGGTCGCACCCTGCTGATCTGGATTCGATTGCGGCTTTTGGCCAGCGGCTTCTCGGAGACGGCGGCCACGGTTTTCTGCTTGGGAGATGAGGTTGCCCCATCCGTCTTGGCCGGACACTCGGTCTCCGTACCGAAAGCTACGGTTGCTTGTTTGGGGGAGGATGCTGCCTTATCCATCCTGGTCGGGCGCTTGGTCTCCGCGCCGGAACCTGCGGCTGCCTGTTTGCGAGTCACGTCTTGCTCCCCCTGGATATGAGTGTTTGCTGGTAAAAGCCGAGGGTCTTTGCGGCAATGCTAGCCCAACTGAAATGGGCCTCGACCTGTTTTCTGGCCCGTTTTCCCATTTCGCGGCTTGCTTCCGGGGCACGCAGCAGCCGGTTGACGGCGGCGGCGAGATCTTCCGAGAAGCGCTGCGGGTTCGCCGGCTCCACGTCGGTCTCGCTGCGCGGGTCGATGGCAACCAGGAGACCGGTTTGATCGGGAATCACGACCTCGGGAATACCGCCTACCTTGGATGCCACGACTGGCGTCTCACAGGCCATAGCCTCCAGGTTGATGATGCCGAACGGCTCGTAAACGGAAGGGCAGACGAAGACCGAGGCCTGTGAATAGAGCACGATGATTGCCTCCTTCGCCAGCATCTCCGGGATCCAGACAATCGGGTTGGTGGTCTGTTTTCTGGCCTGATCTACCGCCTGCTCCACCTCCTCGCCGATCTCCTTGGTATCGGGTGCGCCGGCGCAGAGGACAATCTGTATCCCCGGTTCGATGAATCGGATGGCATTGACCAGATGGATGATGCCTTTCTGGCGGGTGATGCGCCCCACGAACAACACATAGGGCAGCGCACGATCAATGCCGTGCCGATCCAGCACCTCTGGATCGAAGGTCGGTTTGTATTGATCCAAGTTGATGCCGTTGTGAATAATCCCGATGCGTTCCGGCGGAACGGCGTACAGCTTATGGACATCCTCCTTCATGGTCTGGGACACGGCAACCACGCCGTCTGCATTCTGATAGGCCGTGCGCTCGATCCATGAGCTGGCATGGTAGGCCGTGCCCAGCTGCTCGACTTTCCATGGCCGATGGGGCTCTAGGGAGTGGGTGGTGAGGACCATGGGGATATGCAGCAGCTGCTTCACCAGCATCCCGGCCAGATGGCTGTACCAGGTATGGCAATGCACGATGTCCACATCCGCCAGCTCACCGGCCATGACCACATCGTTGAGTATGGTCTCGAGGAACTTGCGATGGCGGGGATCGACAGTGCGGAATTCCAGCGCCGGCTTTACCCCCGCTACCGAGAGGTTACCACGTTGCTCCTGCTGGTCGCCGAAGCACAGGACCTTTACCGAATGTCGCCCCTGGTCGAGCTTGCACAGCTCATCGGTCAGGTACTCCACACTCACGCCCGCCCCTCCATAGACATACGGCGGATATTCGTTGGTGAGAATGCCAATCTTCATGAATCGTCCTCGACCGATAGGAAATACAAGCACCCCTGATCAAGTACGCCGGGGCTTCTCGTCCGGGTCATCAATCGCTTGCTCTGCCGCGGCGACCGTTCGCTGATCCGCGTCTTCAGCACTCGGTGCAGCTTCGGCATTCGGGAGCTTGTCCACATCCGTTATAGCCGATTCGGGCTCAGGTTCGGGTTCGAGCTTCAATATGATGCCGGCCAGCGGCGGCAGAGTGACGGTCAGGGAATCGGGCCGTCCCATCCACTCGACCTCGTCGGTCCGGAGTACCCACGCGCCGTTGCCCATACCACTGCCGCAGTAGTCCGCGGCGTCCGAGTTCAGGATCTCTTTGTAGACGCCGGGCGCGGGTACCCCGATACGATAGTGCTCCCGGGGAACCGGGGTGAAATTGAGCGCCACCACCAGGAAATCCTCTCCCGCCCGACGCAGATAGACCAGGACCGAGTTCTGGGCGTCGTGACAGTCGAGCCACTCAAAGCCCTCCCAATCGAAATCGTAGGTGTACAGGACCGGGTAGTTCCGGTAGATCCGGTTGAGGTCGCGCACCAGCTTCTGAACCCCCTGGTGGAGCGGGTAATCGAGCAGATACCAGTCCAGGGTGTTGGCGCTGTTCCATTCTTCGCCCTGTCCGAACTCGCTGCCCATGAACAGGAGCTTTTTCCCCGGATGGGTGAACAGATAGACATAGATCAGGCGCAGGTTGGCGAAGCGCTGCCAGTCGTCCCCGGGCATCTTGTAGAGCAGGGAGCACTTACCGTGCACCACTTCGTCGTGGGAGAAGGGCAGCAGAAAGTTCTCGGTAAAAGTATAGAGCATGCTGAAGGTCAGCATATCCTGGTGGTATTGGCGGTGGATGGGTTCGTGCTCGATGTAGGCCAGCGTGTCGTTCATCCATCCCATGTTCCACTTCAGATCGAACCCCAGTCCGCCGAGATAGGTGGGCTTGGTGACCTGGGGCCAGGAAGTGGACTCCTCGGCCATAACCAACACTCCGGGGACCTGGCTATGGGTGACTTCGTTGAGCTCGCGCATGAAGTCGATGGCCTCCAGATTCTCGCGCCCGCCGTATTTGTTGGGGATCCACTGGCCCTCCTCGCGCGAGTAGTCCAGATAGAGCATGGAGGCCACGGCGTCCACCCGAATCCCGTCGAGATGGAACTCCTCGAGCCAGAACAGGGCGCTCGAGATCAGGAAATTTTTTACCTCGTAGCGTCCATAGTTGTAGATCAGCGTAGACCAGTCCAGGTGCTCGCCCAGGCGCGGGTCCTCGTGCTCGTAGAGGGCCGTGCCGTCGAAGCAGGCCAGGCCGTGGGCGTCCTTCGGGAAATGGGCCGGCACCCAATCAAGGATGATACCGATACCGTTGCGGTGACAGTGGTCCACGAACCAGCGGAAGTCGTCCGGGGTGCCGAAGCGGCTGGTAGGGGCGTAGTAGCCGGTGGTCTGATAGCCCCAAGAGGCGTCGAACGGGTGTTCAGTTACCGGCAGGAGCTCGATGTGAGTAAAGCCCAGATCCTTGACATAGTCCACCAGGCGCTCGCCCAGGACCCGATAGGTGAGCAGCTCGCCCTCCGGACCGCGCTGCCACGAGCCTAGGTGGATCTCGTAGATGGACATGGGCTCGTGCAGCCAGTCATGCTCGGCGCGGTGCTCGAGCCAGTCGGCGTCACCCCACTCGAACTCACTCGGGGCTTCGACGATGGAGGCGGTGAGGGGACGGACCTCGAAGCGGCGACCGAAGGGATCGGATTTGAGAAAGATATCGCCGTTTTGGGCGCGGATCTCATATTTATAAACAATGCCCGCCGGTAGGTCCGGTATGAAGAGCTCCCATACTCCGTTGCCATGGACACGCATCGGGTGCGCCCGGCCGTCCCAGCGGTTGAAGTCCCCGACGACGCTGACGCGCTCGGCGCTCGGAGCCCACACGGAGAACAACACGCCAGCGACGCCGGCGACTTCGTGCACCCGTGCCCCCAGCAGGCGGTGGGCGTGCCAGTGCTTACCCTCGCCGAACAGGTGCATGTCGAAGTCCGGCAGCTGGGGCGGGTAACAGTAAGGGTCGTGGGCGATATGTTCACGGTGCTCGTCGTCACGCCAGATAATCCTATAATGCTCCGGCACCTGCTTGGCGCCCCCTTCCCACTCGAAGATGTCCGTTCCCTCGATCCGCCGCAGCCGGTGGCCTCCTTCGGCGATACTTACCTCCTCCGCATGGGGAAGGAGCACCCGTACCCGCACTCGCCCCTTTTCCTCGTGCCGGCCGAGCACCTCGAAGGGATTGTGCTGTCGGGCCTCGACGAGTTGCTGCAACGCGGGGGAAAGTTCTGGATTATTCATGCGATTGTACCTCGTCCTGACCTGAAAGCGGCAGCTTGTGTGTCAAATCGATAATAATCACATAATTCGCGGCGGAAATCTGCTTAATATTCTTCGGTTACCTCCTGCCATCAGGTCGCCGGCCGCCGGTTTCCCCAGTATAGCTTTCGACCGCGGAACGGTCTGAGCCGCAAGGGCGCGGAGATTTCCCCTGGTGCAGCCGATAGCATGGGTTCGGTGCTTCCGGTGGGAATTCTTGTTTGCCGCGAATGAACGCATATCGGTCGCCATCGGCTCGCCATGTCTTAAGGATATGGACAAGGGCGTATAACTTTCGGCTCATGGGGCTGATTGTGCGGCATCACACAGTTGGCCCCATGAGCCTAATTTTGGGACCTATATACATAGCTAGCCACAGCCGGTGGATTTTCCCTTTTGCAGACTGAATGAACTGGAAATATGGCAACTCTCCCTCCAAATCCGCTCTAACCCAAGTCTCTTGCCAAAAACCCGAAAGCTCTGGCTAATTATGTATGTAGGTCCCCTAATTTTTTCTCGATCAACAGCAGCAGCCTGTCGCCAGGGGCCGCGGAGGTCTACCATAGGAGGCGCGGGGTTTGCCCGCGCTTGCGATCTGGCCCGATGCCCTGACTTGACCAACACCCGAACGACTCCGTCCTGTGATGTTCTGCTCGCTCTTTGTTTTCGGTGGTTGTGGGCTTTCGTACCGGCACTTCTTGCGGGAACCCTCCTCGCGGGTACCCAGCCGGATAGGTCGATGAGATAGTCTCTGCCTGCTCCCTGATGCGGGATAAGCCGATCCGCCAGCTGCGTCCTCAGACGCGGATGTGTCGGCTATTCCTCCATCTCGACGATGATACCGTCTCCATGCTTGGCTTCGACAATCACCACCTTCCCCATGGTGGGGTGGCGGGCCGTGGATACCTTGAACGTCGAGTATTTTTTGACGGCAACGACTTCAGATTCGTCTTTGATGTCCCGGATGATTTGGGGGCCAGCTTCGAAGAGACGCATTGGAAATGCTCCTCCGGCAAGGTCCGTAGATATACCCGTTGCAATTGAGGGTATCGCAAAAGGCATCGGTCTTTATCCTCAAACTGATCCCTTGATCCCCTCTCCCCAACCCCGCTCCCGGAGGGAGAGAGGCTGTTGCGATACTCTCCTGTGGAGGGAGTCGCACAAGGGGCACGGCGCACCGTGCCCCTACGATTTGCGGCTCAGAAACTTAAGGGTATCACGGTATTCCGTATCCTTAAGTGTTCTAGGGACCGCCGGTACAGCAAATCTTCCCCAACTGCTAGAAGTCTTCGACGCTGCTGCGCCACAGCAGTGCGAAATCGAGGGCGTTAGGAAGCTGCATCCCGGCGTGGATCCCAGCCGCGAACGCGGCATCTCGCCCAGCAGCCGGAGTCCGTCGGGTTCGACCGGTCGGCCCCCGGTTGAATCACCGTCCGATTCCCTGCCGCAACCCAGGCAACGGAACCTGTTCAATCTCCGTGCCACCATTGACGACCCGGACGGGTATTCGAATGTGCAATGTGCGGAGTCAAGGTCCCGTTTCCGGGGCGATCATTAAGATCGGATTGCGGAAGGCGAGGAGCTTCACAACCCACGTCCAAAAGGGCAGCTGGTGGCAGATCAAGATCCGAGAGGAAAAGTCGGCTATATGCACGCATCTCGAACTCAGGCTCCTGTAGTGCCTGATGGGGAACCCGCCGCCAGTAGCCGATAACGGGGCGACCGAAATGATATAAACCGAGTATAACTTCCCGTACACCCATCCAAGATGAGCTACAAGGAGCGTTTTCGCCCACTGGAGGCCCGGCTGGACGAGCACCGGCGATGGCACGGCCGGGGTGCTGAAATCAGCGGGACGGACTCGGATCGGTGCAGCGCCTCACAGGGTGCAGTCGAACAGGTGAACCAATCCGATCAGGCGCCGGCCGTCGGCGATCACCAGGCTGGTGATGCTGTGCTCCGTCATCAGATCGACGGCCTCCTGCAAGCGAGCCTTCCGGTCGACGCAGATGGGATTCGTCGTCATCATAGCGCCGGCCGCCAGCTCCGAAAAATCCCGGCGGTGCTGCTCCATGGCCCGGCGCAGGTCACCATCAGTGATGATGCCGGTCAGCTCCCGGTCCACGCAGACCACCGCGACCCCCACGCGCCCTGCACTAATGGTCTGGACGACGTGAGCAGCGGGGTCGTCCGGGCGGACGATGGGTAGATGTTCGGTGTGCATCACATGCTCCACCCGGGTCAGCAGACGCCTTCCTAAGTTTCCGCCGGGATGGAAGCGGGCAAAGTGCTCGGGACGGAAGCCGCGGGCCTCCATCAACACGATGGCGAGAGCATCGCCGAGCGCCAGGGCCGCGGTGGTGGAGGCGCTAGGGGTGAGCTGGAGAGGACAGGCCTCCTCGGGTACGGCGGCATTTAGGTGAAAATCTGCATGCCGCGCCAGGGTCGAGTCCGGCCGGCCCGTGATGGCGATGAGCTGGTTCCCGTTATTCTGGAGAAAGGGAATCAGCCGGATGACCTCATCCGTTTCCCCGGAGTTCGAGAGTGCAAGGAAGATGTCTTCCGAACGCACCATGCCCAGATTACCGTGAGAGGCCTCCCCCGGATGCACGGAGAAGGCCGGCGTCCCCGTGCTCGCCAGGGTCGCCGCGATTTTGTTTCCGATCAGGCCCGATTTGCCCATACCACAGACGATCACCCGCCCCCGGCTGGCGAGAATCGCGCCCACGGCAGCGGCCAGATCTGAGTCCAGCTGCCCGATCAGGGTGGTGATGGCAGTGGCCTCGATCCGCAACACCCGCCGGGCCCGATCGAGATACGAGTCCTTTGAGATGCTCTCGTTTTGCTGTGCCGTCTGCATGATCCGTCTTCCCGCGCGCCTTGCGCCGGCCGCTGATGATACCGCTGGGCCTGCAGGTAAGCCACGGTCGGGACGCCTCTCACTTCCCGCACAACCCGGATGTGGCTGATATACTTAAGGCCCGTTGACATTTAGAAATCGCGCGGTGGACCGTGCGCTAACCATAATATGTCGGTTGGAGCCATGTGCGCAAAAACCGGTAAACAAGAACCATGCATCGACGCGCATGTTACCATCGGCACAAAAAGCCCCTCTCCCCAACCCCTCTCCCGGAAAGGGAATCAATTAACAGAGACACCCGTCCCGTGTTCAGGAAAAGGAGCACCATATTTTGAACGCAGCAGGTAGCTGAAAGGGGGTTATACGCTTAAGTTCTTAAGTGAGCCGGGGTGCTACCTTAGTACAAGTTTGATGTCAAGTAAGCCTTGAGATATACTGCAAACAGATGTAGCAGCCCATCAAACAACTTGGCCGGAATTAGGTGATTATCATGATCGATGTAATAAGCATAATTAATAGACGATCTTGTCTTTAAGTTACAAGGAGACGTCGGATGACGTAAAGCCTGATGCCACTTCCAGGTCATTCAAGGTGCTGTTTGTAATCTTAGAGGCGGCATAGTAAAAACAAGTTAAGTTTTTAACTTAATCTTATGAAATAGCTAAATGCCTAGCTGTTGATACATACCCGCAAGGTGGCTCATCATATCCCTATTAGAATAATTAGGGTCTAGATAATTTCAAGAGAGGATTTTCTCTCAGCAGAGTAAGTGTTCTATGCATATAAGCTTTCCTCTCGGATTCACATGGAAATTCTTTTTGTACCCCCTATCCACCAGCCCATCAATCATCGAGAGGAAATCATATGATAGAATACTTAACTCTGCTGAGAGAAAATCCTCTCTTTAAAGTTATCTAGACCCTCATTTAACAAAGCTCGGAACGGTCGATAGCACGCGCCGGAACAGATGGTACCTCGGGCAAAGCATCCAGCCAGGAACGCAATGCGGTTACCCGCCGCTCACACGCTGCCTGCTCGTTCCCATCTTCCAGGGTAAGAGTACCATTTCGAACGCTCCGGTGGTCGGTGTTTTGTGACATTGAAATGGGGCTGGAAGTATAGTTTATTGTACGCCATTTTCATGTTTTTTGTCCCATTGAATGATTTGCGGAAGAAGCGTAGCTTGTCCATGCCGTCGAGCTTGAATTCCTTGGAGTTGGCCTGGCTGAGCGCGATCATACGGCCAGGGCCGGTCCTTTGGCTCGACGTCGAACAGGATGCGTCCGCCGGTGAGGCCGGACTTGATCTTCCTGATGCCGAAGGGCCGGACCTCGAGCTTGAGCTCGATGACGGCGAACAGATTCTTGGCCGGGTCCGGCAACAGGCCGAGGTGGCGCAAACCTCTAACTGGTGGCGGGTAGCTTGGGCCGCTGCCAGTTAAATACCGCCACTACCCAAGAAAGAAACGGCAAGCGGTTGCCGAACCTCCTTCGGGTCGCCACTTAAGAATTTTACTGCCATCAATTGTAACAGGCAGCAATCTCGTCGAATCTGATCGAAACTGGGAGCAACCACCATGCGCATTGCACGTTTTCAGGACGCCACCGGGGCCGTCCACTACGGGGGGATCCCCAGCAATGAAGGAGGCAGCGATGAAGGGTACGCACTTCGGCTGACGGGTGATTTCTACGCAGGTCTAAGCGAGACCGGAGAGACGATCGCCGTGGACAAATGGCTGGCCCCGATCGTCCCGGTCAATATCTTCGGTATCGGACTCAATTACCGCGCCCATGCCCAGGAGACCGGGGCGCAAATCCCCGAGTACCCCATTCTCTTCATGAAACCCACCACGGCGGTCAGCGGTCCGGGAGACCCCATCGTCCTACCCGCATCCTGCACCCACGGCCCGGAAGTCGATTTCGAAGCCGAGCTGGCGGTCGTCATCGGGCGCACCGCAAAGGACGTGTCGGAGGCGCAGGCCCTGGATCACGTCTTCGGCTACACCTGCGCGAACGACGTCTCGGCCCGGCGCTGGCAGAAGCACGGCGGCGCCCAGCAATGGGTGCGCGGCAAAAGCTTCGACGGCTTCTGTCCCCTGGGCCCGGTGCTGGTCACCGCAGATGAGTTCCCGGACCCCCAGGCCCTGGCCGTGCGCTGCCTACTCAACGGCGAGGCCATGCAGACCGGCCACACCAGCGACATGATCTTCTCCGTGGCCCAGCTCATCGCCCACCTTAGCCGGGATACGACCCTGTTGCCGGGTACCCTGATCCTCACGGGAACGCCGCCGGGCGTCGGCTTTGCCCGCACCCCGCCGGTCTTCCTCACGGACGGAGATAAGGTGCAGATCGAGATCGAACGTATCGGGATCCTGGAAAACCCGATCCGGAATGCTCCAGCTTGAATCCATCCCGCACCCGGACAAATGACAATACCCCCTGAGATTCTTGAACGCAGACTGGTGGCCCAGACCCGGATATTCCGAGTGGAGCAGGTCGACCTGGCGTTCTCCAACGGTAATCACCGGCGCTTCGAGCGGATCATCGGGGGGCGGGGATCGGTGCTGGTGGTGCCCATGTCCGATGCGCGGACCCTGCTGCTGACACGTGAATACGCCGCCGGCATGGACCGCTACGAGCTCGGCTTTCCCAAGGGCATCGTCGAGCCGGGGGAGGACCCGCTGGAGGCGGCCGGACGCGAGATCCGCGAGGAGATCGGCTTCGGTGCCCGGAATTTGAGGTTGCTACAGAAGGTATCCCTGGCACCAGGCTATATCCAGCACGAGACACACCTGGTATTGGCGCGGGATCTGTATCGCGAGCAGGCCCAGGGAGACGAGCCCGAGCCGATCAAGGTTGTGCCCTGGGATCTGGACGCGCCGGATGCCCTGCTGAAAAGGGGTGACTTCACGGAAGCACGTTCCATCGCCGCCCTGTTTCTGATCAAAAGATTTCTGAGGCGAGAGCAGAGCGGTGCCTGAGCAATCTCCGAGTACGGATGCTCTCGATTACCGATAACGTCACGCGAGCAGGAATTTCGCAAAAGGGTCTAGACAACTTTAGCACTGCAACCGCAGTGCTAAAGTTGTGTTATGCAAAGTGACGTCCCCAATACTGCTTCCTCAAATGCGGAAATTCTTGTTGTAGTTTGCGCGATGTCCTCCCTTTAAGTAACTTCATGATTTCACTAACCGACAACCTGGGCGGATAAGAGATGTAGAAAGGTACATGGTACCTTGCTCACTATCGAATCAATATCCGTACTCTTCTTTACTTCGTGATCCATACCAGATAAACCTTCAGATCGTAAACCGCATGTGTCGCGTGCTTCTTCAATCTCATAGCCAAAAAATACTAAAGCCCTTGGACTAAAGTCCATAATTTTTACTAGCGACCAGCAATAAACGCAACTGGACGCAAATATCAATCAATCGATTTGCGTTCATTTGCGGCAAAAAAACCGGTCTCCCAAACCGCACCGTCCGGCGTTATTCGGTGCAGCCCGAGAAGGCGTCTGTTTACATTCCGACACCCTGAAGCCTATCCCCCGATAACCGGCGGAAAGAAGGCCACTTCATCACCGTCCCTGACCGGAGTCTCGGGACGGGCCATTTCCTGATTCACCGCCGCCAGGATGGTCTCGCCCTCCGCCAGGAGCTCGGACCAGGCGCCGCCGCGCCTACGCAGTAAGGCCGCAAGGTCGCCGACCGTCGCCGACTCGGCCGCGGACAGAAGCTCCTCACCGGCGGTCCCCAGCTGTTCACGCAGGCGGGCAAAGTAGAGGACCCGGATCATCCGGTGAGCTCGCTGAAGGGAATGAATTCGATGGGATCTCCTGCTTGCAAGACCCGACCCCCGGGGATGACGGCCAGGCCGTTGGCCCAGACCACGGAGGAGAGCACGGCGGAGGAACGGTTGGGGTAGAGGCTTACCCGGGGTCGGCCACCCTCATCCGGCTCCAGGCGCGCGCGCTGGAACTCGCAGCGCTTGGCCGGTCGCGGCCATGCGAAGCCCGCCTCGGCCGTCACCGCGGCGGGCCGGACGGAGCCCACGATGCCTTGCATGCGCCGGATGAAGGGCCGGGCGAAGAGACAGAAGGTGACGAACAGGGACACGGGATTGCCGGGGCTACCGATCAAGGGGGTCAGGGCTGCGCCGATGTGGCCGAAGGCCAACGGCTTGCCGGGGCGCATAGCGATCCGCCACAGGTCCAGGCTGCCCAGACGCTCCACCGCTGGCTTGACATAGTCCTCCTCGCCCACGGAGACGCCGCCGCTGACCAGAATCAGGTCCGCATGCTCGGCCGCGTCGGCCAGGGCCTCCATGGTGGCGTCCAAGGTGTCCCTGACGATACCCAGATCCCGGACCTCACAGGCCAGCTCATCCAGCAGGCCGATCAGGGTAAAGCGGTTGGAGTTGTAGATTTGTCCGGGCCCCAAAGGGGTGCCGGGCATCACCAGCTCGTCTCCGCTGGAGAAGACGGCGACCCGCAGGCGGCGGCGGACGGTCAGCCCGGTGGCTCCCACCGAGGCGGCGAGCCCCAGGTGCCGGGCTTCGAGACGGATACCGGCAGGAATGACCTGGGAACCAACGGCGATGTCCTCGCCGGTGCGGCGGATGTTGGCGCCGACCTCGAGGTTGGGGGGGACCCGAACCCAATCGCCATCGGTCGTGCACGACTCCTGGATGACCACCGTATCGGCGCCCGCGGGCACGGGGGCGCCGGTGAAGATGCGCGCCGCAGAGCCGGGCTCCAGTGGCGGTCCGGCGACGCCGGCCGGAATGCGCTGGGAGACGGGCAAGCGGCCGCCGCCGGCCGCAAGGTCGGTGCTACGAAGCGCGTAACCGTCCATGGCACTGTTGTCCCAGCCGGGGACATCGATGGCGCTCACCACGGATTCGGCCAGCACCCGCCCGAGCCCGGACCGGGTGGGAACCCGCTCGCTGTCCGCGATAGGCCGGGACCGGGCCAACAGGAGATCGAGGGCCGCCTCCACGGACAGAGGTGACCGAGACGTCTCGGAGCTGTCGTCACGGATAGTCATCGGGATCATCCTGGTCTATGAAGTGTTGGGTCTAGATAACCTTAGCACTGCAACTGCATGCTAAGGCCATGTTATGCAAAGAAAAAACAGGTATTTCAGGCATTCACACATCTCCGACGCCAAGTCGGACGGATTATACACTATCTTTGTGCACGATTTACCGGCCTCGAAAATCGCCGAGTTGAGTGATGTAAGCGTCCGACGATCAAGCAGTTGTTATTCAAACTACGGACCCGAATCGCTCAGCTTTGTGACGCCTCATCGCCCTTCTCCGGCTAGGTTGAAGTCGATGAATCCTAATTTCGGCGCGCGCCGCGTTCGTGGAAAGACAAGGGCGCGGGGCTGGGGGTAAAACGATTGGCAGTGATTAATCCATAAATGGTAACATAACCAATAGTTGGCAATAGTTCCGTATTATAGCGATACAGGAAGAGCTTTAACAGATCTCATGCATAATGAGATATTGGGACGTTTCTCCTATTTCTTTGCCGATAGAAAAATGCTGCTCATTCGGAATAACAGCTTGATACGCTTTCCAAATAACCGGTGAAAACCATGGCTTTTTATAAGTGGACGGCATGCGATCCCAGAGGATATTTGGCACGTTTCTTTACTGCGATCACTACAAGCATAAGCAACGACTTCCCGGGCTCTCTGTTCAAAGCGATCCAGACCCATACTTTGTTGTCTTTGTTGAAGACAAAGGAATAGAGTTCATCGAGCTCAAACACCGGTGTTTGCTCTGGATCGATAGGTGTCAGCGTCGCCCCAAGGGATAGAAACTATAACCAGGCGCTTACTGTTTGGTGACAGATTCCACGACTCCGTTCGATCTCACGCATGCTCAATCTTTCTTAGATAAGCTTTATAATACGCTCTTTCTCTTCATCCGTGTGGCGATCATTGAGGTTCAAGTACGCCATAGGCACCACAGGTTTTACAATGATATTGCTGGTTCCCACACGCATTCTTGCTGTTTTTGATAACCGCTTTACTATGGCATTATGCTACAAGCATGTGCTTTTTTTTCAAGAATCATGACTAAACCTTCATGAGCCAGTGGAGCGACGCCCTGATCCAGGAGGCTTGCCTGCGCGAGCTCAAGCGCGGTGGCCAGATCTACTTCCTCCACAATCAGGTCCGAACCATCGACAGCACGGCCTCAAAGCTCGCGGCTCTGATCCCCGAAGCCCGCATCCAGGTTCCCACGACCAGATGCGCGAACGGGACCTGGAACGGGTGATGCGGGATTTCTACCACCGCCGTTTCAACCTGCTGGTGTGCACCACCATCATCGAGAGCGGCATCGACGTACCCAGCGCCAACACCATCCTCATC
>Ga0209052_1000285_pt1 | contig 15318 bp, 19 predicted proteins | sample WorMetHEROISLAND_2_FD_187409 | JGI IMG/M metagenome (GOLD analysis project Ga0209052, IMG submission 187409) | Marine gutless worms symbiont microbial communities from Max Planck institute for Marine Microbiology, Germany - Olavius sp. 4 HERON... | ecosystem: Host-associated > Annelida >...
TTCACTGATTCGGCGGACTGCGCGGGCGTAGGCATCAATGGTCTTGTCGCTTTTGCCCTGTAGTTTGAGCATTCTCAGGTGACGTTGATAAAGCTTGCCAAATCGTTTTTGTTCTGTAGGGTCCATGGTATACTCCCTTTTTACGTGTGCCCGAAATTGGACAGATAAAGGAGTATACACTATTTTAATTTTTTTTCTGCCGCGTAGCGGCTTCGTCCAACAAGGAGGATGAACCAGACGGAAAAAACTATTTGGATTTACGTAAAGGTCGTGCCGGCTTGAAAGTCATATGATCCGCTGGTTATCCGCAACCATTGTGCCCCGGAATATATATGATCGTGAATCAGAAATATAGGTTATATTGGATTTTCAGATTCTTTTTCCCATGCTTATTTTTCTCCCTTTTTTTCACGGATATATCGCGATATCTAATATTCTCTGCAGAATTTGATTTGACATCGATTATATTATTTCCAATGGAATGCTATCTTTTTTATCACATGCTGTATTTCTTTACGGTCGAATATGAAATAACGGTAAACAAGTTAATCGTCTACAGTTTTTGGTTTAGAAGGAAAATTTACTATACCAAAGACATTCTTCAAGTCAGAGAAGAAGGTAATTATTACCTTTTCAGAAAAGTACCTTTTGGTATAAACACAATTACTATTGATTGGAAAAATGGAAAAAATGACATAATTTTAGGCCTTAAAAAGCACTATTCTTTTTTGCAACATCTTCAATACGTCAGAAATAATTAAAGGTTAATTAAATTGCACAATAAATGCGGGGAGCAGACGGTGTGAAGATAGCGGTTTTACGTGAAGGCCTTGCGGACTCAGAGCTCATTTGGGTAGCTGCTCACAAAAATAATGTTATATTATATCGTTAAAAGTAGTTTTGGTGACCTATTTTGCTACTGAAGCTTTTGACATTTATCGGGTTTGTTGCTGGAATTGTTTTCTCAGTTAGAGGATTTATATCAGAATTCATTGCAAAGGAAGAAAATGGTCACGGTTTCAAATATCTGATTGTAGGGGTTTTAATCTTTTTTGTTACCGGCATTTCCGTTTACCTTTTTGAATGAACCTAAGAAAATTCCGAAAATTTGATATTTATTGAGATTTGTTTCGATTACATATTAAACTAGCAAATTAGCAGAATATAGCAGGCATTTGAACTCTGACCGGCTATATCGCTCGGCTTGCAACATGGGTTGGAGCTTTGATTGTTCAGTAGCCTAAAGTATTCCTCCTAAACCGTCCACCGGAAGGTGAAACGCCTTGTTAAAATTCAGACATGAAACTTAAGAAATATATTCTAATTGCGATTGCCATTTCGGCATTTGTATCTACTGTAATTTTTCTTTATTTTGGAAAAAATCCACTACCGATAATATCTTTAGGAGCTTTGTCCTTTTTCCTTGTATATGCCCTCTGGAATCCAATCTCAAAACATAAAACATTCGGATATTTGGATCAACAGCGGGCTATGAGAGCTTTCGACAGATCGGAAATGTTGAGTTTCACCATAAGTTCCCGAAAAAAAAAGAAGAAGAAGCGTAAAAAGAAACTATTTTAACATAGCCGGTCGCTCAACCTAACCGGGCGTTTTCTGCTGATTTGCGTTAAGTTTTTCGTAGCCCGAAATTTCCAGCGCCGGTAGGCTGGAGCTCCGTTAGATCAACGAGAGAAATTAAATAAAAAATTTCAAAATAGACCACAACAATGGAAGTGAGGTCAAACAGCGTGTTAGACTTTCAAAAGTACGAGGAATTGGTGGATGCATTTGAAAACTTGATGATTGAAAATCAGGAATTTTCAGAAATCAAACTCGGGCCGGATAAATGGACTTTGAAAGAAATTGTCTGGCATCTTATTGATTCGGCTTCAAATAATCATCAAAGGTTTATCCGATTGCAAATCGATCGGAAAATCGCATTGCCCGGATATGAAGCGGAAGAGTGGGTAAGCATCTCCAATATTCAGGATTTGGAGACCATTTCTTTTCGTTTAGAGGAATGTGCGACAATGATATATATAAACGTTACAGAGCACCAAATGGGAAATTGAAAGCTGTTATTTTTCAAAGAAATTGTGGTGCTACTACCGGTTTTAGCACCCAGATATCAATACTTGCTGCAAATGAAGACCTGGACAATGAAGAAGGCAACATATACGTTATTGACGGACGGCCTGAATTAGTAGCACCTAGAATTGCCTGGCTAAGCAACACGAAGATTGTTATTTATCGCTCCATTAATGGTTCCGAGTACAAGGCTGAGAAAAAGTGGGGCTATTTAAATTCAGTTGATATTACCTATAAAAAGGGCGGCAGTTAATTTCAATTTCATTTGCATTAGCAAAGTTAAGGGATCCTTTTCGCCCGCCACTTGTGCCCGCGATATATTTTAGGTGATTTGAGAAGCGTGACTTCTTCAACCCTTGCGACTCGATTACCGGCACCCTTGATTATTCCACTATTATTTTTCTTATTCCCGGCTATATTCCTTTTATTTGCGCCATTTCCAATATCATTTAATTTGCACTACGGTTCCGACTATTCCGTTCAAGTCCCGGCTATCCGAAAAAAATAATTTTACCGTTTAATTTCAATATGTTAAGCTTCAACCTTTTGCATTATTAAACGGAATATGCGAAAATATATACAGCAGCGAAAAAGTTAACCAGGGGATGGAGCTTACCCGTCTTCGCAAGGCTTCGCCGGTACAGGTCAGGAAAAGCTGGACGGTTTGTGTAAAACTCGTCGGTTCTCAAGGTAGGATAGCCTGTCGCCCATTTCCAGACGCTATATCAGAGCCTTTCCTTTCTCATAAAATAAGATTGTGAGCATAACCATATAATTCTGGAGGTAAACAGATGTCGCAACTTAAGATTGAATTCAAAGGATGGCATGCCATTGTCGTAATCGTGGTATTGATCGGGATTGTCGGCCTAAGATTTATGACCCTCGATGACCAAAGCGACGATCAGGCCTTGATGAAGGCGCTGGAAGTGCAGCTGATGTCAGACTACTATCCGGAAATTGCGGACAGATTAAAGGCGGCTGTCGATTCAGGCGATGCTGACGAAATCTCCCAGGTTTCGGAATCGGTCACAGCCACGCAGGTAAGCATCGATTCGGTTAAGGTGAGCTACCCTCTATTTGATTTCTCCACGCCTAAAGACGTCGTGGTCAAAGTCACTTATTCGCTTGACGACGACTCCGGAACGTATCAAACCAAAACCCTTTACTGCCTCTTCGAGCATGGTGGCCTGCTCAACAACTGGCGATATCAGTACCAAACAAACGCACTGAAGTATTATCTCAATTTTCTGTGATACATGCTGATGGTCACCGAAAACTGAAATAATAAGGCGCGTTTAAACCTTACATGGCCTTGCATTTTCGGCTGGCCGATGAGGTGTATAAGGCCTTGCCCAAAACGGCGGATCGCAAACAGCGGCGCCACAGCGTGGCTGCAACGGATGGTTTCGTGGTCGTAAATCTGGATGAACAAAACATCGGTTCTTTCAAAAACCTCTACATTGATCAAGCCCTATCCAAAGAGGAAATTCTTATGCGCTACCGTGTTCGCAACGGGGCAGTGAAATTTGCCACCAATGCTTTTTTCTTTCAGGAGGGCCGCAACGACAAGCTTACGGTTCGCGCCGACCTGCCAGAAGACCGACCCATTCGCCTTCACCCTGCATTAAGATGTGACAAATGTATGCCCAATCTGTCGCCTCCCGGCACAGCTTCAACAAAAACGGGATCCAGGCTGTGCTTCACGGAACCGGCCCCCACTCAAAGTCCGGGTTATCCGACTTTCCGTCGGCGTAAGCCTGATTTTAATTCTTGCGACATCAACAGGGTTCACGTATAGAGGACTTACCTGCCGCACCGCTGTCCTGGGTGACCGCGGACAACAGCATACCGCGCCCGGGTCCGGCATACGCCAAGACCGGAATATGAAGCGTTGGATCGATACAACCCCCCAGACGATGGGCAACTGGACCTCGAAAGCAGAAATTCGTAAATGGCTGGAATCGATCAGATTTAATGATGTCCCGGTTTATAAAGAAACGCTTGCGCTCGAAAGTGCAAACAAAGTATTGCAAAAAAAAGGCAGACTTGTTGCGCTCGGATTTGATGTGCTGCAGATGCCAAGGTACAAAATTGTCTACACCATTTTGGATTCAGCATGAGCATACGAACCATAAGATTGGGCAGCCCGAGAGCACACAATGAAGGTCTGCGGATCGGCACCGTCCGGCGTCCGCCACGGGGCGTAAAAAAGGAAGAATATGCAGCCAAAGACATCTTCGATGTGTGGTTTCCCAACCTTTCGCCCAGTGAGGGCCTGTTGAAGCAGGCTTCAGCGATTAATGACGACAAATCCTGGAAGATGTTTAAACGTCGATTTCTAGCCGAGATGAAAGTGCCGGAGAAAAAAAGGGATTTGGACCTGCTGGCCGCCCTATCCCACCATACCAATTTCGCAATCGGGTGCTACTGCGAGAATGAAGCCCGCTGCCATCGATCGATACTAAGAGAACTCCTCGAACAGAGAGGGGCAATAATATAATGAAGGTATTGGTTACCGGAACATCCGGCAGAATCGGATCGGCAGTTGCGCAAAGGCTCATTTCAGACGTCGATGTGGTCGGCGTTGACCTTCTTGCCGGCCAATACACAAGTCACCTCGGCGACATCACCAACTACAGTTTTATTGATGGCCTGATGAAGGATATTAAAGCTGTTGTCCATTGCGCCGCCTTCCACGCGCCCCATGTCGGTGTCATTAATGACAAAGAATTTCGAGAAATCAACGTAGGCGGCACCGAAAATTTGCTCAACATGGCCCTGTCGAACGATATTAAACGCTTTGTTTATACCAGCACGACCTCCGTATACGGATGCACGACCCGCCCGAAAGATAAAGCCCTGTGGGTGACCGAACAGCTGGAACCGAATCCGGAAGATATATACGATGAAACCAAATTGATGGCCGAACAACTCTGCTTCCGTGCATCCCAAGCCGGCCTGGACACCATCGTTTTGAGAATGTCGCGTTGCTTTCCCGAACCGGACTATCTCAGGGTGTTTTACAGGTTATATCGCGGCGTCAGCAAGGCAGATGTTGCCGAAGCGCACCTTCAATCGGTACAAAGTGTGCTAAAAGGTTTTCATGTGTTCAATATTTCGGCGCTTTCGCCTTTCGTTCGGAGAGATTGCAAGCTTCTTTTACATGAACCCTGGTCGATCATCGATCAGAGGTTTCCCACAGCCAGAAACCGGTTTCTGCAGGCCGGCTGGAAGCTGCCCGGTTTCATCGACCGAGTCTATGTCATTGAAAAAGCGACAAAATTGTTAAACTACCAACCCAAACGAAACTTTGATACTATCCTTTCCGGGGTAAATCATCCAGCGATGTCAGAAAAAGGAGATCAAGATGTCATACCAAATGATCAAATATGCTAAAAAAGAGGCGATTGCCACGATCACCCTGAACCGTCCTGAAAAATACAACACGCTGCGCATCGAGATGCTTCAGGAACTCGAAGGCGCACTCACCGACGCCAATCATGATGATGAAGTCAAGGTCCTCGTGCTGGAAGGCGCCGGTGATAGTTTTTGCGGCGGGTTCGACTTTTCAGGTGGGTTGGAGCACTATGAAAAAATCAGGGAAGACCGCTACGACCCGGGGGTCGATATTCACTGGGTGACCAACTTTTACACCAGCTATGTTCCCAAGTTCATGGGGCTGTGGCGCGGGCTCAAGCCGACCATTGCCAAGGTTCATGGTTACTGCGTCGGGGGAGGATCGGAGCTGGCGCTGTGCGCGGACCTGATCATCGCCTCCGATGACGCCCGTTTCGGCACGCCCTATTCAAGGGTATGGGGCTGCCACCTGACCGGAATGTGGGTTTATCGGCTGGGCCTGGCCAAAGCCAAGTACTACGCCTTGACCGGTGAGTGGTTGAGCGGCAGGGAGGCGGCAAAGATCGAGTTGATAAACTTTTCCTACCCTCTCGAAGAACTCGATCAGCGGGTCGACGAGCTGGCCCAAAAACTGGCAATGCTGCCGCTGACCCAACTGATATCGATGAAACTCATCGTCAACCAGGCCTACGACAACATGGGTCTGCAGGGCACGCAGACCCTCGGCCCGATACTGGACGGCGCCATGCGCAACACACCGCAAGGCAGAGAGTTTGTGCGGACAGCCATGGCAGACGGCGTCAAGGCTGCGGTGCAGAGGCGGGATGGTCCTTTTGCCGACTACAGTCAAGGCCCTCCGGAGGATCAGCCCAGAAAACGAAGTGAACTGGATTAGAGCAAACGGGGCATATATTTGGCAGCCGGCATAAAAGGAGATGAAATGGACCCCCGAATTCAATTCCGCAGAATGAAACCCGGAGATGAGAGCAAGGTCTCTGCGTTTATCTCGGGTGTATTTCATCAGTTTGTGGCGCCCGGGTTCTCGCAGCAGGGCATCGACGAGTTCATGAAGTTTATCGACCCGGCAGCACTCGAAAATCAGTTAAAGGAAAATTACTTCGGCTTGATCGCAGCATCGGGGGCCAAACTCATTGGTGTTATCGAAATCCGCGACCACAGCCACATCGCTCTTTTTTTCGTGGAGGCCCGGTTTCAGCGCAGGGGAATCGGCAAAGCCCTATTCCGAAAAGCCCTGGAAATATGCACCGGCGAGGGCGTCCGACCATCGCAAATAACCGTCAACGCTTCCCCGAATTCGCAATTTGCTTATGAAACATTGGGTTTTCATCCCACCGATGTCGAGCAGTGTGCCAACGGCATTCGATTTGTTCCCATGGCTTTCCCATTAAATCCCGTTTTTTGAGACGGCTGGCGGAGGTGCCGAATTTCATCATGTCCAAGAAAAGCTATACCATTCGAAAAGCCCTTTTATCCGATGCCGAAGCCTTGACTGAATGCATGCATGCCGCTTATATGATCTACACCACTCGGGTAGAGGGCAGTACTTTGCCCCCCTTGACGGTAGATTACGAGGACGAGATTCGCTCGTTTTCCGTCTGGGTTGCCGAATCTGATGGTATTCTGGTCGGCGGCCTGATCTTGATGCCTGAAGACGGGCACATGACCGTCGCCAATGTGGCCGTGCACCCGAAGTTCCAGGGAAATGGGCTCGGACGCGGCCTCATTGCACTCGCGGAAGCCGAAGCAAAACGGCAAGGGTATGCGGAGCTGCGCCTGGCGACGCATGTCCTGTTTGTAGACAACATTTCATTTTACACCTATCTCGGCTGGTCCGAGTTTGATCGCGATGAAGTCCGGGTTTATATGAAAAAGCACATTTCCTGATGTGGATGAACACCTACAACATGGGGGGCAAGGGACATTAATAATCCAAGTCTCCTGGACGCGGCCCCGGGCCGCGATGGTCGATCACATGGCAGAGGCACTTAAAAACCGGTTCGGCGAGGACATTCCCCAAAAGATTGCCGCCATGATGCTGAAGGTTTATCCCGCCTTCAAATCCACTGTTTTTGTTCGGGATTGCCTGGCCGGCTACGAACCGCTCAGTCTGACGCAGCGTGGATGGAACATAGCCCATGCCATGGGGCATCATCTGCCGGACGACTACGAAGCCGCGGCGGCGATTTTGATTGCATCCCTCGGCCCGAAGCTGGACAGGGCTGAAGGCCATGGGATGGCGCCCTTCATTTATCTGCCGCATGTCTTCTTTGTCGCCGAATACGGCCTCGACCATTTCGAGGCTTCGATGTCGGCTCAGTATGAGCTGACCCAGCGATTCACGGCGGAGTACAGCATCCGCCCATTCCTGCAAATATACCCGCAAGCTGCGCTGGCCCGGCTCGAGGAGTGGACCCGGGACCGCAGCCTGCATGTGCGCCGTCTGGTGTCGGAGGGCACACGCCCGCGCCTGCCATGGGCCCCGCGGCTGCGCAGATTCATGCAAGATCCCGGACCCGTGTTGGCGCTTCTCGAATTGCTGAAAGATGACCCCGAGCTGTATGTGCGCCGTTCCGTGGCAAACAACCTCAATGACATCGGCAAAGACCACCCCGCCCTGTTGGCGCATACAGCGCAGCGGTGGATGAAGAACGCAACCGCCGAAAGGCGTTGGCTCATCCGCCATGCCCTGCGTTCGGCATTAAAACGCGGTGAGCCGGGAGCCCTTGCCGTACTGGGGTTCAAGGCCGATGCGAAGGTTTCGATAGGCGGGGTCAACATCGAGCCCAAGTGCGCCGCCATCGGAGGATCGGTGGCGATGGAATTCGAGATCGCCAATAATACCCAGCGCAAGCAGCGCGTGTTGATCGATCTCAAGATTCACTTCATCAAGGCCAACGGCAAGGCCGGCCCGAAGGTGTTCAAATTGAAAGCCGTCGAGCTCGCCTCGCAGGAAGCAATCCGGCTTCGCAAGAAAATTTCGCTGCGGGATTTGACCACGCGCAGACACTATCCGGGATTACACCGGGTCGATGTGCTCGTAAACGGATCCGCCAGCCGCATCGGCGCTTTTGAAGTTGTTGATGATGTGAAGAAATAGCTAGGTAGACTTAAAAAATCGACCAGACCAAACTCCGCAGTATTGCCGGTCGAGAAGCGAGGGGGATAAAACATGAAAGGACGCTTTACGGCATTCATTGCCGGCCACGCCGGAAAAGAGCGCAGCAGGTCGACCAGGATCAAATGGCTTGTCGGCGGCTTCCTGGTCTTTCTTGTAGCCCTGCCGCTGGCATTGGGCTTGATCGGTCAATGGCTCTCGGGATACATCGCCATGGACATCCCGAGACCTGTTGAAATACCGTTGGGGATCGCCGGTGTCTGCGCGGGGCTTTTTTTCCTGACCTGGTCCATACTAACGTTTTGGACCGTCGGCCGGGGCACACCGGTTCCATTCGCATCGCCCACCAAACTGGTAACAAGCGGTCCGTTCAAATACACCCGCAACCCGATCAAGCTCGGAGCGGTCCTGTACTACTTCGGCCTGGGTACGCTTGGCGACGGTTTGGTGACCGGCCTGGTCATGCTGGCAATCGGCGTTGCCCTCGGGACGACGTACCACCGCAGTGTCGAAGAAAAAGAACTGGCGCTGAGGTTCGGCAGCGAGTATGAGGAATACCGCAGAAATACTTCATTTTTTATTCCTCTTCCGCCGAGAAAATGAGAAAGAGATCCTGTTTTGAAATATCGCGAATCGGGGGGCAACGGCGCTAAGGGTCTCCGAAATCGGACCGGCTAGCTTTCTTTCACTATGGGGGGGCCGCTCAGGAAATGGCCTAAAAAAGTCGGCTGGGACGGAACAGGGGATAAAGGTGCCTCAAGCATTTGAATGCCTATCTTGATCGGGGTGACAATTTCGTAGACACCGCCGATCTTTACAGCAATGCTCTTGTCAATTTAATTGAGCCTTACTAAAACACCTCGTTGGTTTTATCAGCAATTAAAAACCCAACCTATCATTCTCTCTGCCAATTGGCTCATGCTCACTCAATAACAATCGGATCATAAGGATATTTTGTCAGAGGGACTGCCCTTTCCTTCTCCACAGCCACAACATCCTCACATCTGACATAAAAAACTCCGGGGACCCACACCTTCGGCTCTATGGCGAAACACATACCAGCCTGGATAGGTTCGTCATTTTTCGGAATTATACAGGGCCATTCATCCTGGGCCAGACCGATTCCATGACCCAGCTCCATATACCTGTAATAATCACCGAAACCATCTGCGGACACCAGGTCGCTAACAAATTCACAGATCTTGGCAGGGGTTGTCTTTCCATCTCCCATGGTTTCCATCACGGCCCGGGACGCCCGGGTGATGGATTCATAGGCTTTAATGGCATCCGCCCTCGGTTCTCCGATGAAGGCGGAACGGCCGAAGTCAGAGCAATAGCCTTTGTATTTAACACCGAAATCGAAGGCGACGGTTGTGCCGTAATCGAGGACCATATCCGTGTTGCGCGTCATGATCGTGCGCTCAGGATCACTGCCGTTGCCGACACAAATTATACCCGGGTAAAAGGAGTAATCATCGCCGCCATGAAGCCTCAGCTGATAGACGACCTCTGCGGCCACATCCCTTTCTATCACGCCCGGTTTTAATTTGCTGACGACCGCCTCAAGCACCTGATCAGTTATCTCGGCAGTGCGGGCCATCAGTTTCAGCTCCTCCGGTTCTTTCGATGCTCTTATCCGGTCCATCATCTCATCATCGGCGCAGACAAATCGAGCACCGGGAGCGGCAGCCTCTAGAGCAAGCAATATCCGGCTCCACAGCTTCTTGTTTACACCGATGGTCTTTCCTGCGGGTTTGAACTCGGAGATGATATTAGCGAAAAATAAATCCGGGTCCTCATCCTCGTCCAACACCCTTATGTCCTCAACACCGCTTTCCTCCGGATTATACCAGGCCATCATCTCCCCATAGCAGATATACACCGGGTCCTGTTCAATACCGAATATAACACCGGTAACCCAGTCACCGGTTCCGTTTAATACATCATAATACATAGGGGTAAGCTGCCCGGTAATATATGTCATTGCCGGACCGTAATTCAGGAACATCAGGTCGATATCCTTTTGTTCCATGGCCGCCCTTACTCGCTTAAGATTGGATTTATAATCAATCATGACGTTTTCTCCAGCAAATAATTAATACACAAGCAAAGTTTCCCGTCTTCCTCATGCCACAACTGTCGGATCATAGTGGAATTTCGTGAGAGGTGTTGCCCGGTCTTCCCCAACCACCACCACATCCTCACAACGGACATAAAATTTACCCGGCAGCCACACCTTGGGCTCCAAGGTGAAACACATGCCGGCCTTTATGGATTCCCGGTTGACGGGAATCATCTCCGGCCATTCGTGGATATCCAAGCCGATGCCATGGCCCAGTTCCATGTAGCGGTAATAATCACCAAAACCATCGGCGGCGACCAAGTCACTAACAAAGTCACAGATTTGGGCGGGAGTGGTTCTTTTATCTCCCATGGTCTCCATTGCAGCCCGGGAGGCTCTAGTGATCGTTTCATAGGCTTTTATGGCATCGGCCCTTGGCTCACCTATGAACACAGAGCGGCCATAATCCGAACAATATCCCTTGTATTTCACGCCAAAATCAAAGGCTACGGTCGTCCCGGGATCAAGAACCATACCCGTGTTTCGTGTCATAATACTGCGCTGCGGATCACTTCCGTTGCCCACGCAGATTATTCCGGGATAAAAGGAATAATCGTCTCCGCCAAGTAGTCTGATCTGGTAAACCACTTCAGTGGCCACGTCCCTTTCCACCATCCCGGGTTTCATGACCTTGATAACCGCTTTCAGCACCTGGTCGGTTATCTCGGCGGTCCGGGCCATCAACGCCAATTCGCTCTCATCCTTAATCGATCTGATCCTATCCAGCATCTCATCATCGGCCGCGACAAATTTCGCACAGGGTGCCGCGGCTTGCAGGGCCAGCAGGGTCTGCCCCCAGAGCATTTTGTTGACACCGATTGTCTTCCCCTCAGGTTTGAACTCTGCAAGAATGCGGGCGACAAACTCATGGGGATCTTCATCATCAGGCAAAACCCGTGCATCCTTTATCCACACCTTATCTGCATCATACTCAACGAAAAAGTCCTTTTGAAAGATCAGGACCGGATCCTGGTCAAGACCAAAAACGACTCCCGTCACCCAATCTCCCGGGGATTTGAAATTATCATAATACATCGGGGTGCTGATCCCTGTAATATATTCCATATGCGGGCCATAATTTAGAAACATCAAGTCGATCCCGTGTTCCGTCATCGCCGTTCTGGTTCGCTCGATATGCCGCTGATATTGCATCTCCATATTCATTTTCCTTTTAATGTTCTCGAATCGTAGTCCATTATCGTCTTCTTTTTGGGTGAGGGAGTCTATCTCGCTTTGTCTTGCCTAAAACTCTTTCCTGAGTTTCGGATCCAGAAAATCCCTCAATCCGTCCCCCACAAAATTCGCCGCCAGCGATATGGAGAAAATACCGAGTCCGGGAAAGGTTGTCATCCACCAATAGGTGAAATAAGGCACACCGGCCGCCACCATGGCGCCCCATTCAGGTGTCGGCGGAGGCGATCCGAGGCCGAGAAAACCGAGCCCGGCAAAGATAAGGATCATGTTGCCCAGATCCAGGGTGGCAAGCACCAGCACCGGACCGATGCTATTCGCAAATACTTCTCCAAACAGAATTCTGAAGTGTGATGCGCCCAGCACCCGGGCGGCTTCAACATATTCATTTTCCTTGGTTGCAATGACCATGCTGCGCATAATTCTGGCATAGCTCGGCCAGGCCACGACCACCATCGCAAGCAGCGTGTTGTAAAGACTGGGGCCAAGAGCCGCCGTAATGGTCATGGCCAGAACCAGGGGCGGAAATGCCCATACCATTTCCGAAAATCGCATCATCACATCGTCTATGCGCCCGCCCATATAGCCGGCGATACCCCCCCATAGGGTCCCGATGGTTCCTGCCAGGATGGTGGCCACCAGCCCTGCCATAAGGGATAACCGCGCTCCCATCAATACCCTGCTCAGGATATCCCGTCCCAGTTCGTCCGTCCCACACCAGTAGCTGCTGCTCGGTGGCTCGAACCTGTGAGCCATATCCTGCGCAATCGGATCTGCCGGCGCGATAACCCCTGCGAATATCGCTATCAATATCCAGCCGGTGATGATGATCACACCGGAGGTAAACAGAAGGTTGCTCTTGAACAACTGTTTGACAACCGGCGCCTGTCTGGAGAAATGCTCCTTTATTGTAATTTCCATTTTTCCAATTGCTATCGGATATGGATTAATGATTAGCTGGAATCCGGGTTATATCCACCGCTTTTATTCGGCCATAACATCTATGAATATCTGACTCTCGGGTCGATCACACCGTAGAGGAGATCAATGATCAGGTTTATGACGACGAAATTGACCGCCAGAAAAAGGGCGACCCCGATGATGGCCGGAAAATCAAGGGAGGTTGCCGACTTGTAAGCGTACATCCCGATACCGGGCCAGCCGAAGATGGTCTCAACCAGTACCGTGCCGCCCAGAAGATTACTGAAGCCCAGACCGATAACCGTTATTACCGGGATCAAGGCATTGCCCAGGGCATGCTTTACCACTATCATCCGCTCGGTAAGACCTTTGGCCCTGGCGGTCCTGATATAGTCCTGTGACAGGGTTTCCAGAAGGCTCGATCTGGTTGTCCTTGTGATCAGGCCCATGGTGAAAAGCCCTAGAACGAGGGATGGCAGAATCAGGTGATGCACAGCATTCCAGAAAACCTCCCAGTCACCCTGCAAAAGAGCATCGACGGTATACATCCCCGTTACGGTTGCCGGGGGATCCATGATCGGGCTCAATCGGCCGGGTCCGGGCGCCCAGCCCAGTTTGTAGTAAAAGATATAAAGAACAACGAGAGAGATCCAAAAATTGGGTATTGCAATGCCTGAAACAGATAAAGCCCTGACCACCTGATCCGTTACGCTGTTTCTTTTGACGGCGGAAATAACACCGAAGATCATTCCGAAAAAAACGGCAAACATAAGGCCAAAAAAGGCCATCTCCGCAGTGGCCGGCAGATATCTCTTAAGGTCTTCAATAACCGGTCTTTTGGTCTTTATGGAAACGCCCATATCCAGCTGGCACAATTTCTTGAGATAGATCAAGTATTGAATATGCAAGGGTTTATCCAATCCCCACTTCTCCTTAAAAGCTGCCACCATCTTGGGATTATTCAAATTCCGCTTGCTCAAATTAACGACCACGGGATCGCTGGGAACCATATGGGATATGATAAATACCATTAAAGATACCCCTATGATCAAAACCACCAGAAAACCTAACCTTCGTAGGACATATAGACCCATGACTGTATCCTGAAAAGTTGGATGGAATTTCTTATACTGATCTTCAAATCGTTAAACCAGAGCCGGCTGAGATTCCGGCTAAAGCCCGACGATCGCGCACCTGGCTGCCCAAGGGCATGGACGGGATCGTCCATGCCCCCGTTGAAAGACCAGCGATTTTACTTTTTTACTATCTGGTCCAGCTCCAGCATGGCGGCCTGGTGATAATAAACATTTTCAATATTGGCCCTGACCGCTATCTGATTGGCGTACTGGCAGTACACCAGCCAGGGGCTGTCTGCCGCCATGATCTCCTGGATCTTTATCAACAGCTGCTCACGTTTTTTATCGTCCAGCTCGGCCATCGCCATTTTGCCCATCTCGTGCAGCTGCGGGTTCATTTCTTTGGTCCAGTTGGCCCTGAGCCCGACATAGTTACCGGGCAAAAAAGCCAGCTGGTTGAGAGCGTCCGGGTAATCCGGCCCCCACCCCTGGATTCCGAGTTCCCATTCGCCGTTGCGATACTCTTCAAGCCCCACCAGGTTTTCCATGGTCCTGATTTTGGCCCGGATACCGACTGCATTCAGATCTGCCGCGATCTTTTCGGCCATGGTCCCGGTGCTGACCCCTTCTTCCTTGTATAGCGGAACATTTAAGACCGTATCGAAACCATTCGGATACCCGGCCTCTTTCAACAACTCCCTGGCTTTTTGCCGGTCGGTAAAATCCGGATTCCTTGGCGGCAAGGCCCCCATGTAGCCTTTCTGAATAATTGACTGGGGTGTTATGGCGCCGGATCCCGCAATGGCCTGTATCCCGCGATAGTCTACGGCATGCCTGATGGCCCTCTGGACTGTCGGATTGGCCACGGGACCCCCTACCTCCGGGTCCATGTTCATGAGCATAAAACTGAGGGTCTGGGTGAAGGTCTGAAGAACCTTAACCTGAATATTTCATAAAAAAGAAGCAAAACCTCCTATAATTTGTTATATATCAATTGCTTAGATTGAAAAACAAAGGAGGTTTTGCCGTGACAAAATGTAACACAGAAACCATCGAATTTACAAGCTGTAAAAGACGCATAGTCCAAGCCAATTTTCGTGGTGGCGAGATCACTTCCGATGCTGGTGTCATGCTGTTAAGTGAAGTTGATAAAAAGCTAAAGTTAACACAGCGAATTGTCCGCGGGTTCAAGGACTCACGATCTCAGGGTAAATGTAAGCACAGTATGTTGGATTTATTTCGCCAGCGCGTATACGCCCTTGCACTGGGATATGAGGATCTCAACGATCATCATACATTAACGGGCTGTTGCCCAAATCGAATTTTACTTACTGACACCGGCTCACCTTGTGCGCCTAATTTCTGGTTTTTTTTCTTCAAGATTTTTACAAACGCACAAATAGCAATTGATTACACCGACTACTTAT
>Ga0209052_1000286_pt1 | contig 15256 bp, 16 predicted proteins | sample WorMetHEROISLAND_2_FD_187409 | JGI IMG/M metagenome (GOLD analysis project Ga0209052, IMG submission 187409) | Marine gutless worms symbiont microbial communities from Max Planck institute for Marine Microbiology, Germany - Olavius sp. 4 HERON... | ecosystem: Host-associated > Annelida >...
AATGAGAGAGAGAGAGAAAGAATCTTAACGTACTTCCACTTGTTGTCGTCATCAACCAGGTCCGACGTTTTAGACGTCAACTCCACCTGAAAGCGCTCGATGTCAATCTTTGTGATGCGACAATGTAATGTCATTCCAACCTACATAACACACCACTGACATACAAGAACTAGAACCAAAGAAGAACTGGAAATGATTTATTCTCCAGAAATAGAAGTGTAAATTATAACTACAATGATTGCTTTGAGACGTATGACAACTGTGCAAAAATGAGAAATAAAGTACAATCAAACGAAAATGACACACCAGTACAGTACACATCCACTAGTATCAGAGATTAATTAAAACATCTCATATCAACTGTGGTGACGAACCTGTACACGTTCCTCGGGATTAGAGACGTGCCTGTCAGAGAGGTTCTTGAGAGGAATAAAGCCCGACACCGCATTATCCATACGTGTTCTGACTCCAACAGCTTGGCCAGGACAACCGCCAGTATCAAAGTGACTCCAGACCTACACACAGACATACTAGTGATACACAAAGGGAGTTAAAGGGGTGTGTACAGCTCTTCATGGAAAACCCATCTCAAGTTACGGAGCGTCACCTACCATATGTGATCACACAGTGTTACCTGTCACCCGACACAGGTGATGTGCTCCACCTTAACCCGAGCCAGGCAGAGATGGAAGGCTGAGTTGACCTTGGTACTGGTTACATTCCCAGATGGCTTACCTGTCTGCAGTCACCCATCCTAGTAGTGACCACTTGATAGCGACCCAACCGTGCATCAAACCCACGACCTCGTGATCGTTACGTTACATCTGCTTGGACAGGACAACGACCAACCAGTATCAAAGTGACTACAGACGTACACAGACAGGCAGACAGAGCATTGTTCAACAGCCTGATCAGGACAACCACAGGTGGGCAGATTACTAGCACTAGTGCATGACAGATAGCTTTTACCAAGTCCAGTGTAAAAACTAGCAAAAAAAACGTTGGCCCAGTGCTGATATATTGTGCGGCCATCCAGCGAGAGCTGTGCAAACCTAACGCTAAGCCTGACCCTGACCATGGACCCTTTGAACTAAAAAATGACACGCTGGTGACTCCTGCCCTGAGAAATGATAACATCAATTTTTGTATTTTCTGTGCCCTTCAGTAAGGAGCCGATGCAAACAGACAGACAGATGAGCAAGACGGTATCGCAGTCTGTCATGACGACACCTGCACAATAAGACAGTATAGTACAAGAAACTGAGCAGGTACCTCACTGAGTTCAGGAAAGTCTTTCTTGTCACAGAACGGACACTGCCACAGCTGAGTTTCATCGTTTCGGACCGGGTTTGCGACCTCCAACTGTTCCTTGTTGGGCCGGCGATGAGCAATGCCGGTCACGTGACAGATTATCAACTTACCTACACACAAAGACAGACAGATTACTGCTGCCATTTGCACTGACCCTAACCCCCGATCTCTGACTGTTTGAACTGAAAGATGACCACTGGTTGCTCCTGCCCAGAAAAATGTTCACACCAAGGTTGGTTTTTCCATGCTTTTTTGTCTTCAAGCTAGAAACTCACCCCACCATGGTATGCCACCTTGTCGTGGTGGTGGGGCTTATGCACCGATGACCCGGACGATTTTTAATCTGAAGGAGAGGAGCTAACTAAGAGCAGACTGCACGATAGGAACAACCATACTACACGTCACCAGTCCTAAGTGGCTGGTGATTTTTTGGCTTCACAGCCGATCACTGTGACCTTATGGTTACATCGGGGTTGTGCATTGGGCCGAACTGATATCGCCTCAGCGCTGGGCAGGTGTAACAACCTGCCCACCCCGAAGGTAAGGTAAGGTAAGGATAGAAACTCATAAGAACAGACAGATGCACGGACGTTGGACAGACGGGCAAGACACATAATGTGGCCTATTATTAAAGCCACATAATATAGCTAGCAGACAAACTGTGTGCTGATTTACCGTATATCACATATCAGCACTAACATCAGCGACTGTGCAGAGGAGTATGGCTAATGCTGTAAAGCTATGAATCAACAGCTGAACGTTGAAATTTCACAATAAGTGCAGCAGAACATGTGAGGCAAAGTGGTACGATTTATTCCATCATCTTGTGCAGTTTATCTCACGTCTGTTTTATTGTGGAAACGGTAAACAATGAATGTATGAATGGCTCAAGGCAAGTGTCTGCATGTGAATACAAATATGACACAACATACGAAACACACTCGATAAGACAATCAACAGGACGGACAGACAGACAGATGGAGGGAGGGACAGACAGACCAACAGACAAACAAATACAGACAGACAGACGGACAGACTGATGCAAAACGTTTCAGTAGTCTCTTTAGTAAACAGGCTAAAGCTCTCCTCCACTGTTGACAGACAGACGGACAAATAGAGGGAGCGACGGACAGATAGACAGGTGGAAAAAAGAGAAACTGACAGACAGATGTACCGATATAGAATGTTTCAGGAGTCTCTTTAGTGAGCAGGTTAAAACACTCCTCCACTGTAGGACGGTGGTAGGCTGTACGCAGGTCCTTATAGCGCTTACTCAGCTCCGCACGGATGTCATACAGAGTTATACGCTTTGCTCCATAGCCCTGTTAAACACACATAAATCAGCATCATCATCATCATCATCATCAGCAGCAGCATCACATGATAAGATTACCATGGTACAAAGTGCAATAGCAGAACACTGTTCACGAATGATGTGTGTCAAAGTGTCAGCTGTCACAACAGGTCCGATGACACAGATACGTCTTCAGCGACTGTCAAAATGCTGCGACAGAAAGCGTTGACGCCACAGCTTCCGACAGGGCGAATGTTCCATGCCCGAGTATCCATGCAACTGGAAACGCACGACTGCCGACTGTCAGACAATTGTTGAAACGATAAGTGCAGGCAAGGAAGCTAACCACAGACGTTGACGTGACTGGGCGTCTACCACTTGCTGTAGACCATCGACGAGGTAGCCCGGACGACTCCCATGGAGGCACCGGCCTGCCAATGGCAGATGTCAGACAATGCTAACTAATGAGACAGACAGACAGACAGACGTGCGTCTATGTATGCGTGGGTGTGGCTGACCTGTCTTTCCAGTTCCACAGCGAACGCATCCAGGTCCAAGTCCTTGAGTCTGTCCGGACTGTCGAGGATCTCCTCCAGGGCTCCGGCAGGATTGGCATCCTCCGCAGTATCATCGTACTCCAGAGCATCCACAGCCATCTTACGCGCCCAGTCATAGGTCTCTGGGTGAATACGCGTTGAGTCCAACGGCTCCACATAGGTGTCTGTGTTACTACAACAACAACAACTTTTGCTACTACGACAACTACAACAACAACAAGTACTACTACTACTACTAGCTGCCGTCATCTTACATGCCCAATCATATAGGTCTCTGCTTGAATACGGGTTAAGTCCAACACTTCCACACAGGTGTCTCTGTTACTACAACAACAACAACTACTACTATTACTACTACTACTACGACTGGCAACGGCCATGTTATTTATTACTCAGTTTCACGACTCATTCAAAGTTTTTTTTGTGCGGAAAATCAGCAGTCAAAATACTTTTCAAAGTTGCTAAAATAGCGAGGAGCGGTAGGTTGTACCTGTCAGATAGTTCCTTGGTGTCAATCTTGATGAATCCGGCGCAGTTGATGAAGACTTTCGGACCCATGCGCACATGTGGCAATGTTACTAGCTGAGTTCTGTTCTCCAGTCGACTGTTGTTCTGCTTCAACGTCTACATACGCAGCAATGCATCAGATGGTCAGGCGGTCAGTCGGTCAGTCAATGCAGCAACCAATCATGTAATCACCCGACCAGTGAACCAACAAACTAACCAATCAGAGATGAATTGACAACAACGGTACTTCAACGTAAATAGTAACGATAATGTGCCTCTGGTTTGTTCGCTACATATGGCGCAATATAAATGTGTTTTGATTAATTAATTGATATACACTATCCAAGTAAACGCCAAGAAGTTACCAGTGGGCTAACTGTGTACCAAGCTGCTAATTCAAGGAAAAAGCTTGTGATATACAGGGTGGACCAAAAAACAGACACCCTTCTGGTATTGAGTTCCCTCTCTTGTTAGATACAATATATTTGCAACAGTTGTTTACTTTAAGGTATCATTTTCATCGAACGATGTCATTCTTTGACTGCTATTGTAAATAAGTTGCATCTTATGCGAATAAATTGTAATTTCATCAAGATGGTTAGATTAACCGACGATGAACGTTTTTGATTCACAATCTGTGCGTGGAGAAATACTGGAGCTCCGAAAGAATTCCAAAAATGTTTTCAAAAGTCAGCAGCTCTAAACTGTGAATAATCAATAACAAATGTTATAATTGTTCGAACAGTATAAATCTGGCGTTTGCAGTAAGGACGGCATTATATTGACGTAGTTGAAAGGGGTGTCACTTTTTTGAGCCACCCGGTAAATAACCTTGAGAAGGTGGTAGCCCTTCCTTGGTCCGAGTCCACAGACAAACTGAATGAGAGATGCGGTGTGAGAGTGGGTGAGACAACGATTCACATCCACTCCGACTTCATTGACACGATTCACAAATTCCAAGTACAACGGCTCCAGCAACTCATCCGCAACAAACTCCTGCAACACACCAGACTGCAACATCAGACTGCAACAACTCATCCGCAACAAACTCCTGCAACATATCAGACTGCAACATCAGACTGCAACAACTCATCCGCAACAAACTCCTGCAACATATCAGACTGCAACATCAGACTGCAACAACTCATCCGCAACAAACTCCTGCAACACATCAGACTGCAACTTCAACGTTATTGAACTTTATTAAAAATTTAGCAATAATGGTATCAGTTGTGTTTACAAAACACTAACCAAGAGTTGACTTGTTACATGGGCCCCTGATGTGCGGGGGCCCGGGAGTAAGCCCCATGCTCCCTCCCCTAAATCTGGCAATGCAGTCGAGTCCAAAAGCCTGCAATTACCCACCCTGCATGCAGTAATGACCTGACCCCCAGTGACTATTATCTGTTTCAAAATCTGCAGTCTCATCATCGTGGTGTCCACTATCCTAACAATGAATGACTTAAGACTCTTTGTGCTGATACTGCAAATCGATTCTAATTTAATGCTTTCTGACGTCATAAATTACAATCACATCATAAAAGCAGCAGACTCATACGAGTTAGTAAAAAAACGTACATTTCACTGATATATAGATTGTGAAAAAATTTGTAGTCTAATATGTAGAGGCTCAAAACTCCCTGACCGCTCCTCGTAAGCCATCTTGGTACATAACCAGCCACCGAGGTCAACTCAGCCTTCCATCCCTCCGAGTTACGTAAATACAGCACCGGCCTGCATGGCTAGGGTTAAGGTGAGGTGTGTTCACCTGTGTCTGGCGGCAGATAACACTGTGATCCCATAGCTCTAAGATGGGTTTCACACAGTACACACCTTTTAACCGTTAGCAATAAGAGAGTTTAATTCACTGGTGTACTCTGTAGACGCACTGGTCGTCAGCGTACCTGTAGCGGGTGATAGCGCAAGCAGAGTAAGTCCTCGTCGGAGTTACAGAGCTGGGCAAACTCTACGAGAGGATCTTGGAGACGTCGGCCCAGCGACACGGCTTGCCTCAGTAGTACTGGATACTCACGCAGCTCTTGCTATAGACACACACACAGATACACATACACTCATAGAGACAGAGAGACAGACAGACAGACAGACACAGAGAGACAAACAGACAGAGAGAGGATCTTGAAGATGTTGGCCAAGTGACACGGCTTGCCTCAGTGGCACTGCTCTTGCCAGACACACTCACAAAGAGTTACAAACAGATAGATGGCTTGAATGCATGTGGTGGGTCATCGGTTGCAGAAATGGAAGGATGGCCGAGGTAAGTAAGTAAATCTGTAAAGTGCACAATGTCGACGAGAAACCCACCAAATCAGAAGCGCAAAAGGTGGGCTGGGGGACTAAAACGGCCTTAAAGCTAGGTCGTAGGAAAATGTTTCCAACTTTTTGAGATGGTGATGGAAGCAGCAAATAGACGAGGAGGAATTGTGAATGTAAATGAATGCAAAAACAAACAAACGCTGATGACGATCATTAATGATTACATAACAACAGTGCATTGCTTCTGTACTACAGACAGACAGACACATACAGGCACACACAGGGAGAGATCACCTGAGCCTTGTTGGAGTGAGCGTAGACACGAGCCAACTCATCATGAACGAGCTCAACGTTGATGAGTGACATCTGATGCTCCTGTTCCAGTTCTTCCACGAGACCTTTGACATCTTCCACCAACGACGACGCCTCTCTACAGCGACACACACAGACATTAGACACACGCAGTAGGCATTCTGACAATTGCATCTGGAAATCACGGCTTTCCCTGAGTACCAAGCTGAAGCGGTACAACGTCTGCATTTTGCCAATAATGCTGTACGGATCAGAATGCTGGGCTCTATCAAAAGCCGACGTCAGAAAGATTGATGCACTGGATCAGTGGTGCCTAGGGAGGATCCTTGATATACGCTGGTACCACTGCGTTTCTAACTGGGAAGTGCGGCGTCTAACCGAACAGCCTCTCCTTACTTCGATCATACAGAAAAGAAGACTCATGCTGTTTGGACACCTGATCAGAATGGATGAGTCAGCCGACGCCAGGAGAAGTCTGACTGCAGTTCCCCAGGTGATTGGAGAAGGCCAGTTGGACGACCCCACCCCTCCTCGATGGCCACTCTGAAGAACGACCTATCTCTGCACAACCTCACCTATGAGGATGCTATCGAAATGGCCCTGGATAAGCCGCTGCGGGGACTATTGGCAGCAAGCGGAGCTACGCACTGACGGTGCATGCCGAATAATGATGATGATGATGAGTAGGCATTCACATACTTCCTCTTAGACAATCACGCATGCAGACTTAAACACAAACACGAGCTTACATTAGAATGACAAGCTGGGCTGTGGCTGGTGGAGTACAGCCACACTAGCCTTCACACCACAGCCCATAAGCTACTACTCACTTCCCGTCCTGCTGAAGGTAGGAGGCTGAGCGTAGGCCCACGTGTGTACAGAGTTGTTACTTGGGAGTCGAACTTGACATTTCGCGCACGAGTCTAAAGACCTAACTATCGAGCCACCAAGCCACCCATTCGTTGTGTGCAGCACAACAAACTAATGCATAGCAGGTACGTCTGTCGTTGGTCACCTATTTGCGACATGCTCGTCTATATGATCTGCCTATAACACAAACATCTCAATATGCCACAAACTTTTTTTACCACACTGTTTAAGTGAATTTACTTAATTCAACGTTTTTTCCTATAAGCCTAGTTTTTAAGCTTCAATTCAGCCGTTAGCTGCAAACCATTCATTCACTGAATGGCACAATGTCCTTCGTCTGCCATTGCACAGCTGTTTGCTGTAGTTTCTGTACCTGCTGTGAGCTCCAATGGCAATGACATGAGGCTTCTTAGATGCTATGAAATCTCTCAATTTCGACAGCTCCTTCTCCTATCAACCACACACACACCACTGCATCATAGAACTGCACGAAACAATTTTGATTCTACTTACTTGAAGCAACTAAAGACAATTCCAATTCATCAATGATGACGTTATGCACAAATATAAACACAACGCAGATGATATATTTTCGATGAAAACAGCATCAAATTTGCAGCAGAAACTGCTGGTAAACGTAGTGGATTAGTACAAGGTGGTGAAGCGTAAGGCATACACTTTGGGTGGGTATGTTCTTCGCTTATAATTTGTTGTTTTACATGCAAATTATTGCTTAACACAAACGATATGCGCGATTCGTCCACCATTTAAAAGTTGAGTGAAGATTTTAGCGAGGAAACTGGCCGCTCAAGTTCTGAGTAGAATCAAGTCAAGTTGATCGGTGTTTTGGTTTCATACAATGGTTTTTATGTTAAGTCTAATCAAATCAACGAGATGAGTAGGCTCAACTGTTGATTGGCATTCATACAATCGGCTCTCAATATTGCTTGCTTGTGCGATACTGTGAGATAACAGACACAGACTGTTAGCATCAGATGACACCAGGAAATGTTTGCCTGTATGTTTGTTTGTTTTTGTACCTTGAGCTCGGCTTCGTCTCGGTTCCAGCCGTTGCGACGTTTCATGATGTGAGGCAGACGCAGAAAATCAGTCAACTCACCATCGCCATCAACCACCGCACTGAACGACGCCTCCTCCCTACAGCAACAACTACTACACTGTAGTAGTAGCACTGTAGTAGTAGCAGCAGTGGCGGCAGCGGCAGTAACAACTACTACACTGTAGTAGTAGCAACAGTGGCGGCAGCGGCAGCAGTAACAATACTAATAGTAATAGTAGTGTTGGTTGGTGGTGTGTAAATCAAAGAGTTCACTGCAACCATCAGTCACAGCAAAGAACGAAGCTCTCTTCTCTAACATGACATAGCATACATCAACTCAGTGTCTTCCGCAGTTTCCATGCATTTCCTAATGCATGAAAAAGGGAGACAGGTAAACCATCTCGGCATATAACCAACCACTTTTTATCATCCGTATTCTGCAATGTACTATTTATGTACTATTTATTCTTAAATCATATTTTATTGCCTGAATTTATGTATTGCATTGCATATTTTAACACCGTGTAATCTAGTGGTAATTTCGTGAGTGAAAGAATAAAACTTACTTACTTACTTAACCACCTAAGTCAACTCAGCCTTCCATCCCTCCAGGGTAGGTAAATCGAACACTGGCCTGTCTAGCTGAGGTCAAGGGCGGCTGTGTTCACCTATGTCGGGTGGCAGGTAACACAGTGTGATCCCATATGATGCTCCATAGCTCTGAGATGGGTTCACATGAAGAGCTAAATGCACCCGTTAACCCTTTGTCCTCTACTGTAGCTAGACAAGTGTCAGACGAAAGCGGAACCTTTCAGTGGAGTAAGCAAGGGCAAGAATTCTGAGTCCTCTAGCAGCAGAAACGTCATCATCATCATCAGCAGCGGACTGATCATCGACCTGGTACGGAGCCACCTTCAGCCAGTCATAGAGCTTCATACAACACGACTACACACAGATAACGACACACAAAGACATCGACAGATAAACACACAGACAAACACACTGACAGAAATACAGACACAAGCAAGCTTGCAAGATCTCACAACTTGAGCCTTGCTCTCCAGACAGTCAGAGAAAAAATTTTCAAATTGCTCGTCATTTCTCGGTGTTGAGACATTGTTATTGACACAGACAAGAGGCATTTAATCCAACGACGGACTGCCTATGCTATTGACAGAGATGAGCCATGTACCCGTATGATAGACTGCTTGGCTTCTTCGAGCAGTTTGGCTTTGAGTTCACGAACCATCAGTGGATAGAGAATACGCAGCAGAGCTCGTTCCAGTGCCATTGAGCGCTGTCTGTTCCACTCCTGCACCAGGTTGCTGTACTCATCCTGCAGCACAGACAGACACATACAGATGAACAGACAGATAGATACACAGTGCAGGTAAATAAACCATCGATGTCACGTCAGCCTTCTATCCTGCGTGGGATAGCAAAATGAGCATCAACTTCTGGGCTGAATAGTAATAAATGTAGCCAACCGTAAGCAGTTCTGCAGTTCAAGGTGATTAGCTTGAGTACAAAGTCCAGCAGCTGCCCAGCACTGTTTTGTATTCATCAAATAAACCTTACAATAATAGTAATAGTAATAATGAACGACAATGTCTATGGTGCTGTCACTGTGGCACTGCCGCTGCGAGAGTTCACCCAACTCATTGGACGAATGTAGCACAAGTGCCGGACAGCCGCCAACCTTTTGACTAAGCTAATCAACCTGAGCCTGAGATCTGCCTAACCTTTCAGCCACTGTACTACATTCACCATCGCCATTTATTACTACTTAGCCAGAAAGCTGATACTCATTATACCATCCCACTGAAGGTAGAAGACTGAGTCGACATGGCAGGCTGGCTACTTACCAAGATTGTTCACCTGTGCGTACAGTCACCCTTCCAAGTACTGATCAAGCCTGGCATAGAGTAACTTTGTTGAACCAAATGAGTTACAGGTATGCCACGCCACCATGATAACAATAACAACAAGATAATGTTCCAGTGAACACGGAGTCTGTCCAATGCATCCACATTGCTTAGGCCAACAGTGAAGTTCGTATAACTGAAATCAGTGAGCAACTCAGCAAAGTCGACCAGAGTGATTAAAATAAAAAGCTTCAATTTCAAATTATATATCAACAATGATCAGTTATAATAACGCAATATGGCAATTTCGTAAAATATTTTTAAAGATATCCATAAGTACATGTAGGACCTACCTCAAGGCCAGCGTTATATTATATACTTGCGCGTGGGTGCTTACAACGAGGGTATAAGAGAACGATTATATGAAGGACACAAAATTTCAAAACGCAGAGAAATTTTACCAGATTTGCATTAAATAAAAGAACGTGAAATATATGTATGCATATGCAAAATAATAGCGCACGCAGTAACTAATCAAACTAAAATAAAAAATTTTACGTGGTGTACGAGAGTAGGTTACGTGGTGTGCCGTCTAGCGAACACAATTATCATTTTTTCCCATACGACGTAAAATCGTCTGCTTTCTAAAACGTCTGCCACTCTGTTAACTTTTTTCTACACATATGTGTATCAAATACCGTAGCAAATACTAATTCAGCCATTTTATTGAAATAATCCACACAGAAGCAACTTAATTTTGCGAAAACTACGTGAATCATTGGTGCAAGCACTTGACAGCTGTGAGTGACGGTCGGTTAAACGACGCGCATGCGTGTATAGTACTTCGGATCGAACTGCACACAAAAACTTTACTCCTGTAAGGTACGGGGAACCTATGTTCCAAATTTGGTAAAGATCGGTCCATAAATTACGTCACATTCTTGTCCACAGACGCCGGACGGACGTTTATGTGATTTTATATTCTGTCCAATGCATATGCATAGCATTGGACAGACAATAATAATAATAACAGTAATGGAATGCGTATAGCACAAGTATGTCACCTGACTTCAGAGGTGCTAGACAGACAGTTACAATCGTGCTATACAGATACAGCTGAGCCTAAATGTTGGACGGAACAGAAATGTTTCTAGATAGATGCATAAAGAGAGAGAGAGAGAGAGAGAGACACCCCGAGAGACAGAGAGTCATAGAGAGAGACAAAGCCACTGACTCGGTGATAGAGATGTTGAATTTCATCAAAGTACGATGAGATGTGTGGCTTATCTTTTTCATCAATGTGAATCTCATACGTCAACAGCTGATCCTTCTCCGCCTATCAGACACAGACAAACACGGACACAGAAACACTCAACCAATCAGCCAATCAACCAGTAGTACACACACAGCAGACAGACAGACACGCATGCAGACAGACAGACAATGAGATATGAGGCCTTTCCCTGGTGGCTAGTGTGTCCAATGGCCGCCCAGCACCAGTTTGAAACTGCCACCCTCCAAGTGCCAGTTTGCAGCCGGCTACAATATTAACGGAACAGCCTGCAAAGGTACTGTGCTTCAGGCACATTTTAAAAAATTCTGCTCTTAAAATTGTGCATTTTAGCGCATTCTGAGCAAAAACACTAGGCAGCATTTTATCAATTGTTTTAATTCATCATTATATACTACTCACTATTTATGATGACGGCAACAAAAGTAATTATTACTGATGAGTATGGACGAAGCAGCATGAAAGACACCATAAATGATTAAAATTAAAAAAAAGAATAATGTGACACAAAACAGTCACAAAATTCACTGTGAGCTTCAGGCCTAACTGATCAGTCAGTCACCAGTCTTGTACTAAATTCATCGTATAGACTCACGCAAGCACATTTTAGTGTTAAAGCTATTGGTTGGATTAGGATTAAGGTAACTGCCTAACAGCTGCAACTAGGCTCCTTGCAGATAATCTGCATTCTACTAATGACTGCTGTAACTTTGTTGTTATACCTGTACAATCTTGATGAACTGGTCTTCACCGAGGTCATAGACCGGCTTGTTCTTGAGGTATTTGAATGTATAGCAGTTGTGAGCTTCGTCTATCTCCTACATACGTACATGCACACAGAGAAACTGACATAAGCACACAGACTTGCACAGACAGACTGAGACTCACACAAATACACAAACATACATTAAACACACATGCTTCTAGATGTAGAGACCTGCAGACAAAGACAGATAATACACAGGCAGGCATACAGACAGACAAAAAAGATACAAGATAGACAGACAGCGAGTACCTTGAGGCCTTTTTTGGTAGGTTTCAGAGTGATTTTCGCCCGTTCGCGGAAGATCTGTCTAACACAAGCACGGACCATAGGATCATGTGCAACTTGCATTGCCACAATGTGTCTTGCACCATTCAGTGCGTCTTCACCAGTGTGAAATTGTCTGTAAACACAGAACAGCACACACACACATTGACCAATATAAACAACAAGTAAATACACACACAAGAAATCTGAGCCCATGAGACGCGCCACAGCATCAGTTTAATTTCGTATCTCCAGTATATTTCAGCGAAAATTCACTATAAGTGTGCGTCACAGCCTAAAATAGCAAAAAAATCACTTAAAACCCATATTTTTGGTGTTCAAGGTCATCGATGTTGGTACCCCCGGAAAGCTCCTCAGCAGTGCTTGTTATGATACGCAGCAAGTCTGTGTCTATCTGCAACCATTCTCGTGCTAGATTAGTCGACAGTAGCAGAAATCGCACTTTTCATGGGGGTGCCCAAATTTGATGCGCTCGTATGGAGGACTCCTTGAACCTAGGGGGTCAATCCTTACACCGTTGAAATCTACGTTTAATGCCGAACATTTCATGCGCAGGTTGTCTTGGGATGCCAGCTTATATCATTTTGTCTCAATAACCGCAAGTGATAGACAGACAGACAGAGACAGACAGACGGGAAGACACAGAGACACTCTTCAGCCAGGTCCAATGGTTCACACAGACAGACAGACAGACAGACAGAGACACAGACACGCAGAGATAGACAGAGACACAGACACAGAGCCAAACAGACGAACCCAGCAATATACTGTTCAGCAAGGTCGAGTGGTTCAGCTGGGTCCTGGTCTCGTGTCGCTGATATTGGTCTCTAAGATTCTCACCAAACTGCTCGGCTGACAAACCAAACTTGCGAGCCAGGTCCACTGCAACAGACGTTCATATCATCACAATCAGCACAGGATTGAAGAAAAAAAAACGATTTTTCAAATGCACACAACGAACATCTGTGGCGTTTACTCATGCAAAATTCAATCTAAGTTAGTTAATCTGAAACGTAAACTCGCCGATATAACCACGCCACAAATCAAGCATTATGACTGGCTGCGGTAGTCATGTGACTGTTCATTTATGGAACACTCTAGGCCTGTGAGACGTGGGTAGTAGAGGATATTAGAATGGTAGTTACTTCGACAGAATTCAATAAATGCACTACAACACGTATCAGAATTTTTGAAAATTAGAATTTGAATACATAATTGTGATTGATATTTAAGTTTTTGTATTGTCAGCTTCACAATGTACAACAACGCTATGTAAAAATTGACTGTTCCACATCACAGCAACGAGGCACACAGTCGAGGTCACTATGTCGGGCAGACGAGAGACAGAGAGAGAGAGAGAGAGAGGGACAGAGACTGACCAAGTCCAGCTTCAATGCACATGGTGTATCCCGACTTGCGAGTAGCATGCTTGAGTGTGACCTCAGCTGCTGTATCATCATTATCAGCATCGTCATCAGCATCATTAGCTTCATCAGCCTCGGACGCATTCATCTCTCTCTCCTGCCGCCGCAAGTCTCTCTGCCTCCTCCGCGCCGCCTTCACTGCAGCCTTCATCTTAGCAATGTCCTGACTGTAGTAGAGCAGAAAGTGCTGGTAGACGTCGTTCAGCTCTTCCATCGTCTCAACACTGCGTACTCTACACAGACAGACAGACAGAGTCACAAACAAACAGACAGACAGACAGATGAATAATGGAGTAGACAGTGCTAAGTTTCTACTCTGCAGACATACATAGAAACAGACAGACAGACACAAACACACATACTCAGATCACACAGACAGGCAGAGAGATAGAGGAACAGACAGCAAAGCAAAAGTGCTGCTAAACATCGTTCAGCTCTTCCACTGTCTCTACACTACGCACTCTACAGACAGACAGACAGGCAGACACAGAGACTACCAGAGAGATACAGAGACAGACAGAAGGTACAGTAACTGTTGACAAACGTCATTCAATTCTTCCATTGTTTCAACAGCACATCTCTAAAAAATACAGACAGACAGATAATGGCAGTTTGCTTTAATGCTTAACATGTTGGTCTCGATCGACAAAGTTGTTCTACTCTAGGCCCAGTTACTTCTTGGATGGGTGACCGTTAGCAGACAGGTAAACCACCTTGGTGTATAACCAACAAATGATGTCAACTCAGTCTTCCATCCCTCGAGGGTAGGTAAATCGAGTACCGGCCGGCCTGGCTGGGGCTAAGGCGGGGCGCATTCACCTGTGTCTGGTGGCAGATAACACTGTGGGATCCCGTGTCGCAGGTGACGTTCCATAGCTCAGAGGTGGGATCCCGTGAAGAGCTGTACACACCTTTTTATCAACAGACAGCACGAGAGACAGACGAACCTGTGAGCATCATCATCGGCGAGTGCTTTGATGTGGTTGACCACTCAGAGACAAAGAGGTGTACAGACAGACAGACAGACACACAGACAGACACACACGGACACACACAGACATGTCGACATCATCATCAGTGGTTGACCACACACAAAGACAGATGGACACAGAGACAGAGACACACAGGAAGACAAACAGACCAACAGACACAGACAGACCTGTCAGCAGCATCATCAGTGAATCAGTGAGTAAGTTTTTTGTGTATCTTCGCCTAATAATTGGAATTCTCTCCCTGCGCACATTCGCTCATCTGACAGTCTTGTCACTTTCCAATACCGCCTTAAATCTCACCTTTTCTCTTCTGCCTATCACGTCTAGTCACCCACACGCCAGCGCCTCAGATTAGACCTTCGATTATTGGCGCTATATAAATATTTGATTGACATTGACATTGTAACCGAAGTGTGACTATAGTGGTTGACCACACACAGACACGGAC
>Ga0209052_1000287_pt1 | contig 15232 bp, 7 predicted proteins | sample WorMetHEROISLAND_2_FD_187409 | JGI IMG/M metagenome (GOLD analysis project Ga0209052, IMG submission 187409) | Marine gutless worms symbiont microbial communities from Max Planck institute for Marine Microbiology, Germany - Olavius sp. 4 HERON... | ecosystem: Host-associated > Annelida >...
CAGCTAGGCAGAGGCAATCGAGCGACACGCTGTCGCTCCGAGTCCATATATCCTTTTTAAACTCAGCGATGAAGTTGAACGGAGCATCTCATCGAGCCACCAAGGGCGTATATCCAGTACAAGATCTTAGGGATGCATTTCTCACATTTTCTTCACCCCAGTTTCTCCTTTCTTATCTTTTTATTTTATTTCCCCCTATCTTTTGTCGTTCTTTTTTACCTCTCGTTTCGTACTTATTTTTTTCACTATTTCGTTCCGCGAGTCGGCTCCTCTGAAGCGAGCTATAGGAAAAGCGTTTGTAGATTCTCGACTGTGAACGTGAGATTAAATTTCATGCCTAATGTGGTAAATATAAACCTACTTAATTATTAATAAGAAAACAATTATGGAAACGCAGAACACTGTACACGGACTCGTGACGTATACCTACCACTCCAAAATCTGGTAAGATAGCTTCCTTCTTCCAAGGTTTGCATTCCTGCTAACTACTCGCTGATGATCCACAAGCTTTTTCTTTCTTTACTGTCCATTCTAATGCAAAACAAATTTAACTTTAAACTTTACTCTAAACTGCCAACTCAGAAAACTATCTTCTATAAGAATGGAAAATGCCAAGAAAATCAAATAGCAATAGGCATGCAGCATTGTAACAAATTGTGTGGCTTTTACTATAGGCCTACGGGAAATTTTCTCAGTTTTACATGTAGCTTATTTTCTTTTAACCCTTTAAGCATCACAGTAACGTTATCGATGACAGTACTGCGCTAATAAACTGTCTTTTGTAATACGTTTGTCACGTTCGCACATTCTTATAAATCCTACGTAATGTTGTTGATCACTGTTTCCGTTCTTTTGTCTTTATGTTCGGTTTAATACGAGACGACACTGTCAAAGTGCGATTTGACATGCTGCTCGAGACCTACTAGACTATACGCTATACGCGACAGTTAGACCTAATAAAGTGCGGCGTTTCATTATGCGCAGACCACGACGTGTTGCAACATGTTTATTATCAATGGAACCTGCACTTCTCTGGATCACGATTGAAAATTATCTTTCTTGCCGAATCTTGCGGGCTCGCACACACAGACTGCGACTGTGTACTATTTCGGAGTGGGTGGACGTCGACGTTCGCTGTCCCGCAAGAGTCTGCATTAGGTTTATCGAGATTCTACTATACGCATGTTTGATGTTTGATCTATGATCTACTTCAGCCGTCGCACGCACGGCTGGCTACAACTCACCCACACGGTGGTCCATAAAAGCTGCCAGTTTTATTTTTATGAATGATAACTTCCGCAGTTGAGCCGAACTATAATAATCTTTTTACTGTTTACATTTACCGTGCAAGCAAACGAAACAAAACTTCCCAATTTACCTTAGATTTGTTGCTGCACTACCTTGCGAAGCTTCAATGTTAAACTCTGCATCTTTTTTCAGCAGTTATTCAGTGCGAAAGTAATGAAACAATCGTTATTCACAGTAAATATCTATCGTGATCCATCTTTGTTCTTCGTTTGCGTGTTTTTACCAAATAATTTACAGCTTGTGTTCAAACGATCTGTTCTTGACACGCACACGTGCTTCTAGTCGTGCGCACAGCATTGTTAATCGATTCTTCAATGCCGTGTTGTTCAATGTAAAATAACCTCAGCAACATTCAGACAAAAAGTCAGCAAGCCAAAAATAAATCTATCAAACACGATCATTCTAAACCAAAATTAACGTCTGGTACATTATTCTGGATATTTAAAAACTGTACAGTTGAACGTAAAAAAATTTACCAGGTGGAGCGGAAACAGATTTTACGCCAGATTGTCAGATTTCGTTTAGCTTCTTCTGCAGTTCTGGCCTGTAGCTGTCTCCACGGCATGGTTCTTGCATTATGTGACCGCAAGTTGACGAGATCGCATCTGGCTGCTGTCAACTTGTGTCGCCTCGCTGATCCACGAACGTCAAAGGCCGCCATGCGGTGACAGCAGTTGAGCCGTCAGTCGTCCGTCCGTCTCTGTGGAACAGCTCGCAGCCTGACTGGCTATTGTCATTAAACTCAAAGCATTCACAGAACGTCTACCGTAAGACGTTTTTGTTCCGTCTATAACTTCAACAGCTGTCGACACAGTTGCGAATTAGTGCTCTACAAAGCTTCACAAATGTGCTCGATGATTTGAATGATAGAAACATCTTCATTAATCATTACGCCGAAAGGTAACAGAACAAGCAATAAAGTAAACGTTGTTAATATTGGCGATAAAAGTTTATTAGTAATAAAAACTAATTGCCTCCAAACTGTCATGAGATTTTAGAAGTTTAACGGAAGTGGTGAGCAGTTCGTGTGCTATACGGACGTAGGTGTGATTGGCAGAATATATTTCGCTCAATTCGTTGGAGCCTTTGATCCGCCGAGAAGTCTGTAAGATTGATTGATGGATGGTGCGATTAACGAGTGCACTAACCAGCGTTCGGGACACCTGATGAAGCTGCGTCGGCGATAATATACAGACCGACAGGTCGTCGGCTGAGTAACAAACCGCGTCCCAGCTCCGCCGTTAACCGGCGATTATACAACCATTCGTGACGGGACGAAGAATGGATACGGACGCCAAGGAACCCGCACTGCCCCGCTATACCAACGAACCGAACAGTCTCTGTCAGTCTCTGCCCCTCAGCCCCTATCGATTGCGAGCGGCGGATGCAGGTTGCGTGACAACCAAGGACGGGCGGCGGGTGTATGATCTCGGAGGGCGCCGCTGCTGCTGCTGCTGCTGCTGCTGAGGATGATGCTATAGCAACTCATCAAGAGTGACGCTGTTGCATGCAAGAGACGCGCTACAGGCCGGCGGCGGCGGCGGCGGCGCGATGTACGGACGTCTCGATGTCAGTGGCCAGTCATCATCGGCAGACACATCAGATACAGCGACAGACAGCCAGACAGACAGGCGACTGATGCACTGGTGCCTGTGAGTCGTCGTCGTCAACGTCGTTAAAAGACGCATAGTCTTCTTGCATGCGTCAACAACGCTGTAGGCCTACTAGCATGCAGTCTGGCGCACGATACATCCAACTATCTCGCTTCGTGTTTTCCGCACGACAGCGCCTACTTCGCCACAGATTTCGTGCACATCTCCTTGCCCATCTCTAGAGGTTGCCGATTTCAAAACGTGCAGCAAATTGACGGCGCAGTTCCTATTCCGAGACTTCTTATACCGACATATAGGGTCACGGTTAGGGTTAGTGATAGGGTTCGGAATAGGGATAACTTGCATCTTTGGCTACGGCGGAGCCACACCGTTATGTTATTCCCACAACTGCAGGCGTCTGTAACGTAACGTTTGTCGGAGTAGTGACTGTCGGAATAGGAACCTGTACCCAAAATTGAGCTGGTCGTGCGGTTGGCGAAAGTGTTGACGTTTCGTTGACAGCTGTATATATCATGAGCAGAGAATACGTTCCTATTGTCAGATGTTGTCGACGTGATTTTGCTAGGATCATGGCCTGAATAGGAACTAAAGGCATCTGGTGTTATTGCTGCGATGGAAACCATACCTTGCTTTGGCTTCCCTTTAGCCGTCCTCGTTCCGACGGTATGCCGCACTACGAATCGTCTTTCTCCATCCGAATCTGTTGCCCAGTTCCGGAAACGACGGCGTTTTGGAAAAAAACTAGAATTCCCTGCACGAGGCGTGAACGCAGCTTTTGTGCTTTCGTCGGTTAAGACCTATGACTCGTGGAACAGCACTACCACCGCGGCGTCATGAAGCAAAGCACTCTGGCGTTGAATCCCGCTGAGGATAGGAGGCTGAGTTGAATTGAGAAAAAGTCGAGTGTAGTCTGGAAGACTTGGCAGATACGGGCTACACGACTAGCATCTTTTAGGGACTGAAAAATAGCGGCAGCATCAACTCCCGTTCATTCAGTGAATCTGCTCCACAAAACAACATATCAGTGGATCATCTTTTCACGTGACGCCTCCGATGCCAAAATTATGCCCGCTGTTGCCCATCTCATTGATCTTGCTGCTGCTGTATTGATCTTTTCCTCTCTGTCTAGTTTAGTCGTCGATTTGTTCATTTTTTTCCGGTCTACCTGAAGGTCTACTTGATTGTCCGTTGGTTCTTTACGATCGTATATGCTGCAGAGAAGCTTTGTGCCGTCGGTTCGGTCGCCATGCGTTTCCCGCTCACAGAAAAGTATCAGCGCAATCGTCGACGTTGACGTCGGTCGAACGGACGCGATCGGCGTGATGGTGATGGACATATCTAAAATACGAAGTGGACCGGACTGGCGAGCCATCGGGACCAAGCCGGCAAATAGACGGCGCGGTTAGCGGTGCGATAATGCCGGCCGTTTGTCGGCATCGGCTACTTTGATGATCGGCGAATAAATTGCGTCATGCCATCGCCACGTAACGTCACTGTGTCCCAATAAAACGTGGCCCCCTAGAACATCGTCAATAACTGAGTTAAACTAAAACTACCCTTAATGTAAATTAATGTCCAGTATTTGTTGGTTTATTTGGAAGGCGTACGCAAAATCTGGCTTTAAAGTATTAACCACAAATAAAAAAATCGAATTTTGAAGAAATGTCGTTTTTTCGATGCAAGTACAAACAGCGTGTCGTGTGTTATGTGTTATTTTTAAACTGATAAGTCATTCCTCTTGACTTGTTTTACAGTTATTATGTCTAACATTTCAGACAGTGATGTTTTTTTTGTTGAATTATAGCTATTTGTTTTTGGGGCCACCTTTTATTGGGACACAGTGTATTACCGGTCGGTACTTACGTCGTAGTCTGGATTAGAACTACTTGTAATTTTAATGGCCATAAGGTTGAGTTAGTGCATCGTTCTTTTAGCAATCAGACACGGATCTGCAACTTTACTTACTTGTAAAGTAATATAAAAACAAGTCCTTCCCGAGCCATAAGGCCCATAGAGCGGTGCTGATCTCCGTTTCATCAGCCCTCAGCCAGACACCAGTTTACACTGCCAGACCACGGATACGGGGCTAGTGTATCGTGCGGTTTGCCTGTTTACGTCCCAGCTTTCGCTGGTACTCATTGCGCCTACCCACGGAGGGATGGCCAGGCTGAGTTGACGTGAGTGGCTGGCTAGATACCAAGATGGTTTACCCGCCTGCAGACGGTCACCCATACAAGTACTAACGTTGATTAACTTCGTTGATGCGACCAACGACGTTACCAACCGAGCCAAACCGCCACCTGTAATTACACGATTAATTATCTCAAGATCGTCGCTCCTAGGAGCACCAACATCGGCGACCAAGTCCGAGGGAAACATTCACAACTTTTTGTTAACGTATGCATCACCCGCGACGAAATTCAGAAACTTGTCACCAGCGTAGAGTGTGACGTCACCCGGAAGCACGATTGTGAGCAAAAATAAATGCATCGTATAAATTCATTAATATCATTCATTATAATTCTTTCATTCATTCATTATAATTCATATATAATATATATTCATAAAATTCATTAATAAATGCATTACCAGATCGACTGTTCGCTACGACAGTAGCGCGCGCTTGTTATAGTAGTTTTATCAAGCTAAGCCTCGAACCTGACAGATATGCTCTGAATCTGAATAAATCGAATCGAGTAAACTGTCGCAGTCGTTATTGCGTGTTATTGATAAACTTTAATTCACCAAATCATGGTAGCGATTTACAGCAAAACATCAAGTTCTTTCTTTCGTGGATAAAATTCAATGAATCAGCCAGTCTATCAAAACACATTATGTTATATGACACCATTAATCGCAAGCCAACTAGGGGGCGCACAGTGTGATTACCAGGTCGACTGTTCAGTGTTCATAGTCACTGTAGGCATTGTCAAATGTGAAGCTCCGTTAGCTCTACGGTTACATAAGCTCAAGCTATATGTACAAGACGCACCGTTAGCGATCGCTCGTTTTCCACATGCGCCGCGCCTTGTCTTTGGAGTCAATTTCCCAATTGATTTTTCCGCCTTACCCTGATCGACCCTCCCTAATCGGTCTTTCCGGATTCACTTCATTATGCACGCGTCATCTCACCAGTTTCACCAGTCCCATTATCCATCACTCGTCCAGTCTTTCAATCATTCCGGGTTAAAACGTGCCCTTTTCACAAATTTCTCACTGTTCGTACCCTTTAGGTTGCCTTTAAATATATTACTGGCCTATTTTTCGGACTGTCGTGCTAAATGTTTTTTTTTAGTTTTCTTCGTAGTTAATTTTCTGCTTAATTCCGTGTAATTAACTAAGCTGGGTGGGTATACAGCGCCAGGTTTAAGAGCACGCTGAGTTCTTTTTTGCGTATCGTATCAATCAGTTGTATCGCGAGCAAACAAATGTGATTTATTTACGCTTGCCTTCGGGGAATGGTCGGAGATGTTTCAAGTGACTGGAGCAGAACGGTTCAATGAATCGTTGCTACTTGACTCCAGTCGGCGGCACGACCGAAGCTCGTAGACTGCATCAGTCTGCACCCGCTGCCTGATAAGCTGGATAACTGTGCAGTTCTATCGTTACGTTCACTGATGAATTTTATACGTGCATAGCATTACACTACCGGCATACGAACTGTGTTGTGAGTTCTCGAACTAAATAATGAACTGTTTCACACACAGAGAGAGAGTGAGAGAGAGAGAGAGAGAGAGAGGAGAGCAGGGAAGCGATGGAGAGCCGTATATGCTGTAGAAAGCCTATATATTCACGCTATCATACAACACGTACGACGTTGTACGCCACACTGTGACAGTGACTGATAGAATGGGCGAAGGTTGTAATAAATAGATTTTATCTATAATTGCAGCTGCTGTCTGAGGTATGACATACGTCATACGTCATACGTCAGGAACCTGACGATCTCGTCTTTTTCCAGCTAGACTGCCACAGCACACGGGATTTAAACGACAGCCAACTGACATTAATATTTCGCACGGTAGTGTAGCGACGCGTTTGTGTCGTATTGAGATCTTTAGTGATCATTTTATTGGATATTTTTGGAGAGTGTATCAGTAAAAAGAATTTTGAAACTTGATCAGTACTATCTTGGTGGCATGCTTTTTGACTTTTTGACTCACGGTGTATTAGCTGAGATGACCGCTAGAAAAATACTACGTAGATAAAAAAAGGTAAAAGGTAAAGGTACGTATAACTCTTTATGGATTGAAAAACGATCACAGAGCTACGGAGCGTCACCTGCCATATGGGAGCACACAGTGTTACCTGCCACCCGACACAGGTGAACGCGCCCCGCCTTAACCCCAGCCATGCAGGCCGGTACTCGATTTACCTACCCGGGAGGGATGGAAGGCTGAGTTGACCTTGGTGTTGGTTATATGCCGAGATGGTTTGCCTGTTTGCAGACAGTCACCCATCCAGGTACTAACCACTTGATAGCGACCCGACCGGGAGTCGAACACACGACCCCGCGATCGCAAGTCTAGCGTCCTAACCGTTACACTATCAAGCCACCTAAGATATCAAGATGGACTTCGAATTAAAGGTGGTAAAATATGGCTTTTTCAAATGGAAAAGTTAAAGTTTGGGAATATAGTAATACATGGTTTCAACACAGATCACGAATTTGGGAGGTAAACGGATGGACGAACGGAAGGATGGATGCAGAACAGCATCATTGTTTCCTCGCATTGCATAACGTCGAACGTTGAAGCATTTGCAATAAATATATCCACGTTACTTTACTTGAATAAATCTATATTGTTTTTAAGTGAATCAGAATGCCGAAAAAATATGTCGTGCGCGAGTAGAAATCAGAATAAAAAGCCGCACACTGGCTGAGAAGTGGCATAGTATTTCTCTCTGTATTTCTGTATGATTCGCGGTTGTTTACCGTCAACAAGTGTAACAAAATTAAAGCGGCAAGCCACTCAGTTCGAGCAGTGTTAAAAAGTACATTGCATTAAATGAGTAACATGCACCGGCGGACTACGACAAAACATATATGAGCAAGACACGGGGAAACGGCAAATAGGAGACTTCCTGTGAAAAATACCAACAACCGAGTGAACGAACGCCGTGATTTATTCCGTTGGTTAACTATACTGCTGGCGGGATCGGAAGGCAAATGTAGACGAGTAAAAAATGTCGCGGCGGAGTTAAGAAGACGACGACGAGGACGACGATAGCATCGATCGTCGAGCGGTGACTTGGTGTGAAGCTAGCGACGGTGAGTCGCCGTAACTCTGCGGCCGTCACGACGCGCACGTCCAACGCGTGAAACCAGTCAAGAAGCGCGCAAGATGTATGTACCGTCGACTCATCCGCTTGAGTGCCGTCCGTCCGTCCGTCCGTCAGCCTGTCTACGTGAAATGTTGGCCGACTGCGACGCTGGACATTCTGGCTCCAAACTTCGACCTCCTCACTGGGACAACTCTGTACTTCTGGCGACGGCGGTGGAGAGAAGTGATGTTCACGTTGACGGATTGGCGTAGCATACGGGTGAAGTTTTAGGCTGGGAGAGAATCGTATCAACAGCCGTTTAACTATCAGGTATTATATTTAACACTGTAACATTGATAAGCTGTCGCCCGCTGTGACACACTTATAAGTGTTCTACCTATGGCGCAGTTAGCTCAACAGTAAATCTACTTCCTTCATCGAAACGATGTACCAAGTCGTCCTGCAGCGAGCCGCACACTTACTACCATCGCGTTAGTCAACTGTCACAGTATACGCCAGCGGATCGATGAACGGCGGGCAGCGCAAGACGCCATCCGTCGTCTAAACTGCACCGCAGTCGCTGCAGCCCAGTGCATGGAAGTCCGTCCGTCCGTCCGTCCACTGGCTGGCTACAACTCGGCCAGTGCGCTCTAGTAGTAGAGCGCCGAGTGTCGCCGGCGTGCCGCCGCGCGCCAGCCGCTGTCACCGCCTCGCTGCCTGCGTCCGAGCAGACGTAACGTAGCGTCGCGCCTCGTCGTCGAAACAGCGTCGTACGGCGTCACGATGCGTCCAAGCAGTTAAACAATATGTCATGTGCCTCTGCCGCTCGAATGGCACCGGCGTCGTCGTGCGTCGGCGCGTCGCTGCCGACGCTCGACTTCCGGTAGCCATTCTCCTTCCGGTGCCGTCGCCATTGTCGCCGCCGCCGACGGTGACGATCGTCTTTCTGTTCGCCATTCTGTACTTCAGCACCGTTAACTGCTGCGCCACGTCGCCAGCGGACTCTGTCGATAGGACGGACGAGACTGAACGACGTAGAACGAGCGATCTGGTTACTGAAGCCGGCAAAACGACTTCCGGTGATCGTCTGATGTCGACGAACTCTGGCGACGTCGTTGATTTCAACTCGCAAATGACGACTGAAAACTTTGAGCAGTTGACGCCGTCGGCTGACATCGTCCCGGTCGGTAATAACCAACTTCCGCAGATGAGTACGCCGCTGCAAAGCGAAACTGCCAACAGTCGACATCTTCGATCCAGCACCAAACCGGAAGTCACGATCGACAGCGCCTATGTGTCGGTGACGTCGCCTTTCTACCGTTCGACTTCCAGCAACAACCGCAATCTCTTCACAACGTTACCGTCTTCTGTAAACGACGTCCGTCAGTCAGTGACCTCGGAGGCATCCAGTGCTATGTTGGACGACTCTTTGACAACAATTCTGAGCGAGGAGGAATCGACATCGACAGCGTCGGTATTCGATAAACAGACGGATATCACGGCGACAACAGAGGTCATATATACGGCCGCTAATGCTGAAATCCTGCCGGTCAGAGCGACACAGAACACTGTCGAGTCAACCGTCGAGAGTAGACTGGAGGAAGTCGATAGTGCTGCCGACAGTTTCGACGCGGAATACTTCTTCACAAACTCGATTAGCACGGAGAGCAATACACGGCGGCGTGATGACGCCTCTCGACGCCTCACGCCGCCGAAGAAAGCGACATCCAGTAGTACCAGTAATCGTACGACGACCTCGCGTGGCGGCGATAGAAAGAGGTGCCTTCGGATGCGAACAGGCGGCGGCGACAGCCCGTCGATAGACTGTCGGCGGGATGACGATGACCGACCGTCTGGAACAACCACCGACCGCCGTCGTCGTCGTCGTCGACTCGAGTTCTGCGACGAATATTCGGCGTACGTCGCCGACTTTGACTGCGCATCGTCTTCCTTGTGTTTCGACTCTCTGTGTCCGGACGTCGTTCGGCTCGATCGACTGGCACGGTCGATGAACGACCAGTTTATTGACAGGATTCTCAACTACGACTGCGAGCACCGTTACTCGGGCGTCTGGAACTGTTCCGCCTGCAAGGTAACGGCGTCGTAGTTGCCCTGTCGTCCACTATATAACTCTCTCTCTCTGTCTCTCTCTCACTCGTTGGTCCTTTGCCGTATGGCTGGTGTATGACAAACTCTTCTGCTAGTATACCTAACACGAACTACTGCAAAATTGCTGAATGCTGATCACGATGACGAAACTATAGCAAGAAACTCAGCTGCTGCTGAGAAAAAGGTGTCAGTTTTGCATTTCGTTGTAGCCCCGTTATAACTTCTATCGTCGTAATTATCCGAACGAACTTATGCCCGACTTACTGTCTGATTACACACGCAGCTAACAAAATTAGCTATACAAAGGTGCACGCAAAAGTACCGCTTGTGCTGATGCGAGTAGGCTTATTAGGAATAGGATTGAAGCACAACTCACTGTCGTTTGACGATTTTTTTTTCAAAACAAATCTATGCGGATATCCAGGAAAACCTTGCACTGCCTGATTAGCAGCCTGAACCTAGAGCCCTGGCAAATATAATTGCTGTGAAAAGTTTTCGAGTATCGTTGTGAGTAACATGGCGTGCAGTTGTCGCCGAAATCCAGTCTTCGACGCTGGGTATAATGCGTGAGGGCAATGAGAGGCCCGCGCGTATTGCCATATACCCGTAATAACACTGGTTTTATCTCTGGAGGGTCCGAAGATACAGCGACCCGAAATCACCGAAAATCGTCGTTTTGAATCACGCCACTTTCGTTTGATGCTTTCTTCCCGGCTGCTGCTGGGAATATCTGCGTGAGTCTTGCAGTTCCTGAAACAACAGTCTCAACCTACATTTTGCCGCTGATATTACGGGCCTGTCTTTAATCGATTTTTTGGTGAGCTCGAGTATTCGGCAACAGACTGCGTAATGACCGTTCAAGGTCACCGAAGGTCGTTGATTTTGGTACCTATCGACAGCGTGTATGCGACTTACTATCGGCATCTTTAATTGTCGTCGCACAGTTGTCGCCGATATCTGGAGTCTTCAACGCTAGATAAAAAAGCGTGTCTCCCGTCATTTCTGAGATACGGCGATTTAGTGGTTGCAACGGTAATTTTTTCTGCTATAATCTCATTTAACGCCCGGGCTCGAAGCAAAGCCGTTCGAATTTCTGGTTCAATCTTTAACACCTAGGAGCAGTGTCCTGGGCCATCTGTCGGTAAACATTTTGTGATAGGAGCTTACGTCTTTTGACAAAATACGAGTGCATGACAGACGGTCGGACAGACAGACAGACACACCGACATTCCGACGATACCACAGGGTGGGCCAAAAAAACGGCGCCAAATTTTTCTTGCAATAACTTTGGTAAATATGGACCGATTTTAATAATGTTATCACTGTTACATTCTTAGATGAACTAAAAAAGGCTAGATTAAAATCTACCACCTCCCCTCAAATCTGTTGCTGCACTACCTTGCGAAAGTTAAAAGTTCAATTACACAGATATTTATGTATATAATCTAGAATATCATACACATCAGACGTTAGTTAATATTATGTTAGGGTGGTAAACTAGGAGGTCATCAATGTCAAACATAGTGACAACGATGTTCAGAAGCAGTGTTCGATATGTGCTGAGAATGTAACAGTGAAAACATTATTAAAATCGGTCCATATGTACCAAAGTTATTGCAAGAAAAATTTGGCGCGTTTTTTTTTGCCCACCCAGTATAAATACCGGGCTCTGTAGGCTGGAGCTATGATGCGGCGGTCGTGCAAAGCCAAGCAGAAACGTGTGACACTTCACTGATGTGCAGGTCCTAGAGATAATGCTGACTATTTAGGCCATGTTAAAGCGCTCTTTGATAACGCCGGTGATGATGATATACAACGACGTTGATCGTGAATGTGTTCTTTCGGTCTTCTGCTCGTCACTGTCAGTGGTGTCTAATGTTCAGTGAAGTTATGATTTCCTCATAATATTTGTTCTTAGTTAAGTCTGCAGTCTATTCGTATCTGTTGTATATACGTTAGTTGTAATTTGTGTGTTGTTTGGGCGGATAAACGTCAAAGTCGTTATAGTGTATCGCGGCCGTAACTGTAATCTGTGTACAGAAACCTGGTTAATAACACGGCTGCCTCGTTGGCGATAGCGTCGTAGTAAACAATGGATTGTAATATGTGGACGCGGGGCAATAAACGAACGCTGACGTCGTCAGCGCTAGCCTAGGTCATATTGGAGTCAAGGATCACAGGGTCACACTGATGTCAATAAACGGCGGGTTTGTTGCATTGTTCGTTGTGCGTCGGCGTTCTCGGAATGGTGATTACTCGTCGCATACAATCTTATCATAGGGCATGAGCATCCGGGCATGCAGCCAGGCGGCTTCGGTCTGCAACCAAATATCGAGAAACACGCATTTAGACTAAACACTTGGATAGACGTTTCGGCAACATTGACAACTATCTTGCGAGCGACCGAGGAAGTTAAAGAAGACGTGAAATTTAAATGCAACGTTTACTCAATCAATAGGCCTAGTGAGTGTCAAAGATATAAACTATAAGTTATTAACAGATGCTAATTGAAACTCATAATCTTATGTAGTTAACATATCCGTAAAACACATGCTAATTCAGACGTAACACGTTGTTTTTGTCGAAACGATTAAATAATGTCATTGCCCGAGCTTCGCCTGAATGTGTACGTGTATATTATCTGAATTGATTACTTCTGTTGATTCGACATTCGTGATATCAAAGTCACTAGTAGACTGTTTTAATATCTAAACTGATTCAGCTACCAGTTTTACATAAACACTCGTCAGTTACGGCCCGCTAAACGATAGAGCAAGTCGATTTGCCCTGCGACAAGATATCAGTAACGTTTGAGATAACTTAGCATTTATTGTCCATGCAAATACATCAGCCGATGATTTTGTCTTTTATACCGAATCCACACTGTCTACATGTAAAGCTTTCTATAGGCCTATAGGATATTCTATAGGATAGTCCAGAAGTTGAACATGTTCAGCTTCTGGATAAATGTAGAAATAAGTCAATTTTCGACTCCGGATTCAGGCGACATGTAGAACGTCCTGTCGACATGTAGAATGTTTACATGTAGAATGTCTACAATGTGTTTAAAAACGTCCCCAAAACGTCCAACTTTGTCATTCTGCATATATTTTTTTGCCAAATATTAACCGATTTTCAAAATTCTTTCACTGGCACACTGTGGTCAATTTGCTATACAATGATGATTAAATAGCTCACCACGCATTAACAGCGTTGCTACACTACCTTGTGAAATACGGATGTAAGAAAAACTAAAAACATTAGGCAACAAGCGTGTTGGTAAACAAAAAAGACACTTCACATCAATATTACGGTGAATGACCTATATGACACTAGACTGTGATTTCGTCACTGCATTAAAATTATTATTTACAGCAATGTCGTCTGCTTTTTACAAGCATCGGAAACGTATCCAAAGCTACACATTATTTAATTCAAACATAAAAATTAGCAGAAAATTGTTTCAGAAAATATGCTTTTCATACGTATTTATTCTGAATATAGTAATTTTTGAAAAGTTGTATTTCACGAGGTAATGTAGCGACGCAGTTAGGGTGTGGTGGGACATTTAATAAACACGGATTACAAATTTTTCACCAAAATGTGGCGGTCAAACAATTTTTAAAATCTGTCAATATTTGGCGAAGATATGGACAATGATAAAGTGGGACGTTTTTGGAAACACAGTGTACATGTAGACAGTGTGGACAGGCTATTACTCCGTAGAACAGCGTTTGGAGTTTTTTCGGTTTTTAAGCAAAATAGTTTTGCCTGAACGTCTAGTAAATTAAGCGCTCCGTACATCACTGGATTGTCTCAGTGCAGTGCAGTCATGTCATGTGTGTTTCTTTGCTGTATGTCATATGAATCTTGTTCTTCCGCCGCCTGCAGCGTATATGACGATAATGATATTGGGCGTCTAGTCGACGATGCTTTCTGCACAACCTCAGAATAATGGCATCGTCGACACCAGCACAGAGTAGGCCACAGTGTGCGTTTCACGTGTCGCAGATTTCATCGACTTCTTCAAAAGAGAAATTAATCTGACGAATTCCTTTACTGTTCTTGTCGCGTGTTATGTTGCTGCCATGGTGTAAACATCGTCAAGTTGTGTTTAAATCTTTTTTTGAACTTAATGTTTTTATCGCACATCTTTTGCTGGTGTTTTTTGCTTTTAACCAATTACTAGACTGTTGTAGTCGTATTTTTGTACGCTGATTGGTGTTTGCTTTTGAAATTTTTCGTCATTTTTTTTTGTTTTGCCAAGTCCGTTAAACTAAAACAAGAAATCTGAGCTAATGCTCATGAGACGCGCCACAGCATCAGTTTAATTTCGTACGCAGGCTGTCTTGGTCTATCTTCAGTATATTTCAGCGAAAATTCACTCTAAGTGTGCGTCGCAACCTAAAATCGCTAAAAAAAATTCACTAAAAACCCCTATTTTGGGGCTTCAAGGTCGTTCAAGGTCATCGATGTTGGTACAACTGGAAAGCTCCTCGGCAGTGCTTGTTATGATAAGCAGCAAGTCTGTGTCTATCTCCAACCATTGTCGTTCTAGATTAGTCGACAGTAGCAGAAATCGCACGTTTTCAAGGGGGTACCCAAATTTGATGCGCTCGTACGGAGGACTCCTTGAACCTAGGGGGTCAAACCTTACACGGTTGAAATCTACGCTTAATGCCGAACATTTCATACGCAGGTTGTCCTGGTCTATCTTGAATGATTTCGGCGCAATTCACTCTTAAAATGTGTATTGCAGCCTAAAATCGCTAAAATCGATTAGCTTGATACGAACAGGGTGGGCCAAAAATCTGGAAAATACAGTGGCACCATCTGTCGAATTACAGTATCCCTGACAAGCGCTTGTAGATTTGCAGCCGTATATCATGCTTTGCAATACACAGAACGAACGACCATGAAATGTCCATCTTCCTTCC
>Ga0209052_1000290_pt1 | contig 15172 bp, 8 predicted proteins | sample WorMetHEROISLAND_2_FD_187409 | JGI IMG/M metagenome (GOLD analysis project Ga0209052, IMG submission 187409) | Marine gutless worms symbiont microbial communities from Max Planck institute for Marine Microbiology, Germany - Olavius sp. 4 HERON... | ecosystem: Host-associated > Annelida >...
CAAGATAGGGACGGATGCAGCGAAGTTGACGAATGTGATAATAGCAAGATTTAGAGAGTGCAGAGATTTGGTCAGAGAATGTGAGATGTTCGTCAAAAATGAAGCCATTGGATGAGAGGCGTGGCTGGACTTTATAAGGGAGTCTTTTGCTAACAGAAAGCCAAAAATAAACCTAAAAATTAAATAAAATATAGTAAAACATTAGAGGTCACGTGACCATGACCACGCCCCTTTTTGAAAAAAAAATTAAGGGGTCATGTCCGGACTGTCCCTGGGAATACGCATGTCAAATTTGAAGTCGATAGCTTTAACCGTGTTGGAGCTATCTGTGGTCTGTCACGTAACGGCTATGCAATGACGTCATTATTATGACGTCACGCCGCTGTGCACAACGACAGACAGAACGACAGAATGACGGAACGACAGAATCTAGTGAACGCTTAATCTCCGCCGTACACTACGTTCACTTGGCAGAGATAATAAAACGGTATAGAAAATGCACACACTACTAACGTACGCTAACAACAATTCATAACTCGAAAATAAAACATGACAAAATGCCAAGCGCAACAGTAAACAAACAATCAACTTCCGGTTTAATCAACAATTAGTGAGATGACAATATGAAAATTTAACGTTTGTGATCATAATCATCACCGACACCGATTAGTAATCACTTCTTTATTTGCGGCAGAAAACTGACAAAAGGCAACAAATAGTGTCAGATAATTCAACCATTGAGTCAATAAATGAATAAGCACTAATCCAGCCCTCGATAAACTCAATATCGAGAAAACACGCCTATCTGAAAATGCCCCATACGTTACGTTGGACACATATCCGGTGCGCTTGCCGGTGTTTTTGACTTGAATAAATATTGCAATGTTTGTGATAATTTTTGTGGATTGTTTTTATTTACTTTTGTAATCTTAGTGACTGAAACTGGCGCATACTTCTGATCATTCTGATACAAAAAAAATGCTGGAAAATGTGCAGCATTTGTGGAGATATGCCCTAAGCATATGCATATGCACCTGTAGGCCTACGTAAAAAACGTCCTTCCCGAGCCGTGAGGCCCATAGGGCGGCGCTGATCTCCGTTTCCTTAGCCGTCAGCCAGGCATCAGTTTACACTGCCAGACCACGGATATGGGACTAGTGCATCACACGGTGTGTCTGTTTACGTCCTAGCTTTTGCTGGTACTCATTGCGCCTACCCACGAACGAATGGCCAGGCTGAGTTGACCTAGGTGGCTGGTTACATATGGAGATGGTTTACCCGCCTGCAGACAGTCACCCATCCAAGTACTAACCGGGCTTGGCATTGATTAACTTCGATGATGTGACGGATGTGACCAACGACGTTGCTAACAAAGCCAAACTGCTACACAGTGAGCAAATGAACCAGTGAAGATCATTAAAAACCGTCTGGATAATTGCTTGGAAAAAACGTGAAAACCTTAAAAGTCCAAATTTTAGGTTTTTAAATTTTTTTTTCTCGATCAGTTGACATAACTGTCTGTATTTTGTGCCTAATTTGGTTAATGACATACCTATAATTTATAGAAGACGATGTGTATATGATGTTCTTCATAGGTCGTAATTGTTTGGCTTCGCACCAGCAAACAACTGAACCTAGGTTTTTTGAGCCCTGTGAAACCACCTACTGGTAGTTACTAGTTAGCCTAGTAATAAGCCATGTTCATTCTCAGGTCAGTCATATACAGTATGGGTGACTTCACTTGTTGACTTTGACTTTCGCTGAGCCAATTAGCTGAGCTGAAGTTCGGCCTAACTGCAGAGTTAAGCCAAAAAGTGAAGTGATTTCGCTGAGCCTTTTCCAGATCCGAAACTTTGGTCTAAGTCCGAAGTTCCACTCAACGAAAGGCTCAGCGAAAGTCTAAGTCAAAAAGTATGGTCTAAGTACATATTTAGACCAAAGTTAAGCCTAACTGACCTGATTAGTCTGTCAAATTTGCATGGAAGAGCTAACTTTAGCCCTTAGGGCCCAACTTTCTTGAGCATGAACTCACTTCACTTTTTGCTGAGCGAAAACATTTGTTAACAGTACATAGTACATACCGATAGCTTAGTAAATTGAAGTAGTTAGAGTATCGAACATAAATGGTGTAATGACTTCACTATGACATAAGTTGTTATGTAATGCGATGTCTGCATGTGCAGTGGCAGTTAAATAAGCAAGTTGAATCTAGTTGGTTTATTTATTTCCCATCTATTTTTTCATTAAATCTAAGATGAGCGTAGTTGAACTCTGGTCTAAGTCCGGACTTTAGCATCAAGCCTTAGGTTTCACTCAGCAAATTGGCTCAGCAAAAGTCTAAGTCAAAAAGTGAAGTCACCCAGTGTGTTCGTAGGACATTAATTAGGCAGAAAATGCAAATAATTGTTAAAATGTGGTCCTGTATGCAGAAGTATGTGAAGATATTTGACTCATATTTGGAAGAGCCATTGTATGATAAAATATGCTATATATACGGATTTTGCAAAAAGTGCAGTGGGATGGGAAATGAGTAGTAGCTTACAGACTACAGGATGAAGGCCTAGTGTGGCTGATTGGGGCTGTGGTATGTCTGCTGGCTGCACTCTGGGTCCAATTGTTTGCTGGTGCCAACAATGCATAGCCACTTAATGCGCTGCAGTATCATTAGCTCATGCCAAGGAGCTGCCACTTCTGATATTGTAAAGCACTTCTGGTCATGAGTTTGACTCATGTAAGCAGCTCTACATCAAGTACCGGAGTTTGTCTTTTTTTCTTTATCATGTAATAAATTTTGCTAGTTTATAAGTGATTCGTTGATAATTGTTGCTTACAGCTCTTTGGGTCTGTGATGTCATGGCTAGCAAGTCGACTGGCAAAGAACAGTTGACAAAGAAGAATGCCAATAACATTTCTAGTAAGAAAACGAGTGAAAAATGTAAAACACCTTTGAAGAAAATTGTGACTGGATTCGACAGAAAGAAGGCGAGATGTAGCATGAAGAAGATAAAGGTAGCATTAAATGTTTGTTATTAGCCTTAATGTTGACAGAGTTTGTTGCTGCATTTGTCATGCATTTGCTTTTCAGTTCCTTTGCAGTTGCATAACGTTTGTCGCTGTGCACAGTGTTATATGAGGTCGCCAGTTGGTCCTAACGCCCAGCACTGTGCGTCTGTGTCTGAGGTTTTGCTGAAGGAATTGACTGCTATTAACAAGAAGAGTGCAACTGTATGGTCCTTATTACTTTCGAAACTGGTTTACTAACAGTAGTTTGTGTAAGATTAATCAGGTTATTGAGTTATTACTTGTCAAGCATAACTATGATTTTCTTCATCAGTTTTGTGGCAGTGAAGTTGATTGTGTCATTGAATATTCATGTACTGAATGGTTGTTTATTTTCTTCTAATCTTTTTATGTTATTTTGCTTGGTGTATTATGATTTTCATGTTGGATAAATAAAATAGTAATGTTGTGTGATTATGATGATAATACAGATTATGTTGGTATTGCAGACGTTTTTGAGAAGTCATGGCAAAAAAAAGATGGTGTTACCTAGGAGTCCTTCACTGTCAAAGGTCAAACTTTCCTTAAATGGATTTGAGCAGCGAATGCAATCCTGTGAATCTGAAGGTTAGCAGCAATTTATTGAGTGTAATGCACTATGTGTATCATATTGTGTCATCACAGTGGACTCATGCTGATGACTGTCCAGTCCACGTCTTATGTCATCACTTTTACAATACTGCGTTACAACACTACTGTTGCCCATCCTGGTAATGATGGCCTTGTAATCAAAAGAAATATCTTGATTAGACCAGTGCTTGTTATGATATGCAGCAAGTCAGTGTCTATCTGCAACCATTCTCGTGCTAGATTAGTCGACAGTAGCAGAAATCACACTTTTTCAAGGAGGTACCCAAATTTGATGCGTTCGTACAGCGGACTCCTTGAACCTAGGGGGTCAAACGTTACACCGTTGAAATCTACGATTAATGCCGAACATTTCATATGCAGGTTGTCCTGGTCTATCTTGAATGGTTTCTGTGTCTATCTGCAACTGTTTTCATGCTAGATGAGCCAATAGTGGTCAAATAACGATTTCTAAGGGGGGGGGGTACCCCTCTTTGATGCCCTCATGCGAGGGGAATCTCTTCACCCAGCGGCACCAAAATTACCTGATTAGAAACTAGAGACTCTAGGCTATCATATGGTTGAGACCCGGAGTCTCTATTCTCACCTGGCCTTGAATCCGTACCGGGTCGTGACAGACAGACAGATGTGGACGGACAGACAGACAGAGAGAATTCCCATAGCTAATACACGCTACAGCAGTACCTGCCGATACAAATTGACATACCGTTTTCTGAGGGCGCTATCTGAGTGCCCTTTTAGTTCATAAGTGACTTGTTGATAGTTGTTGAATTCTGTAAGTCATGGGGATGGACGTGTGTGATGACTGTTATTAGGGCCGCATATCTTGTTTAAATTATTTTATCACTTCGTAACTTGAATGTTTATCTGTGTTAAGTGAACTTATGTGTGTGTTTTTAATCAGGCAAATTAAATGTGTCTACTCGGTCTGCAAAGATGCCCGTGTCATCGTACCCAGGTGATGCGAGGCAGTTGAAGCCAGTAACTCGTAGTTCAAGCAGTTTTGTGAATAAACAACCTGCAAAGCAGAGGAGCCAGTCATTGGCAGTTGATTCTGTTCCGTCAGAAGGACAGCTATCATCTCATGTGTTGAATAAAGTAAAGTACTACTAACATTTGTGTCTAAATGTGATTTCTGTGTTGTTATATACACTGTGTCTGAAAAAAACTGTGCAAAATTATTTTTGTCAGGACTTTACCTAATTTCCACCGACTTTGACAGTTTTGGATAAGGATTGCAAAGAGGCTAGAATTATGTAAGTTGGACTCACATTCCACCTCTTTGCCATGTTTGTGCCAAAGTTGGTGGACGTTTGACAAAGTTCTGACAAGAAAAAGCAGTTTGCACAGTTTATTTCGAGATGCGGTGTGTGGTGTACTATCCCTTTAGTGATTCGATACGTGTGAAAAATACCTGCTGTAACAGTTGCCAAAAGTTTACTTTTGGAAATTGGCTTAACCTAGAGTAACTGTGGAAAAATTGGACAGTTAAACAGAAGTTGATGTTATTACATATTAGTACCAGTAGTAACAGAAGCAGCAGTGACAGCAGCAAATTGGTGATGTGTATTGTATAATATACAGGGTGGTGCATAAAAAAATCCGAACATTTCATTTTCATTTGACGTGTTTTAAGCTGCAAATACAGTTTTGGTTTGCGCTGAACTGGCAAAAAAATGTGAGTTGCACGACGCTCGTGAAATTTCTCTATGTGATTTCTGGGTGTGCAGTTGATCCTATTGGTTGCAGATCATTTCGCCAACAATTCCAGTGTTCTCGGCCGTTCGTACTCTATGTGCCACTTTTTGTGTGTCACCCGGTACATGTATATGATATAGTCTTTCAGTGCTTTCAGTTTTAGTGACAGGAGTGGATTCGGTCTGTAGGGAAGAAACGTTTTTTGGCAATCGTCTGTCTTCCATGGGACCCAACTTGACCCAACTCTGGGTAGGCTAGTTAGAAAAAAAGTGAAAGTATTGGTAATTATGTTGTGATGTGTGCTTGTAGTCATACATGCGTACTGTGGATTTGTGCAGGGTGATGTCAGAAACTGCTCGGCTGTGACCGTCACAGAAGATGGCACGGCAACGTCTACAAGAAACGAATTCGTTGATGGTGACAAGCTGTTTGCATATATGATTGAACCTGTTTCGCCACCAAAGTTCTTCAAGTGGGTGATCTCTGTGTGCAGTTTGTATGCTTTATTGCCATGCTCATTACTGCCCGCGGTAGCGACAGCAGTATTGTTTCCAGCATCAGCGGTTCAGCGCAAAGTTTTTTTCTTTTTTTCTTTGTTACCACAATACATCATGAACCGCTCCACTTAGCTTGATGAAATTTTGCATGAACATGTACCTTGACAACCGCTAGAACCCTATTGAATATCAATGTCAATAAGTCATAGGTCAAACGTCAAGGTCACAGGACAGGATTTTCCGATTTTTTACCATTGTGAGATAGGGCAAAAAAGATTTTTCAACATGATAACTCGTGAACCGCTGCACTTATATTGATGAAGTTTTGCATGAACATGCACCTTGACCAACTTCTACAAGCCTATTAAATTTTCAGCTCATAGGGCAAAGGTAAGGTCACATGGGTTTATGTGCATTTTTTGTCTGCATGATTCCCGCAGGCAGTACTTAGCCTTGAGCGAGGGTTTTACTTGTTTTAGGATAACTTTTTTACGTTGTTTTTTCCTGGCTGTTGGCTGTTTTTAGTATTTGCATATTTTCAGTCTTTATCCCAAAACGTAGTATAGCAAGCCTGACCGATAACTTTGTAAATTATCAACATATTTTCAAGTATTTTCAAAATTCTTTCACTGGCAGGCTTTCTGGGTAATTTGCGATAAAACTGATTAAAGATCCTACCACAGTACCACACCTAAAACACGTCGCTGCACTAACTTGTGAAATATAAATTTTCATAAATTGTGCTAACCTAAGCACAGCAACGACAAACTAAGCGCGCATTAACTAAAGAAAATGTGATCATGGTAAATGAGCTGGTACTGAGCCAGTAAGACCAGCCACAAATTCTTCACTTGGTACACCAAGTAGCATAAGCTGGTGTCATACAGATCATTTTTTTCCTGGTGATCTTAGTTTGAAGTGTTTTAATTGTTCGTTGTGTAACACTGTGACACTGCTGTATAGAGATATTTGGGAGAAGAAGCCATTAGTGATTCATCGGCACAGATCGCAGCATAATGACAGCTGGTTTAGCACCAAGGAAATGGATCGTATTCTGCGTGAGGTACAGGTTCTCACATTAGTTACCTCTTTAGGAAATCATTAAATTACGTCAGTTAAATATCTATGCTGTGTCTAAGCTTTGAATTAAGCATCATTATCTGCTACATTTGGTTGGCATGTCAAGTAGATTTAAGCAGACCTGTGTTCTCCATGGTGTATGAAGTGTTGTTGTTGTTATGATGAGCCCCTCTGGCAATGCCAATATGGGAGGGCAAATGCCCCAAAGAGTTGAGAAGAGTTGGTTCTCATAGTAGATGAATCTGGGGTCTCTCCCTCGTAGTATTTGACAGTCAGTTTGTTGTATCAGTTGCATTGCTCAAAGGCAGCTGTCTTTGTTCAAAGTCCAGTCTGTAACTGCTTACTTTGTATGTCTGTTTTGACAAGAAGCTCAGCTTTGGCTTAGAGAACAGGGCGTCAGCTTGGCGCATTTGTCTCATCATTATGCTACTCTCGGGCATTTGTTTTTTTTTGAGTTTAGTTATACGTTACGTGTGACATTTTCAGCAAAAATACATGGCAACAGATGATGGCGAGTCTACAAGTATAGCAGCCACAGTAGTGCGTCATGTCCTTTCTCAAGAACCCCTGCATATATTTGCATAAAAAGTATACCGACATAAGGCAGAGTCCATGCTTAATAATTATGTTGTAAGCTTTTGCGGCAACTTTGGGCCAAGTTCTAAAGGTTCAGAAGACAATGCAACTAATGGCATTGAAAATTGGTCGCTTTCGGCCACCCCACAGTTAATTGACGCCTCCTCATGTGAGAACCGTAGTGAATATCTGCATAAACCTTGTACTGCCAGAAACTAGAGTCCCTGGCGAACATTATTGTTGCTGACTGTATGGCAGTATCTTCGTTCGTTTTTACATAGTTGTCTCCGAAAGTGAGGCAGAAAATGTCTAGTCAAACCAATGATGAAACCAGATTTTAGTGTAAAATGACAACTCATGGTCATTCGAGGTCAAGCATTTCAGGGTCACTGGAGAGCCATTATGGCACTTCGTGATGCTGCATTTTGATATTGGCTTTTAACTCTGAGAGTTCTTAAGATATGGCGACCAAAGTTACCAAACATTTCGCCAGTTCTGACCACCCCAGTGTCGTTTGAGGCCCCCTCACCACTGAACCCCAACGAATATCTGCATGAGCCTCATACCACCTGGAAGTAGAGTCCCTGTGCTCCATTTTTGCCTCTGATTGTGTGGGTCTATTTGTTTAAAATTTTTATGGTAAGCTCTGAAAGACGCAGTATTAGTGCAGTACAGTGCAGTACGACCGTTCAAGGTCATTCAAGGTCGTTGGTGTTGATGTCAATTGAAAGGTCTCATGGGACTTCCTATTAGTGATTAATACTAACCTTGGCCCTACCTTGCACCATTTTGAGATAAGTTGACTTATTGGTTAAAAATCACAATTTATTCCTACCCCCATCTTGTTTACCGCTCTGGATCAGGGTAACCCTTTTCTAGAAAAGCTTTACGGGTCCTGAAACTAGAGTCCTTCACCTCAGGGTAAAGATCTCGTGATTCTAGCTTGCACCATTTTGATACAGTGTCAGGGTGTGACAGACAGGTAGACAAACACCCACACACACACACACACACGGCCAACTTTGCGATAGCTAAGACAGGGCATCTGCATAGCATGCTGCTATGCTGATGCTTTGTAACAAAATTAGTTTTTTAAGTTTAAATTAAGTTTGGTTGGAGTTGTTTGTCATAGGACTGTGAATCACTACTCGTCTTGTTTTTGTTGTGTTGCGATGTCTGGAGCACTCTGACAATTTTTTCTCATTGTCAAGCACAATATCAGTTTTTGTTGCTGGTTAAATATCCTTTGCTGTATTTAGCTGCTAGCAGTGAAGTGCAGTTTGCATCTAATTACTGCAGTTATATTTTGCAAACCAGGAGCGGGTTAACTTCACGGACAACGTTGATGTTGTGACGTATGTTAATGGCAAGAGAGAGACTCATAATCCGACAGGACGAGCGTATGCGCCTGTTGTATGGGACTACTATCAGGTTAGTTCAGCCAGCTTCTGGTGCTGTGTGTGTGGTCTTTGAATTGCTTTTGCTGTGGTGGTGTAACTCGAGCTCAGTTTACTGTGAAAGTTTCTTACAATAATGGCTGTAAGCAGTAAGCACACACCCTTTTTTTAACAGCCACTGCGAAAACACCTAAAGGCAAAATGGGGTGTTGTATGCCTTACAGTATAAGTTTTTCTGCTGTTAAATATATGCAGCTTAGTTTCACTAAACCTAACTTGCAAGTGATTGGTTGATTCAGGTAAATGACTGCTGTCTGGAATATTATGCCACTTGTTGAAATGGTGAATGGTGGGTCTAGCATGTGCATTATTGGAGCATGTATTTCATGATTTTGCAAAGTTGTACTGTACCTGTTCTTTGAGTTTGACATTGGTGGCAGAAGAGCTCTCAGTTCAGAATTATTTACAAGAAGGTTCAAACTGGATATTAGGAGGTGTGTGTTTAGCAACCGTGTGGTTGATAAGAGGACTCACTTTCTGAGGCTTACATGAATTCTAACTCATTGAGCACTGCTGCGAAACTGGAACCGAAACTATAATTCTGTGAGCTGTTCATGTCAAAAGTAGGCTCTACGTGTGAAAGCCTGTGGTCACAAGTGCCTTCAGCATTGGTGGCTTTGGTGAATTCAGTGAATATGCTGTTGCAGTATCATCTACTGTTTTTGCTGCATTTGCTGTTGTAACTTTTCCTTCCTGCTCAAGCATTTTGTGGTCGACTGTATGTTGTTGTTGTTGTTGTTGTTGTGATGCAGAACGGTTGTTCAGTTCGTCTGTTGAATCCTCACACCTACACTCAGACTGTATGGAACTATCTCTCTCTATTGCAGCAGTATTTCGCATGTGTTGCTGGCGCCAATGTGTGAGCATTAATTCACGTTCATTTCACGTCGTTCTAACATTGAAACCGTGCATAAAACTGTCCAGCTTTGCAACACCAATTGCATTCTCACATTTGGTTTTATATAAGCATTAGACTCAAAATTTTAAGTGAGAATGTGCATTGGCTTCAGTGTTGCACAGCGGATGGCTCAGTGAAAAAGTAAGATCAGTTAAGATAACTGTTTGACTTCAGAGTTGTAAGCTGTAAGGACATATGTCGACATATGCTGTGCATTTGTAGTAAGTATACTTTTGTATTTTTTAAACATCTGTACTTTGTGTACGATATTTTTGTAACTAATTATTAAATGCTGAATGGCTGTATCACATATATCATAGTATATTGTATTATATTGTTAAATCTGTTTATGGTATATTATGAGATATGTACTGTCTGCAAGATGTGCAGTTAAGTTGTTATTAGTAGATGTGTTTTTCATTTTATTTTGTGTACGTAATTCAACTTGTGTATGCATTTAATAAGCGCTGTCTGAGCATGATTTATTTGAATGTTTGTAGTCCAAGTGATTAGTGTTATCCACATTTGTTGATTATTGGACTGGGCTTCAAGCCAGTAATCCTGCAAAGGTAACACAGCTGTACACTGATTGCATGCAGGTATTTGACACCTCCAGGCAGCCAAGGCTTTGCGCCACATTGGGATGACATTGAAGCGTTTGTTCTGCAGCTTGAAGGCAGAAAACACTGGCGTGTCTATGAGCCAAGGTTATATCGGCGGTCATTGGTGTTATTGATAAATTTTAGATAGCAACAGATTTTTCTTACTAATATAACATGACAGTTCTGTCAGTGTTCTGTGGCTTACTGCTCTCTGAAGTCAGCAATTCTCAGTAATAGTTTACTTTCGATAACTGGCCTGACCTCAGTAACTTTTGGAAAGTAGGCTATTTATACCAAAGTGGAATGGAAAGGGGTTATTTGTATTGAGTGTTGTAAGCTTTTGTTGGATAGTCTGTATTTTGTTAGCCAGTAATTAAGCTATATGTTTCACTATATATTAGCTATTTTGTAATAGTTTAACCTAGGATTTGCCCACTACCTGCTTACAGGCTTCATTTATAAATTCCTGTTTTAACCTGACTTATTTACCACTTTGCAGGAGTGAAGATGAAATGCTGCCTCGTGTGTCCAGTTGTAAGTGTTGATCTTTTATGTTGCTTTTTAGATAAGAAATTACGTGAAACTGTTGGTTCTATGCATTTCGTACAAATAAACACAGTGTATATTGGAGTCAGACTGGGGCCATTTTAGGGGCTGTGTCATGAAAGGGGTTATGGAGCCCACTGTTTTGACCATCATGCTTGTGTGCCTTCTAGTAAGATGCAGGTGGCATGGTGGCGTAACAGTTAGGGACTTTTGACTTAACGTGGGTTTGACTCCCGGTCGGGTCACTATCAAGTGGCTACTACTTGGATGGCTGACTCTGCCTGTGGGCAGGTACACCATCTTGGTATATAACAACCACCAAGATCAAATCAGCCTTCCATATTTGCCCCGATCTAATGTGGACACAGAGACAATGTCTTCCCATCATTTGTGTTCTTATTCATGTGCGTGTGCAGCGAATTTCTCAGACGCTGACTTGACAGCGCCTCCTGTGTTGGACGCAGTCTTGGAGCCAGGTGATCTGCTGTACTTTCCCCGTGGATATATACACCAAGTGAGTGCTCCGTACAAGTTCTTTATGTATACATTAAACCCCTGTCTTGATTGGGATAAATGGATGCTAAATGAACTTATACACTTTCTTCAGTAGATAACGCTCATTCCGCAGCGGTCAACCATTGGTTATAAGTAAGTGAGTACAGGTAATTACTGCCCGCGGTAGTGAGGGCAGTATTGTTCTCAGCATTGTCGGTAAGTTTTTTTCTCTGTCAACACGATAAGTCACTTAACTTTGTGAAATTTTGCACGAACATGTACCTTGACAACCTATAGAATTCTATTGAGTATCAACGTCATGAGTCATATGCCAAGGTCACCTGGGTTTTTTGTGTGTTTTTGTGTGCATGATACTGTGGCTACTTGTGGATGCTTGAACATGTACATCGACAGCTCTAGAAGCCTATTAAATATCAGTGTCATAGGTCACGGTCACCGGGGTTTTTGTGCATTTTCGTCTGCATGATACCCGCTTGCAGTACTTAGCCTCGAGAGAGGATTTTACTTGTTTATATAGTGCGTTAACTGTAGAAACCTTGCATTCGCTCGGTGTGCTAGTAAAAAGAGAAGTAAAAATGTATGAGACTGCATCAAACAAGTAGACAGAGTATGTGCTGGTTTTAAGATAGTTCGGACGATTGCTATAATATGATATAAATCTGTACCACAGTTTGTTTCAGTGTTTGGTAAATATAAATGTATGAAAGCTCACTGATTATATTTCCAGTAGCCTTATACAATACACAATATTGATGTTACATAACACATTAATTTCTGGTGTTGTCTTGATGCATTACAGGCGTGCACTACGGAAGATTCGCATTCTCTACATATAACGGTTTCTGTTGGGCAGAAAAATACCTGGGGAGATTTCCTCGAGAAGGTAATGCATTGCTAGAATTATGTAGCATGTCATTATGTCGAATACTGCTTATAAGTATATGTTTGTAATGTATAAATAATGGTTCATTCAGTGAAGAAGTGTAACAGTTGTGCAGAAACATAAACTCTAATTTGCAGTATGATGTATAATATGATAATGTTTCGGCAAATACAAATTAATTTAAGTGTAGTGTATAAATCTGAACAAAATAATGTTGGCGTTGTCAGCTGCTTCCTCGTGCACTGGAAATAGCAATGGAAGAAGATGTGCAGTTTCGACGATCTCTCCCACAAGATTATTTGAACTACATGGGTGTCTCATTTTCTGATGAGGTATCTGTGATCTTTTCAGATAGAGTTAGCAATATATTGTGATGCTTTTGATTATTTACTAATCCTGTTGTTTTGCATTGTGTCATTTTTCATTCTGTAATCATGAGAACGTTTTGCATGCTATTGATGCTGTTAAGTGTTGTATTTTGAAGACTACACCAATAGTCTGTGTGTAAAAATGCAGATAAATAACTTTATTTGTCACATATTTATAATAAGGTCACCTCAGGATTTTTGGTTGCATTAAGTGCAAGACCATAAATGAAATGTAGGCTGCTTCATTGTTGTGTAAATTGTCTTGGCATACAATAGTTATTGCGTTGTTTGGGAAATACAAACATATGAATGCTTGCTGTCTAGATTAATAGATTATAGTATCTAAAACAATTCTGATTCCCTCCCCGCACAGTAAGTTGTTAAGGAGTTTGGTGCTGGATGATTAATCTGAAATGTTGTCACCTGACAAGCCGGGGTTTGATTGCTGATGTCGCTTGTTCGAGTAGATGGGGACAGGAATGACTTCTGTAAAATTGTCAGAAAGTATCGGCTTATTTGAGAACTCATCGACACCTTTGAGTAGTGAAGTGTGCAACATTGTGTGACGTCCTCCTTTCTGTTGTGTGGTCAGTATGCTGTACAATGTCCAGGAAAACACTGACAGAAGCAGGTTTCAGAAGACTGTTCAGAAACTTGTTACAAAGTTGATATCTTTCGCTCCTGTCGACGCTGCTTGTGATCAGATGGCAAAACAGTTCCTACAGAACTCTCTTCCTCCTGTTCTAACGGATGGTAATTTACACTTGTGTATCATGTAACTGAATATTATCTGAATCATTATTGTAATAGAAGTGCTACAGTATTGCATAGCATTGATAAATGTAAAATAAAACATACAACATAGCGGCATTAACAAAGCTCTGTATAGAATTTTTAGAGTTGGCAACACTTTGTTCCTGTGGCAAATGAGAATTTACGTTGGGTTGTCTAGTGTGTCTGATTTAACTGAGGTCAGAAAGGTCAATTTTATGGACTGTCTCATTCAGAGTGACAGTATGCAGTGTTACTGAAAATGTTCATTGCAAGACTGTTTTGAATTTATCCTGGCATTATGACTGTGTGCTTCTGTGTGTGTATCGTTTTTTGTAGGTTTTTGTAGTCTGTGTATTTATTTCAATTTTTTTTTCGATTTTTACGCGCCACAGCAGTACCGGCAGTAGACCTTTTTAAATCAGGCCTTAACGTGGTTGTTCGATCGTGCTTACTCTTAACAGGCGCCTCTGAGAACTCTGATTAGGGGCAAGCTACTCATTTACAGATTGACTGATTGATTGATTGATTGATTGATTTGATTGTCCGATGCTGTGCTTAGCTGAGAAGCAGTGTAGTGTTCATGGGCACGGTGAGCACTGGAGCTCACGAGATTGCCGAGTACGAGGCGCTGTAGAGATGGACCCAGACACCGCAATCAGGGTCATACAGAAAGGTGTGCTGAGGTAAATTTGCGATTCATCTTTTTTTAGTTATTTGTATGCCTGTTTATGTGATATTATCGAGTACTAACAGCCTATTCTCATTTTCTGTGGCAATCCTTGTAACTTGCTGGCATAGCTGAGTGGCAGTGAGAATATTTTAAGCTTAGAGCAACTTATACAACACTGTGTTTATAACTGTTAGTTATTCTGTGTGAATATTCTGTGTTATTTACGGATAACTAATATATTTACATGTTGTTGTACGTGTTTAAATGTTTAGACTAGTGATGGAAGATGACAAGGTGTTTGTTTACCATAATCTGGAGAACTCACGGATGTTGCACGGCACTGAACTGCAATGCATTGAAGTCGAGCCTCCGGTATTTTGCTCAGTTGACGACATTCTTCATAGTTTTTGAATTGTTATTTATTGTTATCATATACTCGCTCTGATTTCTGTTATTTTCATTGGTGAGGAGATTGATAATGCTGGCAGATCCTATGTGCGAAGCTGTCTGCTTTGCGGTTCATTACTGCCTGTGGAAGTGATGGCAGTATTGTTTTCAGCATTGTTGCTAACTCTGTTAACATGATAACTCATTAACCGCTGCACTTAGCTTGATGAAATTTTAACAGACCCTAGAAGCCTATTGAATAGCAATTTCAAGGTCACATGGGTTTTTTTTATGTGCATGATACTGCAGCTGCCTGCAGGCTGTTCTTAGCCTTGAGCAAGGCTTGGCAGTCTTGTTTTTATTTTATTCGTTTGCCTATTACACTCGCGAAAAATGGAAGATTGATTTTGTTTCCAAAAGTTTTTCTTAGAGTGACAAAAAACACAGAAAGAGACTTGTATTTTGTCTACAAATTTGCTAGTGACACATTGATGTGTCCGGGCTTAGAGTGATCTTAGTGTATAGTAATTGCTGAACTAATTACTGACAGTGTTGACTCCTCCCTGTGACAA
>Ga0209052_1000291_pt1 | contig 15162 bp, 14 predicted proteins | sample WorMetHEROISLAND_2_FD_187409 | JGI IMG/M metagenome (GOLD analysis project Ga0209052, IMG submission 187409) | Marine gutless worms symbiont microbial communities from Max Planck institute for Marine Microbiology, Germany - Olavius sp. 4 HERON... | ecosystem: Host-associated > Annelida >...
CGAAGCGCACCGCACCACCGGCCTGACGCTACCGGGTGAAGACCCCTCGGAGTTCGTCAAGGTACATGACAACCATCTCGTCAGAGGCCAAAAACGCCTCTATATGACGGCAACCCCGCGTATCTATTGATTAGGTATACCAAACAGAATCTTGCTAATCTGCACCGTAATCGACCCTGATCGCCCCTTTTAACGGCTGTATCTCTTTGTTTTTCCAAACAGGCTTTGGTAAGGGCTTAAGCAGTTTTACACGGCCTAACGAAGGAGTAACCACATGCCCAGGTAGGATCTGCAAATAATAAGCAACCACTTCCGTAGCATCTACTATACCCCCTTTTCTATCTCGCAATACCTTGATTTCTAATGCGGAATTACGGTTAATATGTGACGGCTCATCCACGTACCAATAGCCAGCTACCTGATACATTTTCTCATGATCAATCAGCTCGCCATTGACGCGGATCCGCGATGCCCTAAAACCGAATTCATTATAAGGATCTAATGTGTAGGTGAGGCCGGAAAAAGCAGGTAGCCATCCGCCACCCCAAGTCCCTACCCACTGACTTAACACCGCCTGCGAGGAGCGTTCTATCTGCAATTTAAGATTGTCGCCGGACATCAAACCACAAGCAATTTGTGGTCCGATAGGGATGTAATGATAAATATCCTCGAGTCTGATCTGACCTGGCGCAATGTGTGTGCCATAGCGGAAACCACGGATAACGCCCACATCTGCTTGACAGGCCACTTTGAATGCATCGGTCAAGAAATTATGCGAAGTGCCTTCAATAACGGCCGGAGCCTTTTCAGCATCAGAAAAATTGGAACGATGCAACGGAATTCTGGTATGCCCTATAACGGTATCGATAGGGGTTCGCAGAACTGCACCATTAATAGGGTTGACATGGGGCTTGAAAAAATCACCTTTTACGAATGACCTCCTGATCGTTTCGATTTTTCTAGCTATCTTTGGGTGAGGGATATTATTATCAATACTAATACGATGGGCTTGCCATGTCCAATCCGTTATTTTCTTTTTCTCTATCCTGACCGAAAGCTCACCCACCAAAGTCCCATCCTGCCCTTCTTCTACTAGAATCGTACCGCTCTCAGCTACTAGTGCTTTATGGGTTTCTTCGTGCATATCAGAGGACAATACGATATCCACACCAGGAAAGGTTTCCACTAGCTCTAGGTTATTTGACAACCCGCGTTCGGATAGTAAGACTACTAGATCAACCTGTTCTTTGTTTCTCAACAGGTCGATGGCATCCGGAAGTTCGTCCTGCCCGGTCGTCAAATAAAACCCTTCCATAACTATAGGGCTCAGTGCCTTTGGACCACGTTCAGCCGTCAATCCAATCAGACCAACCTTGACATCACCTAACTTGTAAATAAGGTAAGGGGGTAATACCCTTTGTCCGGCTTTTTCGGCATAGGGAGTCGCTGGAAATTCATACAGGGTCGCGTAATAGAGATTCGCCGCGATAGCATGCCAATTAGCCTTAGGCGTTTTACCAGCGAACAGACGTATAAAATGGTCCGTACCATAAATGAAATCCCAATTTCCAGGTACAAAGGCATCTATTTTGAATTCATTTAATATATCAATCAATGCCATGCCTCGTGAGAACAATGCCTCAGCCGATCCTTGGATCGTATCTCCGGTATTGATCAGTAGATTATTCCGGTGCGCACGTCTGATCTTACTGATCTGATCATAAACATAGGCTAATCCCCCGACCATTCTCCCATGATCGCTTGTGGCATCCCTCATCTGTGGACGTGGTACCAAATGACCGTGGAGGTCCCCGATGTGGATTAGGGTGACTTGTCCATCACCGGCAGTGAGGTTCAATGGCAAGCAAAAAACAGAGGCCAATAGAAATGCTATAAGAATTCTGGAAACGCTAGAATACCCATATGAGGTAAGAACGTTCTTCCATGTCCTTAATTTTAAATGCATGACACAAAAACTACCCATGATTCATGGTCTGACATAGCTCCAACCTAAGGTTTGCTTTTCGACCAACTCAACGATGCCGGAAGGCACATAACGTACTTGTTCCAACATATCGGAAGGCCTCAACTTAGCTCTGCGCAATGAGTTTTCACTCACGACGATCCGCACGCCTTCCGTTGTCACCTCCCTGACCTTATCAGCAATAGGAATTGGCGCATAATACTTGAGTGTTTGTATTCCTGCACCATAGACCACGATCTCAATATCCACATTCTCCGGACCGAAAGACTTGAGTGCACTACGTGCATTGTTCAAGGCCATATTGAGCTTATCGACACTGTCTTCACTGACCTGTAACAACAAGCGATATTTCAATTGCTCTGCAGTCATTCCGATTGCCGAAATAATTAATAAAAAAAATATGGCGATCAATCGCATTTTCATCATTTTATGATCTCTAGATTTTCTGTCTGGTACAATAGATGATCATTACCAATTATTTCCGGTAACCGACTATTATAAATCATCGTGTCTAACTTATGATCTCCCAACCAAAGAAATAAATCCCCGCCCACCTTGCGACGCTTAAGTGCCTCATTGGTGAAAACATCCAGTGCTGACTCATCTATATTTTGGACCTGCTCACAGAGAATTACTAAAGGTCTTTTCCGTCCATCCCGGATATTCAAATCCACGAGGAATTTTTCCAATTCAGTTATTGATCCAAAAAACAGGCTACCGGAAATCTTCAATATCGTTGAAGGCCCCACTCCAGAAGGTTGGTATTGATTAGCTCCAAGTCCGAACAATAACTCGATTTTAGGAACGGAAACACTCCTCAAATAGGCCGCAATTGATAAAAATGCCCCCAAAAAAACGCCGTCCGACAGGTTACCATACAGGGCCGTTATTAAGGTGAGTACAAAGATAATTCTTGCCTCGCCACGCACTAATAGTAACCGCTTGATATCTTTAATTTTAATTAAACTGGTGGCAACGATAAATAAAATACCCGCCACGGCTGGCAGGGGCAAACGCGCGATCAAAGGACTTGCGCTGAATACCAAGAGCGCTAGCATCAACGCCGAGACAATACCAGCTAAAGGAGTCGAAGCACCTGCTTCCAGGTTGGCCGAGCTGCGATTAAATGAGCCGCAGGCCGGGAAACAGGACAAAAAGCTTCCGGCGATATTAGATAGACCCTGACTGGCAATTTCCTTATTATTGTCGATCAATTGACCCGTTTCGGTCGCCAAATTCTTAGCAATAATGATCGATTGAATCAATCCCATCAAAGAGATGCTAAACCCAGACGATATCAACCCTTCTGCGACCTCTGCGAAATTACTCGGACTGAAATCCGGGTGCGAAAAGGGGGCAATATTCAGTGAGAGGTGACCCAATCGATCAATGGCCGTCGTCGCTGAACCGAACATGAAATCCAATGTTTCCGCCACCAAGGTTCCCACAACGATGGAAACAATATAATGCGGCCACTTGGGCCAATAGCGTCTTGAAATCACGCTAGCCATGATTGTTGTAATACCAACAGTGACGGCATAACCGTTGATGAAATGTACGCTAAAAAACAACCGATACAGGGTATGATCGATATCTTCTGGGATATTCATGATAATACCCATAAAGTCACCCGACTGACGTATAATGATAGTGATCCCGACGGCCGTAACCAAAGCAACCAAAACCGTTTCTGAAAAATAGTTAAAGATTACACCTAATTTAAATATTGAAAATAGAAGTTGCATCACCCCAACTATACAGCTCAAGGTAATAGCATACATGATATAATCAGGCGTGCCTGACGAGGCGTAAGGCGCCAATGCAGTTGAGATCATAATCACCAATGCCGTATTCGGACCAGACAGCGCCTGCCAAGATGAGCCGAACAGGGATGCGATGATTACCGGGAAAATGGATGTGTAGAGACCATATTCCGGTGGCATACCGGCTAATGTCGCTAAGGCAACGGCCTGCGGTAGAATTAGCACGCCGGCGACGGTACCGGCTATCAGATCATTCCTGATAGTCGCACGATTTAATGCTCCAAACCATGCCGTACAGTTGAACAGTGAAAAGAACGTTCCCACTTAAACTACCCATGGTAGAGTTAATTTTTAACTGATTGCATATTGATAGACTAGGTCTACTGGGCCGCACAGTGGCCTAACTTACCTCCTGCCAGTTAAAGACCCACCACTACCAGCCTCCACCTGGCTTGGGTCCTAACGTATTCAAAAACCAACCCACTCGGGGATCATATGGACGGTAGTGAATCCACATATAATTAGCTATGTCCCAGGACTCCATATCTGTCAGGGTATACCCGGAACCGAGTGGCATATTAGCCTTAATATATCTTGCTGCTCTTCTAATTTTATTCATTCCTGCCGCACGGTTGAATGAATTCGAACCCCATAAAGGTGGAAACATATAGCCTTCACCATTTTTGTGTTTCTGACCTTTTCCGTTTTCTCCGTGACAGATTGCACACCGGGTTTCATAAACGATTTCACCATTGATATGGGAAGGAGAACGGCTTTGGCTGATACTCGCAAGACCACGGCCTGGTAATTCGCCCCCTATCGGCACATCCTTGGACAACCAATGCATATAAGTTACCATGGCCTCCATCTCGGGGGCGTCCAAGGTTGGAGCAATTCCATTCATACTGTATCGAAAGCAATCCTGGATACGTTCTTGAATAGTAATGACCTCTCTATTTTTAGAGCGATACTGTGGATACATCCCATAGGCAGCCCACATGGGCATAGCATAGGGCTGACGACCTTCCGATAAATGGCAGTTACTGCAATTCAGGCCGTTGCCCACGAAGCGTCGGCCATGTACTTGAGTGTTGACGAAGATTTCACGCCCCCAATGAACAGCATCTCCGTATTTGTCATCAGGAATGTCTTCCACCTTCGGTGGAACATAGTATTCACCGGGATTTACAACTGGCACGGTGATCAACCTGGTAGGCAGACTAACGCGCGGTTCGACTAGGCTTGGGCGGACTTCCAAAGGGTCGATTTCCTGAGCCAGGATAGCCGATATGAACTGCAAATTTATTATCGAAGCTAGGAAGCAGACCTTGAAACGAGGCATTATTAATTTACCTCGTAGGATATATTGTTAAAGTAGGTAGCTATGTTTTTTTTATCTCCATCAGTTAACAGGTTAGCTACATTTTTCATGACCGATAAATTATCATTATCGCGTTCACCTCGTTGCCACTTGTTGATTTGGTCGGTGATGTACTTTTGGGGTTGCCCACTTAATGGTGGAAAAATGGCACCGAAGCCCTCTCCATTAGGACCATGGCAAGCGTTACAACGTGGCATCATGTATTCCGGTTTACCGCGAATGGCAAGCTCCAGGCCATTTTCTAACGCCTGAAAATCCGCTGCGACAGGTTTAGCCTTAAAGGGTAATCGGGCATAGTATTCGACCAAGACATCAATGTCTTCTGGAATTAGTATTTTGGCAATCTGGTTCATTATTGCATCGGATCGAATACCTGGTGAATAGACGGTGAGATCCTTATAAATTCTCGGGGTTTTAGTGTAATCACGTGCAATCGCATCGATCTTTACACCGATATCTAAGGGATCGCGCCCAAAATCCTGGAGTTGTTTACGAATGTAGTCGGGATGTAAGCCGGCCAATCTGGGGTAACCGAGCTTCCAATCTCCCTCTCCCAATACGCCATGACAAACAGTGCAGGCTGGAGTACCTTTACGACCCTGTTGTGAAATTTTTCTGCCCGTCTTTATTGCCGTATCGAAGGGGTTATCTGGGTTTGACTGAAGATAGGGAAACAGGAATATCACCAATCCAATGGCTACAACAGTAGATAGGATGAAATACAATTTCTTCCACCTAATTTTTTGAGTCATGATTAGGTAATTATATTCAATCCAATCAGACTAGGGCCAAGACGATGGCCACGAACGTGAGGTGGGCGAACATCTTGATTGTGCTGTCAGATACATGGCGCGTGATGAATGGATCCTGGAATTTGCCGCCCCACTGTGAGTCAAGAGGTTATCGGTGTGCCTAAACTCTGCGTTTGGCCATGCGTCGGCAATGTGGAAATCAGAGATGACTTGAAATTCCCTTGAAGGCGAGTACCGACAGGACGCCAAAGTCATATTCCTTGCGTTTTTGCTCCGCACCCTGTTGACCGTACGCTGACTCGTTAGCGATCGCGGTACCATGCCGGCTCCTAAAATCCACGAAATGCTAAGATCTTATCAAAGACCTTTAGCCCTCCTGAAATGAGTCTAAACTCACATTCTTTCAGGTGTAGATGAAAAGTCTTTCGTGGAACACCAAATGAGAGTTTTATCTGCGCGGTCAGAACCGTTAGACAACCTCTCAATTATGAAGTCTTATGAATGGCGCGAATTCGTGTAGGCACTGCATTTTTACTCGCCGAACACCTTAGCAGAAATTCTCGTCCCCTCCCGCAAACGCCTGTTTTTGAGAAATCAAACGGATGGGTGCTGTCCCGTCTGTCGATGCCTGCTGCTGATTCGCTTTGGTCTCGACACCGACGCTGAAGGGTTACTCCTGCATTGAGACCGCCTTCGTGGAATCCGACCAGCTTATTACTAAAGGATTGAGTCACAACAACCGTTGGTACTCATACCGCAACACCTGGGGGAACAGAGGAATGCATATCTTGAAGATTTCCTTCTTCCTCGTAACTGTGGCAGTAGTCGTAGCCCTTACCGCCTGCACGACGTTGACGGAGACTGGCCGCTTACAGCTCATCCTTATCGATTCAGCTCAGGAGTCCAAGCTTGGGTTTCAAGCATTTCAGGAAATGAAGTACAGGGAATCCATTGTCTCCGCAGGACCTCAAATGAAACAGCTGCAGCGAGTCGGAAAGTGGATCGCTGCAGTAGCGAAGCTACCTCATGCCCAGTGGGAATTCGTGCTATTCGAGGACCCGGACAATGTTAACGCTTTTGCCCTACCCGGGGGAAAGGTCGGTATCTATACCGGTATCCTTCCGATCACTAAAAATGGGGCCGGGCTAGCTACCGTCATTGCCCATGAAATCGCTCACGTCACCGCACGCCACGGTGCGGAGCGCATATCTCACGGTATTCTGGTCGACGTGGGGGGCTTGGTACTTTCCAGTGCGCTGTGGAATCGCGGCCAGGATATGCACGATATGGTCATGCAAGCCTACGGTCTTGGGACGCAGGTTGGGATTGCGCTCCCCTATTCGCGTACCCAGGAATTGGAGGCCGATTATGTGGGTCTCCTCTACATGGCGCGGGCCGGTTACGATCCGCGTCAGGCTATCGCGTTCTGGCAACGCTTTGCTGAGTATAACCGCAAGCATAGCGGCAAAAGATTGGAGTTCCTCAGCACTCACCCACTCGACAACACGAGAATTGCCGCACTTAAGCGTCTGATACCCGAGGTCTTGCAGGAATATAAGCATCGGCCAGGGAGTTAGAAGGTCATTGTGAGTTGCGCGATGGCGTCCATAAGCTGCTCCGCTTCAGCCTACCTCTGGTAATCGGATTCTTAAAGCTAAATTTCGCTCCACCCACATAATCCCTGAAATTAAAGTGGGTACCCAGCAGCTCGATTAGATCGCTAGGGTGCAGATCGTTCTAGTTCTTAATATCCCTCACTGAGCTACTCGGTATTTGGAGTGTTAGTCATCGGCATTGCTTTCTTTTTTACCATCATGGAACGGCGGTTCAGGCTCACTGGTGGGACATTTGCCATTCTCCAGAGCGATGATTGCCCCCAATGCGGTTTCGAGGTAGGTAATATCCTCCTTTTCCGCGATTTTTAAATCTGACATGAGCATTCCACCCTAAGGTTTGTGTTAGACATATTAAGGCATTATCCTTTTAACTGGCTCTATTTACATTCGCATGAGCCATTGTGCCCACATAGTTACGTTAACATACATCAATCAACCACTTGATTTCTAATTTTATTTTGATCGGTTACCGCTGACTCTTCGGGTTTCGACATGTTTGTGTGTTTATAATATTTCTCTATAAGATAAATTTATGACTGTCATTTTTCTTCGGAAGCTGAATTCCGACGGAATGTACCCCATTTTGCGCATGATTTACTGGTTTCGAAAGTCGCTGAGCCGAGTGACGTAAGCCGTCCGAGTGGATGATGCCATTTGATGGCCACGCAGCCCTGCCCTGGATTGCGGCCTGTAGCGCCGTCTTGGCGTCGTTCGGGACGATTTCCGTGGTGGCGTTTAGAATCCTGAAGACAATCGCTTTACCCCTGGCCCCGCATCTCTTCGTTTCATAAACACGGCCTCTTGGGTTATCCACTTTAGCTATCAGTAAAGAGATATAGTAAGAAGACTTTAGGGTAAACAGGAATAAAGAATTTAAAACAATTAAGTTAGAGTTATGTTGAGAAGATCATAAGGTATTATCTTACCACGTTTATCGATGAAGGGCAACGACGTTGCGGTCACGCACAGGCGGCGGTGAGTTCTGCAAAACCAACAACCCCGTCTTGGTTGAGATATTGAACTCAGAATATACCTGCCCCACCAGTTTCAAATTCGCGCGGAGCTTTTGACCAAACTTCTTCAGCGTACTGATATCCCGCCCAAATACTTCCTACAAATGCCGCACAGGGATACGCATGGTCTTGCCTTGGCGGATGCTCGGCAAACGATAGGAAAGCCAAGCGTATAAATCCATCGCCATCGGGTTTTTCGTAAGCTGCGCCAAATGATTGAGGTCTATTGGTGTCGGCCTCTCGTGTAGAAGCTCGTAATACGAGCTCTGAAAGCACGAGAGAAAGATTCCATAGAACATGCTGATTTGGATCACGTTCGATCCAGAAAGAACCCCCCTGCGCGACTCACCCATACTTGGTGATTGTACCACCATCTAACCATTCACTAAGAATGAATTGGGCAGCCCCAATCGCCTCAATGTTTTCAGTTGTCTTTTTGCCATTATAGCCGCCAATAGGCCGCCCTACCCTGTCCATGAACTTGTGCAAACTCGACCCATATCAATCTCCCGCGTTTTATGCTGAAACGCATAACGGTTAATCCAAGGAAAAATGAGATGGGTATGTGAGCCGTAAGGAACAACACACTCTATAAACTCTTGGGGCGGTCCAGGATTTGCGAGTATTTCTGCCTCGATAACCAGAGACGCTTTGCCGTGAGTCGAGATAAAGCGGCGGGTATTTTCAGGCGGTCATTTTTGAGGCATGAAACATTGAATCATAACCGATTTTATGATGCATATATAACAGACCCGATTCCCCTTGTAAATCCTGTTCGTGCTCATCGGCGATCTTGGTTCCGGTGACGCTGTTCGGTCTCTCGTCACGGCCGTACTAATCTTCGACTATCTGGCTCGGCGCGCCGGCCGGTCAATGGCGGCCCGCTCCATTCGCTGACGCCCCCGTGTTAGCCATCGGATCCGCCGCCTTGTCCGCCAGGCCCTCCGTTTCTCCTGTTTTGAACAACCGTTATGGGAGACAGAAAATGACGGACACCAACACCATCAATCGCATCGCCGAGCTCAACGACATGCTCCGCATGATATTCTTCGCCGGCGGGCGCGTATTCATGACCGAGGGTATTCGGACACTAGATGCGGAGGTGGCTTTGTATTTTCCAAATGGTTCGCAACATTAGGATCCAGAGCGTCATATTTAAGCTCTGGAACCATCTTTCCCCACCATTTAGGACGATAGTGTAGTGGGCCTTACCAGTTTGTAAGGCGCCCAAATCCCTCCCACAGCTCATCGGGGAACGTTTCCCCCCACTCGCGAAGTTCGGCGACAATGAAGGTGCGTAATTTTATTTGCAGAGCATCGGTTTCTCTTTCGTATTGATATCCGGTCGCTTCGTCGATAAGGGCGATAAGCCCGACTTTTGCACAAGACGCTGAAAGAATGCTGCAACGGATGGCAATTTCGCGTTGCCTGTCAGTAGTTAGTTTGTTTGCCGATAGGGCTGATACATAAGTTTGGCAGATGTCAAGAAATCTCTCTGCTAGAATTCCGAGCCCTTGTCGCGGTATCTGGTTCCATGGCTTCCTATTTCCCCAGCGGGATAACAGCGAGCAAAGTGCCTCCCCTTTCAGGCCGAGATCGGGAGATGGTCGGCCTTGACCTCGCGATAGACGCGGTCGCTGATCTGGGATGTGGAGACGAGGCTCTCAAGCGAGAATTCTGGCATTAGCGGCTTCCTCCCATCTCGATATAAAAGAAAGCCTAAATGCTATTTTTTGCGATTTAAGGCTCGGAGCACCCCGTTGATTTGCCATGCGCGCATGGTCTCACGCCAGCATGGAGACATGCAGTCTCCTAGCTAACGTCCTCACCCCACAAGGACTCTTCCCCAAATGGCAATTACAATCGGAGTAGTCTCCCAAAAGGGCGGTTCCGGCAAGAGCACCATCTGCCGGCTCGTCGCCTGTTCCTTTGCGGCCGATGGCTGGGACGTGAAAATCGCAGACCTCGACATCAGCCAAATCGAGGCCGGCATCCAACCCGACATCGCGGTTGAGAGCTTCAGCGCCGTTCAACGCGCACTCGAGGCGGCCGATCGCCACGACCTTCTGGCCATCGACGACGCACCCCATGCAACGCGCGCAACCCAGGAGATCGCCGAAAACAGCAATCTCGTCATACTGCCGACCGGACCGAGCAAGGACGACATGCGGCCAGCCGTGCTCCTGGCGCACGAGCTGGCGCAGAGCATCGTCAACCGCATCGCCGAACTCCAGAACCAGAAGGCTGCCTGAAATGGTCAACATAGCTAACCTGAAAAAGCTGCCCCGCCGCGCCAGCAAGGGCAAGCCCTCGGCACCCGTAGCCGCCACCGTAACCTCCGTCAATCTCCAAAAGGCGGCCAGCAACGGAAAGGTGCCCATCCAGTTCAAGGTGCCGGCGGAAGTCCAGCGCGAAGTCAAAACCTACGCCATCGCGCACGACTACGAAGACCAGAGCGCACTGTTCATCACCATGTGGGAATTCTGGGAGCAGCGTAACCCATAAGGCATGCAAGAATACTTGCATGCCAGCATGAAAAGCTCCCATGTCCAAGTCCCAATCTGACCTGTTCGGTCCCGACCCATCAAAGACAATTGACCTGGAGGCTGCGCGCCAGACGATGCCGGCCACAGTGCGCCGGATCATCAGGGCGAGCGGCAACATTCAGCAAGATCCGCCGGACCAGACCGACTTCCTGCACTCCGTTTTGTGCCAGGTCGGAATGCCGAGGCGAAAAACAGAGGGGCGCACCTTCGAGCGCAAGAGCGGGCTGGTCTCGATCATGCTCGAAGCCGGCCGCCTCTGGAACGGCCGGAAATTCACCGAGAAGCCCTTGCCCTATGGCACCCGCCCCCGCCTGGTGATGGTCCACATCTCAAGCGAAGCCATCCGCACACAGTCCCGAACGATTGAGATAGGGGAGAGCATGAGAGACTTTCTGCTCAAGCTCGACATCGACCCCACAGGCGGCACGCGCGGCAACTACACCATGTTCAGGAAGCAGATGGAGGCGCTCGCCGCTTGCCGCCTAACCATAGGCATGACAGACGGCGTCCGCGCCGTCACCGTGGACGCCAAGCCCATCAAGGAGTTCGAGGCCTGGGTTACGTTCGACGGAAAGCAACGCGGCCTTTGGCCGGGGGAGCTCGAATTAAGCGAGGAGTTCTTCCAGACTCTCGCGCACCACGCCGTGCCGCTCGACCACAGAGCACTTGGGGCGCTCAAGCATTCGGCTCTGGCGCTCGACATCTACACCTGGCTCGCGCACCGGCTTTGCCGGATCAGGAAAGCCGACGGCATCATGCTGAGCTGGGGTAACCTGCGCGACCAGTTCGGTCAAGAATATCGAGATCCCAAGAACTTCAAGAAGGAGTTTCGGCAATCCCTGCGCCAGGTTCTGGTCGTCTATCCGGAGGCCCAGATCGAGTCCACCACGGGCGGTCTCATCATGAAGTCGTCTAAGCCGCCTTTGCCCAAGACGACCGTTCAGATTATCCTGGGATAACCACCTGACATATCGTCGTTTTTAGCGCCATACGCTGAATCACCACCCCCTCCCAAATCTAGCCTGAAGAGAGCGACACATTATTTATTATAGAGCTCTAAATAACGGCTCCGGCCCCATATCGAGTCCAACTGCTGAATATTTATGCACAGGACCGAGTGGAAAACAGAAATTATTCACGCTGAATCGCCACCCCCCGATACGCTGAATCGCCACCCCTTGGATACGCTGAATCGCCACCCCCAAAAGCCTATAAGAAGATCCTATAGATCTTTACCTATAAGATGGCGGCGTCCGCCTGTGGATAACCGAAGGTTATCCACAAGGCTCCCTTGCCCAGCAACAACAATCTTTTTATCAAAAAATGGAAGGTAAGGGGAGGCATTAACGCATCTCGCGTGACCCCTCCGCCGAGTGTCGTTTCACCTTTCCTTACGGGCTCATAGAGCGAGCCTTCGCATCTGCGGGGCATATTGATGCTAGCTGGCTACTATACCACTGAAAATTTCACGCCACCGAAATTGACCAGACGCACCAAACCACTCTCAAAGGCATCAAGCTAAGGCCCGTTCCCTACAGGAAAGCGAACTCCTGATTTGAGATACCATATGGCAATGTAGATCGAAGTGTTGAAAGTTGTTGGCCGAGTTAGATAGACCCCATTGCCAAGGAACCGCTAAGTGCTGCAAAGTCCTGGTACGTAAGATAGTTACGCTTACCTTGAAAAGTGAGCGGGAAATGACAAAGCTCATCTTTGTATCGAGTCGATGGAAGGGTAGAGGCCGACCTGATCATGAAAAGAGAAAGCCACAAATTCCAATTCCATTTCAGATGATTCTAATAACCAGAACGGTTCAAATCGACCTATCAATTAAATTACACTACCACCCAACCGGGTACTTACCGAAGACTGCTCAACGGAATTCAAGACCGGCATTCAGATAGGACGACCCGCGGAGATTGCAGCTCTCGGTAACATCGTCGGCGAAGCTCTATTCGTTCGCTGCCCTGCCTCCCGGCGGAGGCAGGGCGCTTGTTCCGGCGCATTCTTGCCTGCTTCCTGACGGGCGACACCGATGCTCACCTGAAGAACTTCTCGGTTCTGCATATCCTATCAAGGGCTGCAGCTGGCACTGAAATATGATCTCTTGGCAGTTCGACACCGTAGCCCTTGCCGTCGAGGGCGACGCTGATTTGCGCATTGGTACCTTGCGACCGAAGTACATCGTCGCCCTCGACGAGGGATACAGCCTTTCCAAAAGAGGACTGGTTCGATTTCCAAGCGCATCGGGAAAGAGGGCGTCAAAAACCCGGTCTGCGCGTACGACTCCGTGCGACGCGTTCTAGCTGTATTTGCGGAGTTCCCTTTATCCCCTTGGCCTTCGGTCATGAATAGGCTTATAGGGGCTGTCTGTGGCTCACGGGGCATTCCTTCCCGAACAGTGTGCCTTGTGCTTATTGTGTGCCCAGAAAGGTAACGCGCACAGGGCAAAGGGTCGCTCTATCAAGATCGGACGCCAGATTTCCTATCGGCCTGAGGATGTCGTGGACGTTGAGTTTACGCAGGTTAAACAGTCTCTCAAAGCGTAGGGAGGCCAGAAGGCGGTGCAAACAGTGCGCCAAAAGCGTCATACTGGCCGTTTAGGGCTGGTGTGGGCGATAAGGGGTTGTCGGGAAAAAGGATAAAAACGCTGTCAGAACAGCCAGACCCAACAATAGCGAGAGGCAGTCAGAAAGTGTGCTCCTACCTTGTGGGCGCTGTTCCAACGGGAAAGGACATGGTAGAGCGTTACCCGGTGTACCTTGAACAGCGCGGCTACCTCATGCGCGTTCGGGGCATGGGTGATCTCCAACAAAATTCATATTCTGAAAACCTTCGTTTTAGGAACGATCGCCGTCTCTCCCCAAGATGCTGGCAACAATCTTGGAATCATATCCTTATTCCTTGTTCGGAAAAATGTATTCTTTTATTTAAATAAATTATTTTAGAACATATTACCGATGTTAATCGGTTATGCCCGTGTCTCGACGATGGACCAGAACCCGGCGCTTCAGATGGATGCGTTCAGGGCGGCTGGTTGCGAGAAGATTTTTACCGAAAAAGCCTCCGGCTCACATCGAAATAGAGCGCAGCTTCAGGCAACGCTCGCTTATCTGCGGAATGGCGATACGCTCGTGGTTTGGAAATTGTCCTGATTGAGCCGGTCTCTGACGCAGGTCATCAAAACGGCAGTGGACATCGACCGGCGGGGCATTGCCCTCAAGGTGTTTACTCAAAATATCGATACCACCACACCGGAAGGACGGCTGTTCTTCCATATGACAGCTGCGTTTGATGAGTTTCAGCGCGAGCTAATCGTGGAGAATACCCAAGCCGAACTTGCAGCCGCCAACAAACGGGGACGCCGGGGCGGGCGGCCAAAGGGTATGGATGAGGCGAGCCTTCGCAAGGCCGAGGCCATGCTGTAAGGATATCGAGAACTATCCGTTCGTTGGTGACGTGATCGATCAGATCAAGATTGGCAGGATGGCCTTCTATCGATATTTCCCGCCGGATCGGATCCGGGAACTACGGAGGGAGCATAACGAAGCAGCGGTTTAGTGACCGGTTACATGTTTTAGAAAGATCCAAGGTAAGCTGAGCGCCAAGGGAGGGCGGGTCTATACGCACGGGTACAAAGGGAAGTCCAGTCGCCGAACCAGAAACAGGTCGTCGGTGTCATGGATGCGACGAGAGATACCGGAAACCTTTCGTGAATTCTCAGGTATGGTAGACAAGGTAACAAGTGTTATCTACAAGATAAATTATCGATAACACCTTTCACATGAAGTAAGGCCTTCCGGAAGGCCCTAAGCGCTGATGACGGCGAGGGCGATACCGACGACATCAGAAGAATGGCGGCAAGAGGGGCGGCATCTACAATGCTTACTCTGACCAAGAACCTACCAAAGATCTTCGATATGAAGGGACAGACCGAGGGATAGTGAGATAATTCAGCGAGTTGAAGCCGTTAGTTCCTTTGGTTGCTCCGCCCTTCGAGGCGGCGCGCATTGACTTAAGTCATTCTGACCGCCTCATAGGCCAGCCGTCGCAGCCTCCGCCTAAGCGGCCCAGGAGGGGCTACTCTGGGTTGCCCCTGATGCAGCT
>Ga0209052_1000292_pt1 | contig 15134 bp, 7 predicted proteins | sample WorMetHEROISLAND_2_FD_187409 | JGI IMG/M metagenome (GOLD analysis project Ga0209052, IMG submission 187409) | Marine gutless worms symbiont microbial communities from Max Planck institute for Marine Microbiology, Germany - Olavius sp. 4 HERON... | ecosystem: Host-associated > Annelida >...
TAATCAAGAAAAATTATAAGGGGGAAAGAATGAAGGTGAATGAGAGGAGGACAGTAGTGGGGGGTTGATTGGCCACTGTGTGTCCCCCCAACCGTGGAGAGAGATCGACGCGCATGCCTGAAACGTTCGTCCGTCGGAGTAGATCATAGTACCGAAGCCTTCACGTCTACCGGCGTAGAACATTCCAACGTAGTGGCTGCCGTCAGGCCACAAATACATTCCACAGCCGTGACGACGATCTCTGTAGAATCGACCATCGTATACCTGCAAATACCGATTTCGCACGTACACTAGAGGACACAATAAAGCACATACAAACGAGAGAAAGAGAAAAACTTACAAAAGAAATACGAAAGTAATTATACAATCAATTGAAAAAGTACACAATACGTCACAAAACTTAACATCGGTGTACGAAATCAGGAAGTCATGTGATAGTGACGTTTCTTGTTAAGATTTATTTCCCAGACGTATTTTTAGTTTACGGATTTTTGGACTCCGGTATAAATTATAGAACCTGTAAGACCATGGGCGTCAAACCATTAGGGACAGAGAGAGAGAGAGACGTTTCCCTCAAAGTTCTGGGCGATGGACAATGATTTTGTCTCCCAAAAGTAGAGCTTGCCCCGTTTTAGCGCCAGAAAAGGCGAAGAATGCACCAAAAGCGTCGGCATTTTTGCTGGGGCTGCGCTCCCGTCGCCGCCCATCGGCCCCAATGTTTGGTATAGATCAACGCCGCTGTGTAAGACACCCCTATAGGATATGTACGGATAATGTAGTCAATAATTTTAATCAATACTAAGTTTAATTATAATCACTAACATTATTATTAATATTAATTGCAAATTCTATTGTAGTTAGGGCTAAGGAAAGTAACAGTTGTTGGAACCTTATACCTCCAAAGGATCTTAGAAGTAGGCCTATTCGCCTATAGCCTATACGGCAATTGTGGCTCACCTCTCCGTTGGCCCAGTAATAACGTCCCTGTCCGTGTCGATAGTTGCGGACAAAATCGCCGCGAAAGTTGTCCTCCTCGGGCCAGCTTTGTGTTCCTGTCGAAACACGGTGACTGTATATCGTGCGATCATCGCCGCAACAGTTGCATCAACTAATGGGCCTAAAAGCACTCGGAGAGCGCAAACCTCCGCCGCGGAGATGTCTGTTTACTTTACTTCACAATCACAGCTGAAACTGCGACGCACTGGCGAATCGAAGCTCATCTCCAGCATGATGCGCTACTGTGAGACACGGGAGGAAGGAAGAAGGATCGGAAGGCTTAGCCCGCGAATTACAGAGAGACTTTAAGACAGAGGACACAGCTGTTAATAAGCAACGTCGGTGATCATCATCATATCCGTCATATCCGTTTTTTAACGTAACTTGTCAAAACGCAAGAACATGCATAACATACAGTGATATACGAGAACTATACGAGCTTAAAAAGTTAATAGACCTATGTACACTGCGTATAGTAAACATGCTAGTTCAACTAACCATAAAACGAGACAAAGTATCAAAAGTTATATATAACGGGTAAAAGTTCTAATGTGATAAAAACTACAGTTAAAAGTGATGGTACGCGCTGAGAATTATTGAAGAAACAGGCTGAAGAGAGAGGCACTTAATTTTGTAAATTAATGTATAAGATGGAAGTCATTAACCTGCTGCTCGCAACAGAATACCAGAAGTAAATGACGGCGATTTGAATTGGCTATATTATGCTGAATAATAGCGGATTTTAGACTTAGATTTGCTTACTTATGTGCGACGAGAGAAGTTTAACGAATATAAAAAACGATAGAATTAGTCCGTGTTAAGTTTTTCATTCAGCGTTCACGATTTCTTTTTTTTAAATTTTTTTCGTCTATTAAACGCATGTTTCAAGTTTTCAAATACTTCCTAACGCTTATTATACATCAATGGAGTCAACTACTGAGTGCTGAAATCAATGTTTGATTGTGTTAAATTTGTACCAGTCTTATATTTTGTATGTATTATTCTGATTTACACTGTTTTTTTGTAGTGGGGCACTTGTTAGTACAGACTTCGTCTGCCTTGGTGTCCTTTTAGCATTGTTGCTATACTTTTACTCTACTTCTACCATCATACACGTTTTTGTATGTTTTAAATTGATTGATTGACTGATTGATTGGTTGATTGGCTGAGTGTTGGACCGACCGAAGCCATGTCGTCCGATGGTGCTGCACATGCCGGAGTAAACTGATCCGTTTGGTCCGACGATCGATCCGCGTCGGACTTTGGTCTTGGAGCAGACGTCGGGTTCGCATGCCGCCGGCCACTGCTGCATGCTCGTCGTGGCGTCGACGCTCACACTGTGCGTTGGGTCACTCGTACTGTAACACTGAGGCTGAACATCGCACTGCGACGTCTTCGCCATCACTGCTATAACAACATTCGTTAATCAACTATCAACAATTGCTAAAATTGCTTAATTATATCGCACCGCCTGATGGAGTCTTCATCATCATCGACATGATATGCGGCCGTCCGTCGAGTTGCCGAGCGTCTCAGGTGTTGGCAGTAAATTGGGTCACCTCAGAAAGGTTAGGCCTAGTTTGCAGTCGACCCCTGAGCCGCCCATCACGTGTTATGTACATGATGTACGCCAGATATGCGGCAGTTGCTGTGGAGGTTCTTCACGTCCGCTGACTTTTTATATTCGAAGCAAAAATTGGCACAGCAGTTACTTCTGCCACGGGCAGCGTTCATACCAAGTTTTGTTTTTCTACGCTTTGTGTATTAGCAGTTAGTACGGGACAGACGTACTGCAGACAGACGGACGGGCAAGATGCGCAATGCGGCCCACAGGACGGCCGCATAATGATGCCACAAACCAGCGGCATAGTCAAACAGTGTCAGCGGCGTATACCTCTAGTCTCTACTGTACGATCTGTACCCCCGACGACGGCACTCTCGCTAGGCCTCCTAATTGGAGGGATCATCAAAGGGAACGACGGCAGAGAAACGGAATGGGAGCGGAAAGAAAGAAAGAAACAGAAACGAGAAAAAAATATGTGGGAGTGGGAGGATGTACTCCCACTGCAAAACATTGTGATGGGCTCCGCTATTCAGTGGATAGTAACGCTGCAGCGATGGAAAATGTTCGGGTGAGGTGGAGTAAATTAAAACGGCGGCCTTATGTATGGAGCAATGGAAATTAGACGCCTTAGACCATGAGATGTGGAAGACTAGGCATAGACTTTCCCTTCCCTAACCGATTTTGTAATTTCCCGGTTTATCGTCTAACCAGTAGAGTCCGATTCTGATGGGCTAATAAATGATGTCGTCATTCGTCAATCGTCATACTATAGCGCTACCGGGCTACATGTACAGTGTACATATAACGACACACAACCTTTATGGCACAGGAGTGAGTTCAGCTGAAAATACCGTGTCACACAGATTAATTTACAGCAAGAGAACGCTGTAGTTCAGTCACAGAAAAAAAACATTAAAAACGTCAACCCTTATAATGAAATACACAGTTGGACTTGATGACGTCACGCCGCGCGTTGCTGCGGCAACTATAATACTTATTTGTGACGTCTTATTATTGACGCCTGAATATTTAGGCGTAAAAAATTCCTGTGCTTCCGTTTGTTGTCTGTGCCTAAAAACCTCCCTCCATAGAACTTTTATTGGACCTTCAAAAATATTCATGCAGTTTTTTTGTTTGCAGTCAAAGTTTTACTGTACTGAACGAGCTAGAGTTATTTGAGCCTACGACTCCTATGGCGCAAATACCAATTGCATGCAGGATTTAAAACACGTATGGATCACTAATGATGACTGCAGCGATTAACCTTCAATGATTCACTCGACATTTACCAACATTCAGTATACACGGCAAGCCATAAAACACCACAATCATGTTTATATCTTCATCAAATACTGATCAATTTTCATAGTCCTTTGCTACATAGCCTATATGCAACAAGTTAATCATCGAATATCCCGCTACATAACCAGCAGATGATTAGAACACCATCGAGCTTGGAATCAATATAATGTTCATGACGTGACCTTGACCTTTGACCCAAAACCTACTCAGTTCATCGTCCAATGATGCACTTTGGACAGAACTTTGTTGAAAATATATGCAAGAAAGATCACAGATCAATGGATGAACAGATGCATGGATGGGCGACATAAAAAGTGAAACATAATGACTACGGCACCACCTATAGCAGAGGATGAAACACTATTAGCTATATAAATAGCTAAAGAAACTAAGTAAGTAAATATGTATATCATATCACACAATGTTGACAAGAAACCCACCAAATGAGAGGCGCAAGTAGGGCACTAAAATGGCCTAAAAGCTAGGTTATAGAAAAATGTGTCGAGTTGGCAACGAAAAAAAGCATATGGGGGGGGGAGGGATGAAAGTATTAAATCAGTGAAATTTATCTGCACGACAATGTGATTTATCAAACAGTTTTAAAGAGCCCAAGTCAGTGCTGTTTGTGTCATAATTATCATCACCTTTAGCGTTCAAAGGATCCACTTTTGCCAGCAAACAAGCACTAAACGAACTGGAACGCCCCTTCACTTACATACACTGCTACTATTACTACACTTGCACTTAAACGGCTCTGTTTATGCAAAGGGGTCTGAGCTTGTCCGGGATGCAGCCTAGCCCAGTGCCCACAAAGAATTAAGGTGACAAAACAAAATTATCACGTCAGCCAAACCAAGATTCAAAGAGCGGTTAGCTCATGTTATGTTTAACATGACCATTTTTTGCAAAGCCACGGCGAATCTTCCCACAGAAAACAACCTGCTCTATGCCAAACAGGTCGTTAATAAATTATACAAGTCCAGTTCCAACTGCACTCAGTCACACGCTGCTGTGGTTCTTCTGCTATACTTCCTTATTTATTCTGCTTTCGTTTAAGCTTCCGTCGCTCTGCAGTGTCGAGTCTCCGGCGTTTATTCAGTGAGTGTGTAAAACTGAGGTGTGGCTGTTTCATACTACGTCTGCTTTTGCTCTTTCCTGCTTTTGCTTCCTGTTTAACTCTGCAACAACCACAAGTAGATCGTGCAACAAATACATGCATTCAAAACATCAATATTAATGGCACATAATAAACAGAAACATCATTATTCAAATATCAAAGGACTATCAATTATAATTTGACCACCAACATCAATTAAATGGCACTTTCAACTAAATATCTAAACAAATAAGCAAATTTTGTAAGTACATGTAACTAAATATAATTTTTCAATTATTGAAAACATACAGTTCAGTTCTACAACAACACTTTTTAATGGAGTGCATCAATCACTGATGTATTTAGATATGCCCATCCGTAAAGCAGGGGGGTCTTTAATGAGGAACACGTAAACAATTTTGGCCAGAAACCCTACCTGACACCACAAATGTATCATATACATATGGAATGCAACAGGAACGAAATCATGCATAAACATATCCATGGGTAAAAGTCTACTGTCTCAATCATTAAGCCAGAAGCAGCTTTATTAAAACTGTCAAAAATTCATTAATCTCCTAACCAATAAGGACAGCATTGTTAAATGAAACTCATAAGTACATTTGCAAATCTATATGTAAACTAGCAATTAATAAACAGCTGTCTTGTGATTGCTGCATCTAAAAATGTATCCTAAGACTTAATACAATGACTAATATTATTCAATTATGTTGTACCTCATGCTGGAGTCTTCAACGGTATGCATGCTCCTTGCACTGCTTGCACTGTCAACAGGATTCTGCACCAAAATTCCAGCAAAATGGTTGAGCTGTGAGATACGTGTATGAATCACCTAGTCATCAATGATTTAAAAGATGTCATTCAAAGTAACAGTTTAATTACAGTGTTTATGTTAAAACAATTTCAATAAAATTAAAGCAAGAAAAGCTGAAAAATAACACATTCTAGAAAGCACTCGAAAAAGTTTGAATCACCAACAAGACTGATTTATTTGGCAACCTTAAAACACACATGGTCATATTAAAAGCATGCTTATCACTAAAGCAATGGCACAGTGTCATCAACATCAGCAAAATAACAGCCAATCAGACAAAATTTCTACATTGCAGACAAGCAATGCTGTCCTAATGTCAAAAATGTATTGTGTTATAGATACACTGTGCAGCAAAAAAAGTATGCCATAAAGACTTTTTTATCATTTTCTTAGCAGTTGCTTGAACTTTTGAACTGAAATTTTACGTTCATTAGTGATTCATAGTCACGTAAAAGTGCCAAAGGGCATTTCATTATCTGCAACTACAACAAAGTTATTGGATTTTTTCTGTGATGACATCGTCATTTCTCATATTCACATACAGCAGAATGTGTGCCGAATGAAAAGTGCACGATGTTTGCGCTGGAGAAAAAAAACAATGTCATTCGAACAACATAATAAACAGTTTGTCAATGACTGTGAGAACTCGAAGTGTCCACCGCCAGCTTTCACACATGCAATTAAAAAAGTTTTTAACAGCGTTGTTGATGGCAAGTTGTCCCAGGTCGCCTGCAGTGCCTGCTTGAGTTCAGCGATGGATTTCAGTTTTGGTGAAAAAATGTCAATAAATGCACAAAGATGCAAACTTTGTTAATAAGGTTTACATCACTTTGACATCACGAGCAACAAGATGCACCCAGTCATTTTCAATAAGCATTACTCATTACAGCACTAAATTTTTAAATGTGCAAAATCACGACGTTGTCTCACAAAAAAATCAGTAACTTTGCAATGTGAGAGCAATAGCATCAAATGTCACTTGGCCTATTTATGCAAGTATGAGCAGGAAATAAGTGTGTAAAATTTTGCGTTAAAATTCCAAAAAATGGCAAACAACGATAATAGATACATTTTTGCCGAACCCTGTATATTCACCATACCTCAGGTGCATAGATGTCCAAGCTATCATTGCCTGTACAAAAGCTGTGAATTTTATGCATTATCTCCATCAGCGATGTTGATAATTATTTTTTGTCAATGACAATTAAATAAAAAACACAGCAAAACCTATAACATTATAATGTTTGCTCTGCAATGGACTAGTATAATAGCCAGAACAAACCGCATTCATTCCAAGGTATGCACCACCAGCACTCATGAGGTCAATGCCGCTAATCTCTGTAATAGTCACAGTGTGATTTGGTAAGTCATAAATCTGCTTGTCAGCTGACATCAACTCAGGAGCTAATTCACGCATCTGTGCTGCATACTCTTCCGATTTCTACACAACAATCGAACACATGCACACTTGTTTTCTTGTTCAGCCTGCCTACTTTCCCCGACTTCATTCAGTTTAAGCCAGATCACTAAGTAAACACTTTGGGATTACTGCAGGATGTCCGATGCCCTTTCTGTCAACCAAATAACAGCTTCAAAGCACTGAAATATGGCACACAATAATCAAACATAAGTCATATTCTACTATGAGAAGTGCTACCTATCGATATAACCGTCTGCTTTTATACTGCTAGCTGAGCAACAAGACTGGCATCTGTTCCATAAGAAACACATGATGCAGCAATCTCCAAAGGCTTGAGGGAACTGGCTTAACACGGATTAAATCGGCAAAAAAATAGGCTGCATAAACAAAAACCAAAAAATTGCAATAGCAAAACTGGCAGTTCTACATTGTATTAAAACCAATGTATGAGATGGTAGTGGCTTAATGCAGCGGTAACATCATTGTTTGCATTAACAAAGTTACTTGACATTGAGCCGGGTTAGTACTGAGATGCGTGACCGTTGGTGGGTATACCACCTTCGTATTCAACCATGCCACCAGAGGCCACTCAGCCTGGCCATCCTTCAGTGGGTAAGCATAATAAGTACTGGCAATGGTTATGGCCACTGCTAGAGAAGAAACGGCAAGTTCTGCATAACAGTGGGCCCTGTTACCAAAACTGCTGGCATATTGACCCAAATGGTTAAAGGTGTTGGCTGTTAATAGAGCCAGCCATCCAGCTGACTAGGGTTGTATGCTAGCTTAATTGCATTTAACCCTTGCTGGTTCAAAGTGCCAAAAGAAGATGAGCTCCAATGCAACGGACCTAGCTGACTGTGTGAAATATTCTTCTCTCTTCTTTGAGATGACAGCATATCACGATGGGATTCAACTGTACACCACTTATAAATCATTTTAGTTATACAAATTGTATTGAACCTTTTTCTTTATGTGTTTCTTCTCTGCTTTCAAAATCTGTTGTAATTCCTCTTTTGCTTTGCGGCGTCGCTGATCTTTCCGTCGTTTGAACCCTGTGAGAAATTCTCTGCAACAAAATACAACAACGGCAACTTTTTATTTAACTAGCCAATTTATCCATAATTACTACGCATTATATGGGGAACCGAAAAGCAAACTTTCAGAAATTGCTGCAGCAATGCTTTAAAGATGTAACGCTCTTCCTGTCACTGACCAACATTGTCAAAGCACAAACGGGCGAGATACGTCAAAGAAAATCTGCTGAAAAACATGCATAAATTTTAATAGTCGATTCTCTGTTAAAAACAAGGCGACCATTACCACAACAGAGTGCGATGAAGCATGGTTTGGTTAGCAAGTCATCATAGCTAGTTTCTACAAAGCCAACAATACATATGGACAAAAAGTACTACAGACATTGCGTAACACTTTCTAACGTACGCTCTTTTTCTTTCGTCAAATTCTATCACCAACTTCTGTCGCTTTTTTGTCGCATTTTTCCGACTTCGACCCATTTTTTACATTTCCGATCTCAGATGTGAGTGAAAGGAGACTTTGCACGGAAACAGTACATCAACGGTAGCAGTTAGTAAGTAGCCTAATCTACACCACGCCATCAAACATTACTGTATGTCGCAAGGAAACACTCGATAATGTCGCAATCATCTCCAGACTCCATGCAATAGACTGAGAAGGCGTAGAAGCATCCATGGGATGCATGTATGCCGCTAAAAATGTGAATCTTACCTTCATTCATATTTTCCTGGTGGGCCGCGAAAAGTAGTAGGCCTATAGGCTACGTATGTTTTGCGCAATAGCGCTGCGTAATAGTCGTTCAAGGTCATCCAAGGTCGTTGATTTCGGTACCGATCAAAAGCATATGCATAGTTTTTATTAGTAAACAATAGCAACTTTGGTCCTATGTTAATTGCACCGTTTTATGGATAACGCAGGTTTTCAATCAATCAATCAATCAAGCAGGTTAATTGCACTGAACCATGTCATACACATACAATAAACTTAACTAATAAGAACAAAAGGGAAAAAAGTCAAAGTTTTCTGCCGAAAACAGAAGGCAGATGCTATAGCCTACCCATATTCCGGCCGAACTCCGGAAATTTTCCCTGGGATTAGAATTAATAGCTCATCGATGTTGGGGCTCCCGGGAGCGAAACCCCTGAGCTAATTAAGTTTCTTATTCGTGTAATTACCTTAAGTAACCGAGCATAGGCTTATTATGGCCATGCTGTATCAACGTTACAGACGTAGCCTATACAGACAGACAGACAAACAGACAGACAGACGGGCGGTCAACGGGCAGTCGAGGGTCGACGGGCTGGATGCATCTCTAAGAAACTGGGGTATATACAAAAAAAGAGTTTTCGGCGCCTACGTGGTTATGGTGAAGTGCGCTAGATTAAGCTAAGCTTTAAGCTAAGCTTTAGAGCGCACTATAATATAACCTAACTTCACTTCACTTCACAGACAGTCTGTCCGTGGGCAGACACAGCCACAGACACGGTGTCTGACAACAAGGGTCGCTTATAGCTTGCAGCGTCGCGAACCAATAGCAGTTTATGACGCATAAAATATACACGCATCAAGAACGTTGCCAAATTCACAGACTGCATCAACGACAAATTATACTTAGTGACATTTAGTGTTGCAATAATTAGTCTATGTCTGCACGTAATGTATGAAGACTGTTGGCATTCCTCTGATTGCCTTTTGGCGTTCACTGTAATATAGCCTACTCGGCGGATGCGATATTAATAGTAGCCTATACACACCTGCTGTGATACGCAAATACACTGAGGGTCACAAAAGTAAGCCGAAAATTTTTTGTCATAAACTTAATTATCAAGTGCTGACCGATTTTGTTGAAATTATGTATCAAATGTCATATCACGAAATTTGCAGTAGTCTATCACTGAATGTTACACCTCGATCGATCATCTCAAATAATGTTGGTACACAATCTTAATTCGTTTATACGACATTACGACACACGCGTGTATTGTGCTCAGCTTACGCGCGTGCATGTGAAAATATATCTAGTATCTAGGCCTACTGATGTCGGAAAACGTAACTAGCCAGAGTAATAATTAAACCTACATCATTATTTTAATTGCAGTTTATGCGCACTGTCCTTGCACAACAGTTATCGAGGTCGTATTCGTGGTCTGGTGAAAAATCAGCCTGCTGGTTTGTCCAGTGGCCTTTCGTTCAGAATTCTTCGACGTAATATAGAGTATAGCCTACCATAAGTCAAGAAGTACAGCGAGTAGGTAGCTATAGTCTGTAGCCGGAGGTCATGTGAAGAGTGAATGGTCACGACATTCCGATGAAAAATATTGGACCGTTGACAGATAGCCCTCCAGCTGCTTTATAGGCTACGCCGGTTGTGTCCGGCAATAGCGGGGAGCTTAGGCCTATAAGAATTTTTGCTAAATTGCCGAATAGGAGAACTCCGGTTATTGTCATGCTTTGCAGTCCACTCGTTTTCGTCAATATCATTACTATTAGGCGGCATACGCTTGTGACAGAAGTTACCGTAGTGTGTATGGTCAGTCTGTCTGTCCATCTGTCTGTCTCTGTGTCACACTTGTGCACCCTGCTAAAGTCGTTGGACGCAATGACGTGCTATCTGACAGAGACATTTACCACCATGTGCTCCCAAGTAACATTAGGCTAAACAGGAACCCCGGTCCCTAACGGAAGGAGAGATTTAATTGGGGTAGGAACCCATGCACGGTCGCAATGTACGTTGTAAATTGCGGCCAAACTGTTACATACTTGGTTACAAGACTCAGCAACGCCTTATCGAACGGTACAACCGCCGACCATTTGTGACTTTCTCTTTTTCCGAAAAACATGATGATAGCGATGCCGCCTCGCGCCGTATTTACTTAGGCTTTTGTTAAAAACTTAAAATGTTACAATTAATTCATAATATTATAATTACAAATAACAGAATGAACCTGTCAATCATAAAAAGCAAAGTTGCGTAAACGCTAAGTTACAATTATTCATTGAACGAGTAGTTAAGCAGGTTTTTTGTAATGTTAATCAGAAGTTGTTTAAGTGCAGAACCGCGTCACATCTTAGGCCGTGGTAAAACGTAAGCTGGCAAAATAAGCGACAGTCCTTCGGTACTGAGACGACGCTGCACCGCGCATGTCGGTGGGTCCACTACATGCAAATGCGAATTCTGATCTCGACTAAGTCGACTTCCAATAACATATCTCTGCTAACCAACTAACTCTTAACTCCTCCAAGACTGAATTTCTTCTCATATGACTTAAACAACAACAACTTGCTAAAATACATAACTCTTCTCTTGACACCACTCACTCTGCTCGTAACCTTGGCTTCATTTTCGACGAACGTCTCACATTCTCTGACCAAATCCCCGCACTCTCTAAATCTTGCTATTCTCACATTCGTCAACTTCGCTGCATCCGTCCTTGTCTTGATTCCAAAAAGACTACTGTAACTCTCTGTGCTAGATGTGGCTGATGTGCTAGATTAAACTGGCAGCTTGCCTGTCAGTTTTCCAGTGCAAATCATCTATCGTATCGTATCGTATCGTAACTTCTTTTTCACTTCACTTCGGAACCGCGCATACGCAATCGATGTCGTTTTCGCATTTCACACGCGCGTATATGCACACACGGGTCGGTAACTTTGCTGTCCATCCGTCCGTCCTTCTGTCTCGCAGTGATTGGCCTCGAACTCAAAAACAAAGAAACGCAAAAAATCAACATCAGATTGAACGTTCTCCAGGGCATGAGTAAGCTTAACTGATGTGCGTATTTTCAGTTTAGAAATTAAAGGTACGGTCACCGCACGTCACAGAACCTCAACAGAATGACGCACATCGCATACATTCACGGTTTGTGCGGTGACCTAATGTACTGGATGGACGGACGTACGGCCGCGTGTCACGTCGGCACTCGGCGCCGACATCTGTTTTGTTTCATATATTCCGTAATTGCATTTTCGAGCGTATATAGGTCACCTTAAATTATTATCATTTAGCTTCTGATTCACTTGCCACCAAATTCTGGCGACGCCATTGTTTTCCCCCAGTGGATTTTTTTTGCGAAGCCACTGAAATTTCTAGTACAACAATTGCTTAGATGTGTTAGTCGCTCGAGACTGAAATCAAACGCGTATGTACATGGCTTGGGCGCTGGCGGCGAGTGCTAACGACATCGTAGGCTCTACGTGCATTTGCCTACACTCATAGTAAATGGTTTGTATCGACGTCATCATGCGTGCACTGCGCTAGGCCTCTCAATGTCTCGGCATCGATCTGTACCAGTGATTGCCCTCTGGCGAATTCGTTCCGTTCATAAACGCCATGAGCCTATAGAGATGGTTACATAACAGCAGCGTGAACAAGCCGGGGTGTGTTGTAATTAAGTCTCTGGAATTGTTAAATCGCTCTCAGAGATTGACATTAGGCTATGTCGAAAAATCGATAAGGCCGTGCCTATATGAAACTAAAACGGGTTAGCTGAAAATGACGGACATGAAATTGACGGACATGAAAATGACGGACATGATATTGGAGGACAAGATATTTATAGTTTGAAAATAGATTACATTACAATGCAGTGTGCAATTCTTTTTCAAAACAACGGCAGAATACAAGTCACAGCAGCGCAGTAAGTTGTATAGACCTCCTGTAATTGTAGAATAATTGAAAAGCATATCCAAGTAGGGCCTACTAAAAGTTTAAAACGCAACTATATAAAGTATCAACGAAAATATCAAGTATATGAATATCAAGAAATAGGCCCTATCAAATGTCTCTGAAACAATACCGTGCATTCTACAGTGTTCAGTGTCGTCGGACCTATTCAGACACCTGAAACATGTCCTGCATTTTCATGTCCGTCATTTTCATGTCCGTCAATTTCATGCCTGGACATTTCGATGGTCAGTCATTTTCATGTCCGTCATTTTCAGCGCCCCCACTAAAACAAAAAGAAAGCAAAATCACACGTGAATTTTAGTTTTGTTTTTAAAACATCTCCCTAAAATCGATCGGTTCATAATCGCATACGAAATGGACATAATTAACGAAAACTAAGTAAGATATCGATGTTGCAAAGAAAACGGTGTTAAATAGTGTGTACGAATTTGACGGAATTCGACAGACGCAAGCACCTGCGCATCTCCCATGCAGTCAAACTTGCCTATAGCGTCTGTCCCTCCCAATGAGATACAAGCCTATAGGCTCTCCCATCAACGATGTTACCCTACGGCAGCAGCTGAAAATGACGTGATATAAAAAGGCCTGCGTTTCTACGGCAGCATATGCTTACGTGTAGGCCTACATGGCCTATATAGAGCTACGACGCCAAGCTGGCATATAGCTGCTACGCCTATACCGTGTATAAAGTGTATACGGTTACGGTATAGGCATGAGCATAATTCGATGCTCATCTTATTTGTTTCGTCTTCTGGTTTCTCAACGTTATGCAGGCGGACGAGGTCGAATGCGTGTGCGATCGTGTTAGCGTTTCGTTAGATACCAATTAATTGCATGTCATTTCTTGAAACAAAAGTAAACCTAATCTAATTTCCGACGAAGCTGGCCCATTACTACTGGCAGAACTAAAAAACCAAGACGAATTTTAGTGTCCAGCGATCGTTTTACGATCAAGTAGTAAGAGTACGTAGTCAAGAGATAGCTTTGGCTTTTCGTTTAAATGATTCTAAAATAACAAAACCAGAATATAAGTAGCCTACCAACGTCCTCATAGTAGCAGCAGTGGCGATTTTTTTGCTCATGTTAATCGACAAACTGGTCACCGTGGGAAACATCCGAGACGAATGTTAGTTGAGAGCGATTGTATCACGATCGAGCAGCAAGATAATGTGCGTTTGACATCAGTGATGTTTCTGCTGAAAAAGACTAGACAGTCTGCAACCGAAGAATAAGTAACGTCGTTGATTTTAAATCGTTTAACGTCGACAAGAACGACGTCGGCATGGGAAGCATTCGTGACGCTGCGTCGACGTCGTCAGCGTCTTCGTCGTCGTCTCCGACTCGCCAAGGACGAGGAAACAGTTCAGCGACCGATCATCGTACGTCGAAGAGAAGGACTCGTCACCAGTCGCCGTCCGTCGCTTCCCTGAGAAGCCGCTTCGAGAGACTGCAGTGGCCGCGACCCGGGGATGGACGGGCACCTGCTACCGGTAAACGCCCGCCTGCTGGGGCGCCAAACCGGCGGGGAGGAACCGGCGAAGCTACTTCCGGGTTGTCGAACATCGCAGCGGAGCCCGTCGAAGACCGGAGGTGGAAAGGGCAGTTGTCCACCACCACAGCGCATCCTATCGCCGCCAGTAGGTCGTCGGCCGCCGGGCGTTCACACGGTGCCGAGTCGACGCAAGCTGCCGTCAACCGTGAACGACCAGTGACTGCAGCTGTGTCCACGAGGAACCAACAGCCGGAATTAAAGAAGCCACAGCGAGACGACCAAGGTAATCTGTATTTCACTGTTTCCGTATATACACGGATGCACTAGAACTGGCTTGGCTGAAAACAATATTCTAAAGACACTTATTGGAGGCGTGGCCGGCAGAGGCGCATGCAGAAAACGACGCGATAAACTTTGACAGTATTGCCGTCCCAACAAATTGTACGGCCGAGAAGCCTCGTACTTCACCTTGACCGCGGTTACTGAAATGTTTCTGAGAATGCTTCTTAGAACGCATAAAGACAGCTCGAATTTCAATACAGTGTAATCGTATCGTCCGTACTTAATAGAGTTCACTATCATCATCATCATCATCATCATCATTGTCGTCGTCATGATCATAGTTGGATTTAAAGTAAGTAAGTAAGTAAGTAAGATCATTTCTATGCGGCGCAATTAAAATAGTTCATACTGCGCCGTGGCCCCAC
>Ga0209052_1000293_pt1 | contig 15129 bp, 3 predicted proteins | sample WorMetHEROISLAND_2_FD_187409 | JGI IMG/M metagenome (GOLD analysis project Ga0209052, IMG submission 187409) | Marine gutless worms symbiont microbial communities from Max Planck institute for Marine Microbiology, Germany - Olavius sp. 4 HERON... | ecosystem: Host-associated > Annelida >...
GGCCTGTATTCTATTTATGAGATCAGCTGTAAGGAATCCAGACCAGACAGGCAGAGCATAACGCAGTCGTGAAACAATAATGGCTTGAGAAACTTGATCTAACTGGGCAGTTGACAGGCCTTGGGATCGCAACAATTTAAGCAAATAGTCTTTGGCTATACTGGCTTAAAACAAAATTGACATGCATATCCATCTTAAAATTATCCTGAAAAATTTTAAATACAATTTGAAGTCTAGGCCTGCGTGTACGCAACTGACAAAGTAAGTGACTGAGTTTTGATTGAACGCGATGTTAGGTTAACACGATCAATGCTTGTGAGTGGTGAGCCTACCAGTAAACACACAATCAAGCAAAAGTACTGAAACAAAGCTGCTTAATAGCATCGTACGGAAGTATGAGCTTCAGGTAAAACGATGGCAATGGCAAAGAAATAATAAAGTCATAGGAATCAGCCTCGGGTCGATTTGTAATTACGTCCTGCCTATGCTCGTGATTAATTTATTAATTTACCGTTTGTAAGTACATGTATTTGTTAACAGATGGCAGATCGACGTACGTTTTCCCAATCATTTAGTTAGCGATATGCCCCGGTAGCGTGGTAATGAGAAAGTTCTTTCCATCGGGTGAGATATTGCAGCTGCTGCAAAACGTTCGCTAATGTTACCCCAGAGAGCAAACACATTTGTATAATACACGACGGCGGCGGGCCTCCCACACCGACGAGGACGACGACGATTACTGGGCAAGCGCGTGTGTGGTCGACCGAGCGCAGCGGATGCAATCTGAGCGCCGAGACGAGAGACGACGCAGGGACAGCGACCAGTTCCTACGATCAACTGAATGAACGCCGCCGCCGCCGCCGCCGCCGCCGTCGTCTGACAAACTGTCCTGACGGGTAAAGTCCATCAAATTAACTCCACGTAAGCGTGGCTGATGAATCGGCAGACGACCACCGGTCCAGGACGCCGCCGCGCAGACCGGAAGGAAGGCGATCGTACGGAAAATACGCGCCTGGTGGTGTTCGGTCGTCGGTCGAAGGCTTAATGCGGCGGTCCGTGGCGGCGTAAATCCCATCGAGACGTCCACGACTACCACGACGACGACAACGTCATCGTGTCGCTCGTCTGGAAACTGTACCGCGCGCCTCTACGTGAACGTGAGATGACGACATTGCGCTGTCTGTGTAGGCTACGGACTGCGTGCGCGTCAGTCACTGCAGGACCGCACACAGCGTTGATTAACGGTTCGTGTTTGTGCACGCCGCAACGATCTCTGCACCTCGTCGTCGTTACAAGCTGCACGGTCATACAACTTGCTCCTTTGCGCGTCTCGTACGTAAATGTGCTGCGAGTTAATTTCATGAATTATAGGCCCGTAAGGCCGTCGTATAGAGAACTCGAAGCACATACGCGTACGAACTTTGTACAACGACAGTCATACGTACGATGTGGTGTAGGTAGACCGAGTTTCCAGTAAAATCGCTGTAAAATAAAGAAGTTTAATAATCACGCCGAAATACATTAAAGATGCGAATGCAGAGGGAACTGGAAGTAAGTACGTAAGTAAGAAAGTAAGCAGTTTATTGAACACTTATCGGATGTACACCATTGCAATAAATAAAACACGTTATAAAGCACGAAGAAAAGCATGCAGACATGAAAGCAAACGATTTGCGACGCATCGTTTGACTCGCACGTGCACAAGTAACGCATTCGTCGAGACAGAACAACAATCATACATGTGAGAAATCGACTTCAATTGTACGTATGCCGCGACGGTAACCTGACAGTAACCTTGTTAGTCAACTGTTATCAAATCGACGCAAATGAAATGTCAAACAAATACAAGTTTTCGTCTCTTCGCGGACAGTGGCCGTGTCACCACTCACCAATCGCATTCAACATTTCACTCACTGCAGACAACTGCAGAGGCTGCAGTGGTTTGTCGTCACGCATCGTCTTTCCGAGGCCATTCAGGGCAACGTGTCGCTATCAACTTATCACACTACGAGATATTAACGATGATCGATGATGATTCGCATTCGGAATTCCATAACTCCGAATAGAACAAGGCTGACAGATACGTGTATTGGTATAATACAGTTCTGAGGCATTTCATACATAAAAAAACAGCACGTAAGTAAAAAAAAAACTAAAAAAAAATTATTCTCCGGTCACTTTTGTCATTAAGGTGAGACGACTATGTTCGCATATACATTATTTGGTCTCGTTGCCTGAGCTGACCTCTCGCAGAAATACGCTCCACAAGTGGGGCGACACTTGACAACGATAATTTGGATGCATAAAAAAACCTATTCGTTTGTAGCGTGACTTTGTGTGCAAAAAAAGACATTTCTAACTAATCTGAAGAACACGTCTCGTTGTTTCCCCGTGGCAGCGGAACTTCTTGTTTTCAAACTGCGTCTCTTGTGTCGTTTTTTTACTTTACACAAAAGTGTATACACGTGTGATGAGGAAGAAATTATGACAAAGCAAGCGCGTGATAATCCGCAACTGTACGTCGGATTCGTTTGCTATGTTGTCTCACGGGGAATACAGGCGTGTGTGTGTCAATTGATGGATGGCTGATGCAGGGGAACAGAGCCGCAGCTGCAGCAGCCGCCGTAAATGATTGACTGACTGCAAGACGGATGTGGACACTACGTGGATGTAGACTTTGTGTTTACGAGAATGCAAAGACGGACGCCGGTGTGCCTCGGACCACCGGCGTGGCCACTGTGTGTGTGTGTGCGTGTGTGTGTGTGTGGTCTCGTCATCTTGCGCCGATCTAATCGATATTAAGTCAAGTCAGCTGCGTCGGCGGTCAACACACCCAAGAGCCGAGCCGCGTCGATGTAAACATAGCCGTTCATCAATACATTATATCGTCCATCACACAGACTCCCAATTACATGCTGAATCTGGCTGTTCGGCTTGCCTCTCTCTAGGAGGTCTTGTTATGCATTGGACTCGGTCTGCCCGCCAAACGGTTTGTGGTGCATTGTGAGCCAGAAAGAACGTTTATGGTGATAGCAATTATTTTAAAGTTTTCCGTGAAACAAGCTGCTAATTTGTAACGTGCATTGGGCGTGGGCAGCAGTTACACAATCTCAATCAGCGTTCACTGTTCAGTGACAATCACTGCATGAATCGGGGCTCCTAAACTCGGGAGCCCTGGATTGCAGCCTCGTTAGCCTAGTGCTTAATCCGGCACTGGTGACACCGTGAAGCAATTAGTGGTGTCATCGTCCAAGACACCTGCTCTAAGCCAGCGACATCTGCGGTAACTAAACGAAAACGAACGACACGAACAAGGAACGAAAGCGGAAATCTAGCCGGTATATAGCGGGCTCAAATAAAGCTACACTCATTTATTTCTACACAACCTTAACAGACACTGACGTCGTTCTGAAATGCTTAGACTTTTTGCGCTCATCCCTTAACGACGCGGTAGATTTTCATCAGTTCCAGTTCCACTATTTCACCGCGGACCAAGCGAAGTCGCATTATCGGCGACACTGTGAGCTAGACAATGGCGATGCTATACTGAATGGCTGATCTAACTGATACGAGGCAGTGGCGCCGCCTGTCTGTCTCTTGTGGAAACGATCGTTGCCAAGCTGACGCCTTTCTGCGACTGTTCGTGCCAGAGTTGAATAATAGGCTATGTCTTTGTGCTGTGAATGCCACCGTCTGTGTCATTTACATATACATAGAGGTCAATAGGAATCGATACATTTTGATCCACTGCCACACCCATGCTCACTAGGCCTACGCGATAAGCTGACGAATACGTAGGCCTACTAATGTACCCAGATCCAAATGCTATTATAGTTTTCAATCATGCAAATGAAAACTGGTCTTGAACACAATCAGACCGTAATCGATTTAGTTAACGTTCTGCACTTTATATCAGGGAAGAACTTTGCACATATTCACTTAGCGACGTATTCGATTCCACTCTGAACACGTAGCCTATCGGTAGTAGGTACATTACTTGGCTAAACACAATTGAAAATCCGAAACCCGGGATTAAAGCACAACAGTTGATGAATACAGCAGTTTGTTGGAACTTGGAAACAACTGGCAATTGACAATGTCCAGTAGAAACAGACCGAGTAAAAAAGTTTTATCGTCATGAAAAAATCTGCTGACATGCTTACCGCGGTACCAGACAATTTTTGCCGCGCGACGTGCATAGTGCAAAGCGCAAGATTGCTGGCGTATGTTGTCCGAGCGTATGTTGTCCGTCCGTCTGTGTGTGTGTGTCCGTCCGTCCGTCCGTTTGTAACATTGATGTATCACGACTGTATTGGTTGATGTACTTGGAAAGTAATTAAACGAAGAATTAGCTTAGGGTCTTCGCTTCTCCGAGCCCTAACATCGGCGGCCTGCTCATAGGGAAACATCCCCAAACGAAAGCAGGGATGTAAACACAAATTAACACATCGCGCGGTATTCGCTACGACTGTAGAACGCTCTTGTAGCAACAGCCAATGTGCGAATGTGTTCAGTTGAAGCGGAATATCGAGCAGATAACACCGCCGCAGCAACGAAACGGTATTAATATTAATATTAATAATTTAAATACCGATTGAAAACTACGTATGATGGCAAGTGACGTTGCGTTACTAAACTACCGCGCGTTTGGTGGGTAGCACGTAGCCCAAACATTCACTGACACGCACATGTTAAAAGACACCGTACAAGCGGACAAAAGCAACTACGTAAGCTCAGAAGCCAGTGAGTGAATAACATCCAGCACTAGACAGGGATTATTGCTCCTACATGATGCACGCCATTCTTCATCAACGCGGTCCGGCGTATCTCAGCAACATCGTTAAATTTCACACCAAATAATCTGGACGCCGCCAGCTCCGTTCCTCTACAACCAACGCAGCTGTTGTCATGAAGACACGGACCCAGTTCGGGAAGCGCGCCTTCTCCGTCTGCGGTCCAAGTATCTAGAACCAGATTTTTCCCACATCAGGAACCTTCACTCTGCTCCAACTTTCCGCAAAGCCCTCAAGACTCGCCTGTTTCTGCAACCGATCTAGGCATTGTAATGTACTATCGGTCTTACTGTTGTAGATAGGGCACTGCAACATTTAGAATTACGATTACGATTACGAATGAAAGAAGGTGGCAGGTGACAAAAACTCATGCAGATCCCACATGTATGTAAGGAATGGCCATCAGCTGCAGACAGAAGTGACGATAGTGCGTTGATCAACACACGAACGACCGAACGAACAAATCGGTAAATGAATGGAACAACACAGTTGGTAATTTTATCCATCTGCAGCTTAGGTAGCGCAAATGTAATGAAATATGTTAACATTTATACACTTGTGGAAAGTAAACTGTCACAGTGTACGGCGTTTTGTCTATAGCGCATGATGCAGACGCGATTTCATGCAGCTCTGTATTGCCTATAGGCTATACGTATGTACGCTCGTCGAGTGATCGACGTTCAGTTGATGCCAGCATCTGAAAGTCAAACGAAGTAATTGCATTATATGAAAGTATCGCCAGCGTCAGTCGTTACTTCCAGTCTGTAGTTCTTTATCTCGTATCTCTGTCTGTCTTTCACTCTGTCTGTTTGTCTGTTGCTTACTTGTTCGTTGCGGCAGCTTTGCGTTGCTACTGCTGCTGCTGCTGCAAGTAAACATGGTGGGCCAAAAAAGTAAGCCTGCAACTTCTGTCCATATATTTGCCTAATATTGACTGATTTTCAAAATTCTATCACTGGCACGTGCTGTGAAAAATTTACAATAACGTGCTTATTAAATATTCCACCAAACCTTAACTGTGTCGCTACACTACTTTGTGAAATGCACATTTTCAAAAATCACTAATCGAAATGAATACGTATGCAAATACTTGTCTGTTGAAACTATTTTCCATAAGAAGCATCGATGAATGGCGATAGAGTCCGCAGGCTGTTGTCCAGAACAATGTGGACGTACACTGAACATTAATTTAAATAATTACAACTTTGTGTTTTGGGGGTCAGTGTGAAGGCTTATTTTTGGCCCACCTTGTATGTCGTGAGCTGGTGACCAGACACGAGCACAACTGCGTCTTTCGACATCGACTTGAAGTTAACTCGCTAAATAACTTCAGCTACGACAATCTTAATTTAGGCTACCGGTACTTGCTTGTTATATGGTATTGGAAAAGCGATTTATTCAAACGAGGCCAATGAATAAACTTCTATGCATTGTTGTACTAAACATTGTTAATTGCTAATTGTTTGCAACAAACGCTGCGTGCGTTTATTAACTATCGTATTTCAATTTCGGATTTATCGGTTGCTGTAGTCGTACTTGCTATGCGATTTCCTTAATATACCATTGTACATTTTATAACGAAATGCAATAAATGCTGTTTCATGGCTTTAAAAGAATACTTGGAACAACTGGGCGAATAAAAGTGTAAACAGGCTGTAAGTTTACGCTCATCTAAAGTCGTCAGAATATCAATGAGTCGATCTAGGGCTACAAACACTACAGCAATGTAAACTTAGTGCTGTTACTGTGTCATATCACGAACATACACTGTGTTTTCTTCACGACAATCGTCTATAACGATAACCAAATGTGGATCGCGACGTTTGTTCGAATTCAATGTCTGCTTCTTTTCAAATGTCTACAATAGCATCTGAATCTGTGCAATTATGTTGGGTTCGCTTGTTTTTCCAACGAGAACATTTTATCGGTTAAACTCTATCGTTCCGCGTGATCGCGGAGCTTTGAAAATCAAAGCAAACCAAATTCCAAGCATTTCTTCGGTTTTTGTTCGCTTTATTGTCGCTATACAATTGTCGCTATACTCCGTTTGTTGGACCAAACTGTAGATATGACAGCTAGAAATAATAATCGAGGAACACTTTTACAGGAATTCCAGGAAAACCACTTCGCGTTGTGTGCAGCTTGTAAAGATGTCTGTCCAACATTTACTGACTTCGTCGCATGTTTGCTGCTGTAGATCATCATTGTCAAACGAGAACGTTCGATGCAATGTGCTGCATGGGCTCAGGCCGCTACTGTTACTACTGTTGAAACGTTTTGCCGAAATAAAACTTTTTAAATCTACGCTATATTGCATGACTTTGCGATGAGAGAATATTGTAACAGCACTTCCGTTTAACTACTGCTATGTTCGTTATGTCTTTGAGCCTAATGACAGTCAGGTAAGCAGTCTGTTACAGACACGCAACACTCTTGCATTAAGTAAGTAAGAACATAAAAAAACGGAATGCGCACGATCCCAATACCCGAACTAAAATGTCTTTATCAGCCAATTGAAGTGCTCGAAGTCAATGTCGGCTTGTTTCAGATAAACTGGGAGGCTGTTCCGCAGTTTCAGGCTTGTAGCCACAGTGTCTACTGAGCACTATTTTTCAGTACTGTTCACCACTTGAAATAGCCAAGACACGTACGTTTTTTTTCAACAATGGATGAGGCAACATAATCACTTGGCCTGTCGCGACCAAATGCTGCGCGCGTGCCAATGGCAGAGGTTTTAATGAGATTTCGGCTTGCTATTGTCGCCGTGATCTGCAGACTACATGCAGAGAAATGGGATTTCAGCCCATCAACCTTCATGACACGTCATATCTCCTCCCAGTAGCGGCTGCAGCGCCGTCGATGTGATGTCTTGGTCCATGACAAACACTGTGTACTGCCGGGTGATGTTCTGTCATCCTCGACAATAGTAGGACACTTCCGGGCAGGTTGGCAGCTTCAAGTTTGCAACGACAATAATAATAATAGCGAGCAGTGTGCTGACAGTTGTGTGTTGTAACTTGTACAGCTGAGCCTGGAGTTTTACAAACAGATCTAACTGTTCGATCTCTTAGATGACTGAGATCAAGAAAATGCTCTGACGAAAAAAAACGATCAAATTTTAAATGTTCAGTTAACGGCCAATTTTGCGCTAAACGTATAGTAAATTGTTGCAGAAAACTTTTAATAAAACTTCTAAATTAGTGGCTTTGAGAAAAAATGAAAAGTTTCATGACAAAAAAACGATGACTGCATGGTTTTGTTAAATTAAAAAAAATATCGAGTAGAATATTTGTTTACAATGCTCAGCTACGTAATATGGTCACACAATCAAATGGGCTGAGCGATAGGAAATGGTAGTCGGAAGACGGCTTATGGCACGGACGGCCTCGTTAACATAGCAGAATGAGTGCTCGATCGCAACTTAAGAAGAATAAATAGGCCTGACCTATAAACTAATACAAACGCCTGTCACCAGCATTCGTCCCGGTACAGTGTGTTACAGCCACTGGAGCGTAAAAGCCATGGAATCAAAGAAATCCCCCGCATGGTAACACTGCCGGCACGACGTACAGACGTCACTTATATGGACGGAGATGTAGGCAGGCAATTGGACGCCGACGTGAGTTGGATGCAACGTCACCCAGTTTACCAAGGAGGCCGCCAGCCATTCCCGTCACTCAAACCCAGTCGATAATGTGGCCATATTAGCTGAACATTGTGTCCACACGGCCCAGCTGATGAGTCCTAGCTGCGCGCTGGATCTCATAGCCAGCCGTGTATACGAATGCTAAACACGTAGCAGTCGAGTCGCTGGCGTTGGTTTATGTCGGCGCGCGCGGCGCCCGCTCGTAAATTCTTGTAGTCGCAGATCGGACGCATTTGACCCGAGCAGGCGTAAAACTGAATTCATGAGTGTTACTTATAGACGCGGCTGATCACCATGACGACCGTCTGTACCGGTGCAGTGCAGCATTCCAGCGTGCAAGCGCCGTCTACGCTATAGGACAAGTCTGCCAGCCAAGCCGTCGGTCACAGAATGCCCGTTCACACGGCTGAACGCTTCAAGCCGGTTCTTGGAGCACGGCCTGACCTTGGTCAGCGCTACATCACGTATCAACGGAGGCGCAAAAAATAAGGTTTCTTAATCATCCGTCACGTTTCTGTACAAACTCGGAGAAAATTTATCGACTTGGTGAAGACAATCGAGCTTGGGAAACATTAAGGACGCCGTCAAGTTGAGAGGCGAAGGCCCGCGCAAGACTCTTCCTCGGTGCAGTCAATATGCAGCGCTATGATGAATGGCTTCAGCGGACACGCAAAACGCAAAGCCAATATTGGGGCTCAGTAAGCAAGAGATTATCGGCGTAGTAGGAGGCTGGCTGTGCCCGTGACCCGCTCAGCCGTGTACACACATCGCATCGATGACGAGACGACTTTCCGTGACATTTGGGGGATCGTTAAAGCTCACTCAAAACAAACAACACTACCGAAATTCAGTGTTTTGCAGCGATGTCCGAGGATGCGCGTAAGCTGGATTAGAATACGTTAAAATACGCACGTATTCTATCATAGTGACATTATAGGCGTAATTTTTTTTGACGTCCTTCGGGTGACAGTAAGCTCCTACGCGTTAGCGTTACGCGTTATATTTTCCCATTTTCCTGTCGCTACCGTTTCTTTGCTTTTGCTTTACTCCTAAATGTAACGATCCATGAATCAGCGAATGCCCCGAAGTTCTCACTGAAGGTATGTGTGGAATTGGCGACGGCAGGGCGGTGAAACGGAATGAAGAATTGCTGAACTGGACTCGCTTCCTGCACCGGTCAGGAATAGACAAGTTCTATGAACGACGACGACGACAGCGACAGCAGCGTATCGGCGTCTTTGTTGTAGTCGGAGATCTTGCAGTGAGACTCTATTGCGTTCCCTTCGTTCATTCTGTCGCTCTGCCGTGCAGTGCAGTGACTTATGAGTAATTATTATTAGTAATCGTCGATCATATCTGCGTGCATGTCGGTGCGATTGCGTACGTCGAATACGCCTCGGTGTGGGTTTACGCCGGCGACGGAGGAATGGAATGGAATATTGCTCTGCCACTGAGCGCGCCGAATCATCGGTCATTTCCCGACTGCTATGCTTTCCCGCGGTCCCTACGCACGTACGGTGTTCCTCGATCGCCTTTCACGATTCACGTCGGTTTGTATTTGTAATGCCACCCATGGCGAGGCGTCAACACGTCGGCATAATGCAGTTTGGTTCGCATTATTCCTTGTAGCTCGCATGTTATTCACATAACGGCGAAATCATCAATGTGGTCATCGACCTGTGGAGAAATTTCGTAGTCTGTTGCGGGATTCCATTGACTGTGGTCCGGTATAGAGAACAGCTTGGAGACAGTTTCAGATGAGTGGCACCAGAAGTGACCAGTGCACTAAAGCACTGTATCGGCCTATTGTGCTATACCCTTAAAAGGGTTTTCCATATAGCGAGAAAACCATTTATAGACAGAATACATCCAGAATACATATACCCAAACCAGTTTTTTTACTGTGTATCCTCGAGATTCGATAAACCAGCTGATATCTAGACGACAGCGCATGTATTGGCTGGTTCGTCTAAATACATAAGCCGCCTGCAGCAGCAGGAGTCTGTCGAAATCCTTTGTTGGTTTCTGCAGCAGCTGCTGCTGATGCTACTACGCTATGAGATGCTCACGCGATAAAAGAAGGACGTAACGACGACGTCGTCATTGGCTGCAGCAGCACGTCGTCTGACTCTCATGTGCGCCGCACCGCGCCGGTGATCACTAATCCAGTCTTAACCGCATTCTGCCGACTTCCGCAGCTTGCCCAGCTCGGAATCAAAGGAAGCAGCAGCTCGGCTCCTGCACGCACGGTGCGCTGTCTATACACTGTTCATTATTGCATCTTATAGCAGTCGAACTGCATTTTCTTTCACTACACGTCGAAGAAAGAATCCATCCGTCTTTTTCTCATTCTAACTCGTTGAATCTAAATTAGAATCGTTAGATATTTCCGTGACTGTGTGGTCGTTGTTCCTCATGCTTTAAAATGGTTGTGCTGAGATTTCCGCCTAATTTTTGCTAATAAAATCCGGACTCATTAAAAATGTCGCTAAATAATCAGCCAATACTCAGTTTAGTCGACTGTTTAGTCAAAATAATAAAATTCCGTCACAAGCAAGTAAAACATTAGTTAAACTCGATTATAACAATGCTCAATTGTTACATGCCAGTCGTGTAAATTATAGTCATGACGTGATCTAAAATTGCGACTAAAATTTCAACAAATCTGCCTGACAGTTGGCTACACCAACAATGAACAAGTTAAGTCTACTTAAACACGCAGTCAATTTGTCATAAACAAACAAAAAATAGGAATAAATGAACAAAATAATTAACCTTAACATTGCAAAACTACTCGCTAGGTACAAAATTTATTTTATCTTACTCTACGATTAGGTAAAAGGGACTACAATACTGGGGCACCATGCAGGAGGCCCGCAGGCACGGGTAATCGATGCACTTGTTTTGGTAACTAAAGTGGCGACAAGCGTATGTATATCACTGAGTAGTTGTTCCGCTGCATCACTTATAAATATCCAGGTTGGCAAAATGTTGCAAACGTGATTCGTTTGCGTTTTGTAAGAAACTTTGTATTAATCATTTTTTTACATTTCTGCAGTTGTTTGAATGAATGAGTGACTTCACACATCACAACATCCCAAAGTCGCCGAACGCTGACTGACCTTGCATTCGTCGTTGCCGCGACTGGTCGCTTCTCTGTTCATGTTGTCCACTCGGTGGTCAGCGCTTGCAACTGACCGTCAGACTGACCAGCACGTCTGAGAGCGTCGAACGTCGACGCCAATCATGACATCACATGACGAGACTGGCGCAGGCCGTGTACTGAGTCGTGCGTGTGGCGGCATTGTCATCGCGAGCACCCGTTGCCCGCGTGTAGCGCTAGCCTACTGTACATGCGGCGTCTACAGCAGCAGCCGTTTGTTGTCGGCGTCATCGTCGCGCCGATGAAAGCAACGTCAGTCGCAGCAGCACTGCAGCAGGCGAGCCTGGCGCGCGCGCTCTTGTATGTAGCGGCAACTGAGCGTCGAATCATTGTGAGCGTGTGTGGTCAGCTGGCTAGTCCAAGACCACCCTAGCTGCCAGTCGATCGTGTACCCGCGGGCGCCGTTAATGACGCTCACCCGGCTTGGCTTGGCGGCAAATCATTCATTGCACAAGAGACGACGACGACGACAACGACGACGACCGGGTTGGCTGTATCATCGCATTCATCGCATGCCGTCTGCATGTACTGTATGCTCCGTGGAGTTACCAAAACAAATTGCACCATGAATTTCATTAGCACAGGTCTCAGCAAAACCTTGGCCCCAAATCGTCAAATTTCGTAGTTTGTTAGTTTTTGACGTTTTTTAGAATTAGTTGGCCATTTTTAGTTAATCGTTTTGTTGGTAAGAATTGAAATTTTAGCACATGGGACCACGGTGTAAATAATAACCGTATAATTATAATGTGTAAAAACGTTTTTCATTCTCCCATGTGCATGCAGCTGTTTACATCTGAAGTTTTAAGCAGATTAAACAGTAGGCCTAGCAGTGCACTGTAATCTGTACTGCAGCGTAGTTTACATTAAGTGGTCGACGCGTGTAACGCTGATAGACGATGCACTGCAGAGGGCGACGCTAATATCATTGATTGCATGAACGCCAATGTTTTCCGTGCGACTATAATAATGCGAAGCTAATCTACTGTTCACCGGTATGGTCCGGTCTGACCTCAGGACATGATCGTGCTCGGATTGATGCCTTTCTGAGACGCAGCAAACGCTACGGATACTGTGCTGACAGCGTTCCCGAGGTCACTGACATTTTCGCTGAAGCTGATCAATCTCTGTTCAGACGAATACTTAACAATGAATCCCACGTCCTTCGCCATCTCCTACCTGAGAAAACTAACTGTACCTATAACCTGCGCTTAAGACAACATAACAGACAATTAATCAGGAAGTCTACCCATATCAATGACTCGCTGTTTTTCATTAGAATGCTGTAGCCTATAAAGACGCATATTGACGATTCATGATTTGCATTTTCATTTTTTGTCGTAGTTTCTGCTTTTCCATGCTATTTCGTTGCGTTTTGTCAACGTTTTTTTATATAGGAATATATGGATTGCATGAACGGCTGCTAGAGTCAGCGCCAGTGAGTGATGATCACAATGTCATGCTGGAGCTGCTTGACTGGAGTGAGTAGACGCCCATGCCGGCGCTAGGTCTACACTACATCATCATCTGTTGAAGGGCACTTCAAACACGGCGTGATCGACCAGTTCTGTGTCGGCGCTGTACAAGAATCGTCACGTACTCACGTAGCAGGTGCGCGCCAGGCTGTTCTTGGCAGTGTGCGACGGCGCGCCGTTCTACTGCAGGACCGATCACTGGAGCTGCTTCTGCACTGGTGCACGTCTAGCGCTGGCATCTTGTACGATGTACCTATGGACCCGGAAGCCATTTTTCACATTTATGGCTGTTTTTTTAGTTAAAGTATACGGTTGCTTTTTGGCTAAGCCAGTCGTGACTGGCCAAAAAAAAATTGGACTTGAAAATTGTCGCAGTTGCCAAATTTATTGCTAAATCAATCTCGAACCCATAGTTCATATGCAACAAATACTACGTCGTATTTATGAAGATCAGCTGTCAGTGAAACCATTACCAGTGTGTACAGTGTCATTATTTGGAAAGATATCCAAACTGCTAAACTATTGACTAATGACTACTCAATGCAAAGTTTAGGCAATTTACACTTTACAATGCTATCATTCGAAAATTAAAGCGCGGTTTCCAGCCAACGCAACACAAGCAACTCACGCAACGCAGTAAACGCAATGAACGCAACTAGCGTCAGAATCGCAACCTCCAGCCGATAGGAAACGAGCTGCCCTCTTTCCAGCTAATCGTTGTTTAAGGTTTAAAAGTAAAAAAAATAAATCGTCCAAATTTTAGTAGGTTTTTTACTTGTTGTGCAGTTTATGACGCAAATCAAATCTTAGATATTTAATATTAACGTAAAACACATTTTATGGCGTGTGTCTGCCACAGCTTGGCAGCGGCATATACGCCGTCGTCGCTGGCGGCTGTGATTGGCCTATCCAATAATGACGTCATTTAGTTACGTTCCTTACGTTGCGTGCGTTACGTTGGATAGAAACCGCGCGTAAGGCAACCAATTCAACGTTTTCCGGCGGTTTTCGGCTAGCCGTAAAATTTTTAGGCGGTTTTACTGTACCTCCGGTAAAAATTCGGTTTGGCTGCTATATAGCGGGGTTTCCAGCCAACGCAACGAACGCAACGTAAGGAACGTAACGGAACGTAAGGTACAGAAGGAACGTAAGAAACGTAACGAAATGACGTCATTATTGGATAGGCCAATCACAGCCGCCAGCGACGACGGCGTATGCCGCTGGCACGCTGTCAAGCAGTGACAGACACAGGCCATAAAATATGAAATTATTGAAATTAAATTTGATTTGCATCATAAATTGCACAACAAGTAAAACAAGAAATCTGAGCCCATGAGACGCGCGACAGCATGAGTTTAATTTCGTATGCAGGTTGTCTTGGTGTAGGGGCCTATGTCCAGTGTATTTCAGCGAAAATTCACTCAAAGTATGTGCCGCAGTCTAAAATAGCAAAGTGCAAAGTTACAAGCGACAAGCACGTAAGCAGTTTGTGGTATTCAGTTAGGTCTAGATAACATAAGTGTAGTAGGAACGAAGATCAGAGTACGTGAAGGATTGTTGGAGTTAGTTTCATTTGCATGTTGAAGTAATAACATGCAGATTACTCACAACCGTCGCCGTTATATACCGTTATAGAAAATGACATAAACCGGAAACAGTAGGCATTTTCTATACCGTTTGGTACGTAAATTTATTCGATCGGTAGTAAGTAGCGAAACAGACGTGACAACTACTAGCAAAAAAACTGGAACCGGAAGACACATTATTATGATGCATTTCGGGAATTGTGATAAACCGAATGGCTAGCCTTTAGCCACACATCCGCATTTACTATTGCATATTTTACCCGAATTTTATCCATTGCAACATCCCCACGTCCGCTTATTACCCATGCCCTTTAAGTAGCGAAATAATAAGGCGGTACCTAGGTGCCGCCAAATTATAACGTTGCAAATGATACACATATAACTACGCATAATAAAAGTCACAAAATACCTTCAAATATGCTGTTCAACAAGTCATCGCTGTATAGACATCTTTCACAACCTCCACCAC
>Ga0209052_1000294_pt1 | contig 15122 bp, 9 predicted proteins | sample WorMetHEROISLAND_2_FD_187409 | JGI IMG/M metagenome (GOLD analysis project Ga0209052, IMG submission 187409) | Marine gutless worms symbiont microbial communities from Max Planck institute for Marine Microbiology, Germany - Olavius sp. 4 HERON... | ecosystem: Host-associated > Annelida >...
CGGTGGAGCTTCATGCTCGACACGCCCTTTGAGGCTGGTCGTTAGCAAATAGATCGCTATCGCCCAAATCCGATAGCCGAGCTTGGAGCCCTGCATAATCGTTCCGGCTTTAAGCGAGAACATCTTTATTGTTCGAGCAATCCCGGCAACGATGGGTCATCGACGCATGCTTGATATTGGATTGAACATTACCGGAATTGCATACGGGACAGCGGGGCCCCTCCGGCCAGCGTTGTGCCTCAAACCATTTTTCAGCCGCCGCATCGTCTGGAAACATGCTCATCAGCTTGGTTAAGCTGATGCCTTGACGGTTAGATTTTCCGGGAGTTTTTTGTTCACGAGCCATTATCTATCTCAAAATGTGACTCCACTATAAAAGCAATCACGCAAACGGCGTCAATAGGAAAATGTTATTTTTGTATATAATCCCCTAATTTATCGTTCGTCATTCGAACTCTTTAGTTTCACAGGCCGTTATCGCCGAGTGTTCAGCGGGTGATTCAACTGCTGCCAACGGACGGTTGGCTTATCTGGATAACATTCCTATCCTTGGAATCATCGGATGATGACCGAGTACTTTCCGAAATGCTGCTTGCCAATGTTCCGCTGCCACCCAAAGCTGACGTTGATGCACTTCACATTGCGATTGCCGTGATGAATGCTATCGATTATTTGCTGACGTGGAATTGTCAATTGATGATGTGCTTCTTGCTGCGGATGTGATTCCGTCGATTATTTGTCCTCCACAGGGATTGATCAATTTATGACGACCCAATCGTTATCGAAACGCGCAAACCCAGGGGCGAATACGCCCGACGGTTCAATTATGACCTCGATGCCATATGTCGTGATTTTCGAGAACAACAAGCACAGAGGGGCAGGACTGTCGTGAAGCAATCACCGAAACGTCCTATCCGCGAAAACACTGGATGCCTCTCTGCCATTGCGTGCGCCGCGCTTTCCGGTGTGGCAAGGACCAGTTCTCGGACCTGAATTTCGACCATCGCCACGGTTGGATCGTCAAGCGCATTCAGCAGCTTGATGCCATATAGTGGTGCGCATCGACGGAGAACGGGTATTGGAGCGAAATTTAAGTGCGATCGACCACTATGGACTGAAAGTCGCTGTTTCGGCTAACTGACTGAAAGCTCCAGACTGAAGTCAGCTCGAAAGGACTGAAAGTCGGGGCACACTCGACTGGAAAATCATCATCATTATACCCCTGATGTTCTCGATGCCTCTTTAATATACTCTCTGATCATATCGCTATATACCCTGAACTGAAAGTTCCATACCCAGTGGCTCAAAAGTGACGTCCCCAATACTGCTTCCTCAAAGACAACAGAAAGACAACAAAGTGTGGGTCTGGATCGCTTTGAACAGGCGGCAGCATTTAGCGCGCTTCGTGCGTAAGACGCTCTCTCTTTATTCCAAATGTATCATTATGCATGATCTCTGTTTAGAGCTTTTCCTATACCGGTATAATACGGAGTTATTGCCAACTATTGATTATATTACAGTTATAAATTAACTACTACCTGTGCGCAAAATAGTGTATAATCTATCTTGATTTGGTGTTTGGAGATGTGTGAACGCCTGAAATACCTATTGTAGTGGTGGTCTTTAACTGGTAGTAAGGTGGGTTGGTCACTACGCAGCCCGGTAGACCTGGGCTCTCAACCACGCTATCGTTAAAAATTCATCGCTACCCCTGTTTTTTCTTGTATAACATATACCTTAAAGCATGCAGTTACAGTGCTTAAAGTTATCTAGACCCTTCCGGGTATCGATCAATCGATAAGGGGCGTATGAATATGGCTTATCAAGATATCCTCTATGAGGTGGGCAAGGGTATCGCCAGGATCACGATCAATCGGCCTGATAGCTTTAATTCGTTTCGGGGCATTACCTGTGATGAACTGGTCGATGCCTTTAATCGCGCGGGTTGGGATCGCAAGATCGGAGTCGTGGTCCTAGCCGGGGCCGGCGATAAGGCGTTCTGCACGGGTGGAGATCTGTCGTCCCATGAAGGGGCCTATGATGGTCGGGGAACCATCGGTCTGCCGCTCGAGGCATTGCAGAGCGTCATCCGGGATATCCCGAAACCCGTCATCGCGCGGGTGCAGGGCTATTCGATCGGCGGCGGCAATGTACTCGCGCTCTTGTGCGATCTCACGATCGCCTCCGAGCGGGCAATCTTCGGGCAGGTGGGCCCCAAGATGGGCTCCGTGGACCCTGGGTTTGGTTGTGCCTTCCTGGCCCGCACCATCGGGGAGAAGCGGGCCCGCGAGATGTGGTATCTGTGCCGGCGCTACACGGGCGAAGAGGCGTTGCGGATGGGGCTTGCCAATTGCGTGGTGCCCCATGAGCGGCTGGATGAAGAGGTACAGCGCTGGTGCGATGAGCTCATGGAACGCAGCCCCACCGCGTTGGTGATTGCCAAGCGGGCGTTCAATGCGGATACCGAACACCAGCGCGGCATCTCGGCCCTGGGCCTGCAGGCCGTCAGCTTATACTACGATACCGATGAGTCGAAGGAGGGTGTTACGGCGTTCAAGGAAAAGCGCAAACCCCAGTTCCGTAAATTCGTTAAAGGGGCTTAGCTCGGTTGTCGGGCTAGGACGCGACCCGACTAGGTGGTAGACCGCGACCGTGGGAACGCGCCCAACCTGAACTACGCTTACATCTGGGGTTCGTGCGTGTAGTGATTGAAATTTGGGTAGGGGTAATTTTTACCTGATAGCGTGATTGAGAGTCCGGGTTTACTGGGCTGCGTAGCGACCCAATCTACCTTGCTACCAGCTTAAAGACCATCACTACCGCGGGAAAACAATCCATGTCAATGGTTAGAGGATGTCCGTTTGTGGTACTGACCTAAAAGGTGATGCTGGCAGGTGGGTGGGCCTGTCAGCTACCGAGTAAGCGATGGTAATCAGATGATTGGATGTTGTCAGCACAGCCCCCATGGGCTTCAAGGTTGTCGGCGAATTGCTCCACGACCGCGGCCTTGCGGTCCTCACAGGCGAAGATCAGGCGTGGCCCTGCAGATCATGAAACAACTCACAAGCTCACGTAAGCGTGTCCGCGCCGGGCCGCGGTCTCGTCCAGGCCCCACGGCGGTGACATTGGAGAAATCCCCCTGGGCGGCGGGCCTTGGGTCTCGTAATAGTCCAGCGTGCGACAGATGCGCCTGTCGCTCATCCCCACAAAACGTAAATAGAGCCGGATTTTCTCTCGACAAGAAACAAGCATTTTATCATATTAAGTTTTCCTCTCATGATTGAATCTAAATTCACGTTCTTTCAGGTGTAGATGAAAAGTTTTTCGTGGAACCCCATTAAATTTTGCAAGCCTTCGTTTGGTATATGACCAGAATGATTCAATGCCATATGATAGGGCAATTACCACGGGCAAATCCATGCTGACCATGATTTACATGGAAATGCTTTTTATACCCCCTATCCACCAGCCCATCGTAGCCCCTCCAGCCGTCCGAGTGAGATGATGCTATCGTTTTACCCCCAGCCCCGCGCCCTTTACTTCCCACGAACACGGCGCGCGCCGAAATGGAGTCATCGACTTCAACCTCGCCGGAGAAGGGCGATGAGGCGTCACAGAGCTGAGCGATTCGAGTCCGTAGTTTGAATAACAACTGCTTGATCGTCGGGCGGCTTACATCACTCAGCTTGGCGGTTTTCGAGGCCGGTAAACCGTGCGCAAAATAGTGTATAATCCACACTAGAAGTTTGGCTTCGGAGATGAGTGAACGCCTGGAATAATTGTTTTTTCCTTGTATAACATAATCTTGTGCATGCAGTTGCAGTGTTTTTAAAGTTTGGCAGAAGGTGGGTTGGACCGTATCAGTTGAAAACTTACTACTACCCTAACGTTATCTAGACCCTCACTTATGGTTTTGCCGAGCAGGGTTACGGGGGCCATGCATTCATGCTGCGCGAAGTACGATGGGGGCGGGCACCGAAAGTATGTCCACCTGACGGGTTTGGCGGATGTAGAGATGCTGTTCCTGCATATAGTCTTCCGGGAGCGACGGCGCGGCGTCGCCTCGCCCGCGGCGCGCCGGAATCCTTGCGGATCGGATATGGGCCGATATGGCCGAGTTTCCCCCGGATCCACTTGGAACCCTAGGGATGCCTCTCCTGGTGCCGGGCACGGAGAAAGGTTTCTTCATAATTCCGCGCCGAACGGAGGCTTTACGTTTCGGCACTAAATATGATTCACTCATGGACCATGGGCCGGTTAGGGAATGACCTTCCGAACGGTCGCGGTGGTTTTGCTCTCCCTAACAAGGCGCGGGACCGTTGCCGGGTGGGGGTTCAGGTGACCGGCGGCCGTTTCCGCTCCGGTGCCGGAACGGTCGCGTGCCGCAGGCGTGCCAGCAATACAAAAACGGGTAGTGGTGGTATTTGACTGGTAGGTAGGTAGATTGGGCTGTTGTGCGGCCCGGTTCTGAGATTATCAACTACGTCATCAGTTAGAGAATTACCACCACAAAACGAAACGGGGGTAGGCTAATGAGCCAAGAAACGCAGAATTCGGGCGTTAAGGAGACCCGGCAGGCGGCGCAGGACGCCAATACCGAGGAGCCGACCGGTCAGGCGCAGGGCCAACCCGCCGCCGTGCCCAAGGGCTTGCCGCTCGACGGCATCCGGGTGGTCGATGTGGGCAACTTCATTGCGGGGCCCTATGCGGCTTCGATCTTGAGCGAATTCGGGGCCGAGGTCTACAAGGTCGAGTACCCGATCGCCGGTGACCCGATGCGGACCCTGGGTACCCCTTCCCGGCGTCAGGATTCGACCTTGTTCTGGTTGAGTGAGGCCCGTAACCGCAAATCCGTTACCATCAATCTGCGCCAACCCACCGGGGCCAAGCTGTTTCGGAAGCTGGTCGCGAAATGCGATGTGGTGGTGGAGAGCTTCAGGCCGGGCACCATGGAGAGCTGGGGGGTCGGCTGGGACGACTTGAGCAAGGATAATCCGGGGCTGGTCATGTTGCGGGTTACCGGCTATGGTCAGACCGGTCCTTTCAAGGATCAACGCGGTTTCGCGCATCTGGCCCACGCCTTCGGCGGTCTCGCCTATCTGTGCGGATTTCCCGGGCAAACGCCCACGATCCCCGGCCCCAATCCGCTTGCCGATTACATGGTAAGCTTGTATGGGGCGATCGGCGTCATGCTGGCGCTGCGTCATCGGGAGCAGACCGGGCGGGGCCAATACATCGACATCGGGACCTACGAGGCGGTGTTCCGCCAGCTGGACGAGATGACAACGGCCTACGGACTCCACGGCAAGATCCGCGAGCGGGAGGGTGCGGGGACCATTATCGCCTGTCCCCACGGCCACTTCCGTACCAAGGACGACAAGTGGGTGGCGATTGCCTGCACCAACGATAAGATGTTCGCCCGCTTGGCCGAGGGTGCGATGCAACGGCCCGAGTTGGCCGCCGAGGGGACCCTCGGTCTCAAGCATAAGCGGCTGGCCGCCCATGAGGAGGTCGACCGCATCGTAGGCGACTGGACGGCCTCCATGACCCGTGATGAGCTGATGAAGAAGTGCTTGGCCGCGCAGGTGCCCATCGGGGCCCTGAACAGCATTGCTGATATCTTCACCGATCCCCATTACCAGGCGCGCGGCAATCTGGTCACGATCAATGATCCGGATGTGGGCGAGATCACGGTACCGGGCGTCATTCCGAGGCTGTCAGAGACCCCTGGGCGCATCGAACACCTGGGCCCGCCGCTCGGGAGTATGACCGATAAGGTGCTCGGAGAGCTGCTGGGAATGACCGCCGCCGAGCTCGCCGAGTTTCATAAGAATCACGTGGTCTGATTTAAGAGGGCGTCCCTATGGCTGTTCAGCCCAAACAGAAGGACAAAACAAGTGTGCACGGCAGCTCGCAAGCGGAAGCAAAACCGTGTCTGCCGCTGTCCGGGGTTCGCGTCATCGACGTGGCGACCTTCATCGCGGCGCCCTATGCCGCCGGGATCATGGGCGAGTTCGGCGCCGAGGTGCTGAAGGTCGAACATCCGTTCGGTGGCGATCCCTGCCGCAATTTCGGGACCGCGACCAAACGCGGTGACACCCTGGCGTGGCTCAGCGAGGCCCGCAACAAGAAGTCGGTCACCGTCGATCTGCGCACACCCGAAGGGGCTGGGATATTCAAAAAACTGGTCAGTAAATCCGACGTCTTGTGCGAGAACTTCCGCCCCGGAACCCTCGAGAAGTGGGGGTTGGGCTGGGAGGTGCTGAGCAAGCTCAATCCGGGGTTGGTGATGTTGCGCATCTCCGGCTACGGTCAGACCGGGCCGTACCGGGACCGGCCAGGCTTCGCCCGCATCGCCCATGCCGTCGGCGGTCTGGCCTATCTCGCGGGCATGCCGCGGGAGACCCCGGTCACGCCGGGCTCCACCACACTTGCCGATTACCTGACCGGCCTCTATGGGGTGATCGGGATATTGCTGGCCCTGCGCTACAAAGAGAAGACGGGCAAGGGGCAATACATCGATGCCGCCTTGTATGAATCGGTCTTTCGACTCTCGGATGAAATGGCTCCGGCCTATGCCCTGTATGGGACGGTGCGCGAACGCACGGGTCCCCACAACCCCATCGCCTGTCCCCTCGGTCACTTCCGCACCAAGGATGATAAATGGGTGGCCTTCGCCTGCACGACCAACAAGCTGTTCGAGGCCCTGGCCAAGGCGATGGATCGGCCCGAACTGGCCTCCTATGCCCTCTATGGGCGGCATCAGAAACGCCTGGAGGCGCGGCATGAGGTTAACGACGTGGTGAGTGCCTGGTGCGGCTCGCTGACGCGCGATGAGGTCGAAAAGCGGTGCAACGCCACCGGCGCGCCCTATGCTCCCCTCGCCAATGTCGCGGATATCTTCGGTAACCGGCAGTTCCACGCCCGCCGCAATCTGGTCGCGGTGGACGATCCCGGTGTGGAAGAGACGCTCATCGTCCCCTGTTCGCTGCCAAGGTTGTCGGAGACGCCGGGGGAGGTCAATAGCCTGGGGCCCGCGCTTGGGCAACATACCGATGAAGTGCTCCAGGATCTCCTGGGGATGAGCCCCTCCGAGATCAAGCGCCTACATGATAGCCGGGTTGTCTGACCCGCGGGTTCTGGGAACATGAACCACGAGGTATGCTAATCGACGCGAACCCAGTTCATCCCCGCGTATGCGGGGAGCGTGTGGTTGAATAAGGAATGATGAATCAGGTAGGTTGAGGGGCAAGAATGAACCCCAACATCGGATGTCGGGGTTCCTTCATTACCCCAACCTGCGTGTATGAGTTGAAGTGATTGCTGTGAAACCAGCCTTCGAAATATTTTGGCATAACTATCCTGATGCCCAACCGACATACACCCTCGATGAAGGGTTCGGCGGACATATTGATTTAGTGGGTGGCAAAGGTTTTGCTACATCTACAAACGAAGGCTTGATCTGCCAAGCGTGTGCGGGAGCCGATGCTACTGGAACGCCGGCGAAATCTGGTTTTGGGAGCCCCTCTGATGCGTGTCGGCCGGGTGATTGCGGGTGTTTTTTTATTGCTGGTTGCTAGTAAAAGCATACCTTAAGTCCAAGGGTTTTAGTATTTTTTGGCCATGAGACCGAAGAGGCACGCGGCACATGCGGTTTACGATCTGAAGGTTCATCTGGTATGGATCACGAAGTATCGCTATAAGGTACTGACCAAAGATGTAGGGATTAAAGAGTACGGACATTGGTTCAACAGACCTGCGTGTTAATGATATAGAAATCGTCCAGGGAATAGTGAGCAAGAACCATGTACCTCTCTACATCTCTTATCCGCTCAGGTTGCCGGTTAGTGAAATCATGAAGTTATTTGGGCTAGTGGACAGGGGGTACAAAAAGCATTTCCGTGTGAATCATGGTCAGCATGAATTTACCCGTGGTAATTGCCCTATCAATGGTATTGAATCATTTACACCTGAAAGAAAGTTATCTAGACCCTTCAGAATTACGGTTCTATCGAGCCGTCGATCAAGGCCGTGAGCCCACGTTGCCACTGGTGGGTCCAGAATCTGGCGACGGCGGTCGGTCCTCCCCAGTACAAGTCAAACAAGTCCAGATTCGAGAGGTGAGTTCCGAAATGCCGGGAGGCGGGCGGAGCAAACCCGCGAGCCGTCAGCTCACACACGAACTGCCGGATGGCCGCGGCGGGTAAGACACGGCCGATGGAGCTCTCGCCGGAAATATCCTCGATGACGCCCTCGATCGTCAGAAGGCTCTTGCGATACAGGAGCAGCTCGCTGCTGAACCGCACGCCGGCCGCTAACGAGGCCTCGTCCAACAAGGACTGGGACCAGCGAAATCCAGGGAACTTGCCGGTGTACAACTTACCGACCGCCTTATCGACAACGGCGCGAAGCGTCGATGTGTTGACCGGCGCCTGCGCCAGGGCTTCGATCTCATGCATGATGCGCTTGGAATCCAAGGTCAATGCACCCAGCAGGAGCTGCATTATGTGAATCCGCTCGACCTTGCCCAGATAGCCGGTGAGGCTCCAGTCCAGAATCGCAAGCCGCTCATCCTCGGTGAAAAAGAGGTTTCCGGAAAGGGAGGACATCACGCAAACTACAACCAGAATTCCCGCATTTGAGGGAGCAGTATTGGGGGCGTCACTTTTAGGCCATTGGGTATGGTGCTTTCAGTTCAGGGGTATATTAGAGACGATATGATCAGAGAGTATATAAAAAGGCATCGAGAACATCAGGGTCATCATGATGATGATTTTCCGGTCAAGTGAGATCCAACTTTTAGTCAGGGTCTAGATAACTTTGGAGAGGATTTACTCTCAGGAGAGTAAGTATTGTATAATATAAGTATTTCTTCTCAATACGTTGAACCTAAATCCACATTCTTTCAGGTTAGATGAAGAGTTTTTCTTGGAACACCATTGAATATTGCAAGCCTTCCAGAATCCCGAAGACAATTTCTTTACCCCCGGCCCCGCGCCTTTTATTTCCCACGAACACGGCGCGCGCCGAAAGAGGATTCATCGACTTCAACCTCGCCGGAGAAGGGCGATGAGGCGTCACAAAGCTGAGCGATTCGGGTTCGTAGTTTGAATAACAACTGATTGATCTTCGGACAGCTTAACATCACTCAACTTGGCGGTTTTCGAGGCCGGTAAATCGTGCGCAAAATAGTGTATAATCCATCTGAAATTTGACTTCGGAGATGTGTGAACCCCTGAAATACCTGTTTTTCCTTTCATAACATAACCTTAGCATGCGGTTGCAGTGCTAAGGACTAATGAGGGTATTGTAGTAAAGTCGATTCGACTGCTACACTTCGCTTTATGCAAGCCGAATACGGAACAAGGCTATATCCGGAAGAAAATGATGGGGCGCTGTGGGAATATCTGGCTGCTCGCAAAGCCCTGACGCAGAAATTGTTCGCAAGGAATCAAGCACTATAGGAAGGTCTCTGTTTCGGCTAAATCCAACTGAAAGCCTTCACTCGACAGGACAGAAAGTCGGGGCGCACTCGACTGGAAAATCATCATTATGATGACCCTGATGTTCTCGATGCTTCTTTATATACTCTCTGATAATCTAGTAATATACCCTGAACTGTAAAGCACCATACCCAATGGCCCCAAAAGTGACGGTCCCAATACTGCTCCCTTAAATGCGGGAATTCTTGTTGTAGTTTGCGTGATGTCCTCCCTTTAAGTAACTTTATGATTTCGCTAACCGACAACCTGGGCAGATAAGAGATGTAAAGAGGTACATGGTCTTGCTCACTACTCCCTGGATGGTTTCTATATCGTTAGCAAGGCAGGTCGGTCGAACTAATATCTGTATTCTTTATCCCTACATGCTTGGTCAGTACCTTATGGCGATACGGTAGTGGTGAGTTTTAACTGATAGCGTAGTTGATAGTCCAGGTCTGCCGGGCCGCACAGTGGTCCAATCTGCCTTCTACCAGTTAAAGACCACCACTACCAGATTATATTTCAGCAGCGATTATTATTCGCTAATCCTGGGCTGCATCGGGGTATAAACCAATGAGTACGACTTTTGAGGTGGCTACCGAAGGTGCCGGCGTCATGACCGCTTCCGACCTGGAGCAGGAGAATGCGTTCGAGGGCACGGTCGGCGACCATACCGTCAAAGATGCCCGTATGGAGTGTCGAGGTGTCGATGTTTACTATGGGGAAAAGCGCGCCATCAGGAATGTGAGCCTGGACATCGGAAAGCGCGAGGTGGTGTCCATGATCGGCCCCTCCGGGTGCGGCAAGTCTACCTTCCTGCGCTGCCTCAATCGGATGAATGACGAGATCCCTGGCTGCCGCGTCACCGGCACCATCAAGCTGGACGGCGTCGAGATCTACGATAAGAAACTGGAGGTAGTGCCTCTTCGGGCGCAGGTTGGCATGGTGTTTCAGAAACCCAATCCCTTCCCCAAATCCATCTACGAGAACATTGCCTATGGGCCGCGCATCCACGGCATCGCCAACAACAAGGCCGAGCTGGAAGAGTTGGTGGAGCAAAGTCTGCACAAGGCAGGGCTCTGGGACGAGGTCAAGGACCAGCTGGATCAGCCCGGAACCGACCTTTCTGGAGGCCAACAGCAACGCCTGTGCATCGCCCGCACCATCTCTGTTTCGCCCGAGGTGATCCTGATGGACGAACCCTGCTCGGCCCTCGACCCCATCGCCACGGCTAAGATCGAAGAGTTGATCGACGAGCTGCGGGAGAACTTCAGCATCGCCATCGTGACCCACTCCATGCAGCAGGCGGCTCGGGTATCCCAACGTACCGCCTATTTCCACCTCGGCGATCTGGTGGAGGTCGGCGAGACCAATCAGATCTTCACTAGCCCCAACCACAAACTCACCGAGGATTACATCACCGGCAGATTCGGATGAGCCGCTCAGGTTTCTCACCTCAAGGGGGTGGACGGTCGGCACCTCCTGTTCCAACCTGTCGTGGCGGGAGGTCTTGACTGGCCATGCCGGCCCATGATGCGCGGCCGGGCGTTGTTTCTGATTCCAAAGGGAGTGTGACATGGCCGAAGTTATCAAGGGCCACACGGTCCGCAAATACGACAAGGAGCTCAGCAACGCCCGTAGGCTGGTGCTGGAAATGGGCGCGCAGGTACTCGAGCAGGTGCGCAAGGCCGTCAGCGCCTTGGATGAAGGTGATATGGGCCTGGCCCGGGAGGTCGTCGATAACGAACGTAGGATCGATTCCTGCGAGCTCGTCATTGACGAGGCCATCTTTGACCTCATCGCCAAGCGCCAGCCCGCCGCCATCGACCTGCGGTTTATCCTTGCCCTATCCAAGGTCGCCGGCGACCTGGAGCGGGCGGGGGACAAGGCCGCGCAGATAGCCTGGTGCGCTATCCGTCTCATGGGACGGACGAGGCGGCAACCTGCATCGAAGAAAATACTCCATCACATCCACAGCCTCGACCAGATCGCCCGTGGTTTGCTGGAATGCAGTCTCGATGCCCTCGCCAAGGTCGATGTGGACCTGGCCCTCGATGTGTTCGAAGACGGTTCGCAGATGGGTGACCTGGCCGGACGCCGATCCGGCAGAAAGACGGCAAGCTCGCCCGGCGAGCTCGAGAACGGCTCGCAGCTGGATGACGGGTTCGACGCGGCCATACGCCATGCCATGACTTTCGTATTCGAAGACACCCAACTAGTGGGTCAGGTGTTGGATGCTGTCTTCGTCCTGCGCGCCCTTGCGACCATCGGAGACCACGCTGGCAACATCGCCGAGCAGGTGATCTTCATTGCCGAAGGCAAGGACGTGCGTTATCAGAACAAAGAAATCCTCGTTGATACCCTGCGCGAGCGCAGAGACTAGCGCACAGGACGCGGTGAGTGTTTACCGACTGCCCAGGGGCGCCTATCCGTGTCCTGCCTGCCCTGCCTGCCGACAGGTAGGCGACACGGCGGACAGGGGGCAGGCAGACGACGGACCGTAGCTTCGAACGGCGGCGCACCCGACACCCGCCGCTCGAGGCAGAGCCATCAGCCACCAACTACCGGACTGAGCACCAGGGAGGTACGCGGACTGCCTCCCGCGGACCTGCCATCCCCGGCGTCCGGGTCCCGGTATCAATCTGACGATACGCTGTATTCTTATTACCAATAATGATGTAGGGTCTAGATAACTTTAAGCATTGCAATTGCACTATAAAATTATGTTATGCAAGTAAAAAACAGGTGTTTTAGGCGTTCACACATCTCCGAAGCCAAATTCAGGCGAATTATACACTATTTTACGCACGATTTACCGGCCTCGAAACTCGCCGAGTTGAGTGATGTGAGCCGTCCGATGGTCAATCAGTTGTTATTCAAACTATGAACCCGAATCGCTCAGCTTTGTGACGCATCATCGCCCTTCTCCGGCGAGGTTGAAGTCGATGACTCCTATTTCGGCGCGCGCCGTGTTCGTGGGAAGACAAGGGCATGGGGCCGGGGGTAAAACGATTGTCTTCGGGATTCTGGAACGTCACGGGAAAGTCTACACGGAAATCGTCCCGAACGCCGCCAAGAGGCCGCTACAGGCCCCGACCCGGGGGGCAGCGGCCCTTGACAGCATCATCCACTCGGACGGCTGGATGAGGCTACGATGGGCTAGTGGACAGGGGGTACAAAAAGCATTTCCGTGTGAATCATGGTCAGCATGAATTTACCCGTGGTAATTGCCCTATCAATGGTATTGAATCATTTACACCTGAAAGAAAGTTATCTAGACCCTTCAGAATTACGGTTCTATCGAGCCGTCGATCAAGGCCGTGAGCCCACGTTGCCACTGGTGGGTCCAGAATCTGGCGACGGCGGTCGGTCCTCCCCAGTACAAGTCAAACAAGTCCAGATTCGAGAGGTGAGTTCCGAAATGCCGGGAGGCGGGCGGAGCAAACCCGCGAGCCGTCAGCTCACACACGAACTGCCGGATGGCCGCGGCGGGTAAGACACGGCCGATGGAGCTCTCGCCGGAAATATCCTCGATGACGCCCTCGATCGTCAGAAGGCTCTTGCGATACAGGAGCAGCTCGCTGCTGAACCGCACGCCGGCCGCTAACGAGGCCTCGTCCAACAAGGACTGGGACCAGCGAAATCCAGGGAACTTGCCGGTGTACAACTTACCGACCGCCTTATCGACAACGGCGCGAAGCGTCGATGTGTTGACCGGCGCCTGCGCCAGGGCTTCGATCTCATGCATGATGCGCTTGGAATCCAAGGTCAATGCACCCAGCAGGAGCTGCATTATGTGAATCCGCTCGACCTTGCCCAGATAGCCGGTGAGGCTCCAGTCCAGAATCGCAAGCCGCTCATCCTCGGTGAAAAAGAGGTTTCCGGCATGGGGATCGGCATGGAATATGGCCGTCTCCAGCGATGTCCATATGGGTCGCGCAATCAGCGCCTTGATAACCGCATTCGCCAGGTGTCGGCGCTGACGCCTTGAGAAGGCCTCCATATCGGTTACCTTGCGACCATAGATACGCTCCATGGCAGTGATGCGCGAGGTGCAGAACGGGAACAACGCGGGGATCTGAATGCTCTTCGCACCTCGATAAAACTCGGCGGCCTCCGCCAGGTGACGCTGTTCACGATCGAGGCGGATCTCCCCTGCCAGCAGTCCCCGGATGGTGGCCAGCGATTCGGCGTAATTCAGCGGTGGAACCTTGTAGTACTCACAACGCTCGTCGATAAACCAGCCGAGCTTCGACCAGATTACTAGCTCCTCCTCCAAAGCCTCCTCGATTCCCGGCTTAAGGACCTTGAGCACGCCATGGGTCGGGTCGGAAGACTCCGCGGAAACCGACGCAAAAGGCACGACGACGGAAACGCTAGCCTCGGCCAGCGTCGTCGAGTCGAGCCGGAGCGCGCCCTCCGCATCCCCCAGCTCGCACTGGATAGCCTGCCTTACGGCATCCGTGCACGCCGTCCCAGGCAAGGTTTCGAGCGTCTGCAAGCGACCGCGCAGTTCCTGGTCCAGCTTCCGGTTGCGGGCGACCACCTGCCCCAGTTTATGGAGGGTCGGACAGTGGAACAACAGAGACGTCAGCCGTTGCGCCACGCCGGCGTCACTGGGCAGGGCCTGCTGCTCGGTCAGGATGGCGGCCAGCCGGGGGAGGGACAGATGCCGCAGAAAAAAGGCCAGGGCATCCGCCACCAGGGGCCTGTAGACGGCATAGACTTCCGGCACCAGAGGAGTGATATCAACCCCCCAGGGGGTTGGGCCCACCGGGTTTGTTTTGCTCAACGGCCTGCCTCCCTTCGCCTGTTTCGACTTCACCTATGGAAAACTTTATAGGAGAGGTCTTGTTATACACGCTTGCCCCATCGATGGCTATGATCCGAATCTGCTCCTGGGGCAGCGCGTATAACTTTCTTTTCGATCAACAAGTTGCTGCCAGATGCCTGTCGTCAGCCGGGGCCGCGGCGGCCCTCCATGGGCTGGAGACGCGGGCTTGCCCGCGCTGAGTGGGCATCGGGTCAAATCGCAAGCGCGGGCAAGCCCGCGCTACCGCGTCGATTATAGTGAGCCGATTGCGACCGATTGGCGTTCATTGGCGGCAAACAAGAATTCTCACTGGAAGAACCGATCCAATGTTATCGGTACCTCGGCTTTGCTGTACTATACTTCAATATCAAATATTTACTTTTTCAAATGATTTAAGTTTTAATGTGAGTAAAGAGTCAAACTTTTTTTAAGGGGATTATATACCCAAATAACATTAGCAAACTCATTCTGTCTGCGCCTTGAGCTTACGCACCGTCACATTCCCCATGACGTTCTTCGCCAGGTTTTCCGGTGTTGCATCAATTCGCATGTCCGCCTGCTGAGATGCTTGACGAATAGATCATGGGCAACAAACGCATATTTACCAAACTGAATTTCAATTGCGACACGGTTTTTCACGAAGTCAGTTTAATTGTAGGACATGATGGGTGTGTAGCCAGCATCCTTGATCGCTTGTTTTTGCTCGGCTTCTGGGTGGCCATAAATGCCACGAAGCACCTTTTCATCAGAGGTTACCCAAAACGTGCTTCGGCGCTCACTCCAGCCACGTTCTTCCAAGCCGGCTTTAAATGCAGCGTTCATCGCCC
>Ga0209052_1000295_pt1 | contig 15117 bp, 12 predicted proteins | sample WorMetHEROISLAND_2_FD_187409 | JGI IMG/M metagenome (GOLD analysis project Ga0209052, IMG submission 187409) | Marine gutless worms symbiont microbial communities from Max Planck institute for Marine Microbiology, Germany - Olavius sp. 4 HERON... | ecosystem: Host-associated > Annelida >...
TAAAACAAGACGACCGGGAACTACCATTCCGAGCGGCCTAATAATACGTAAACATAGGTTTATGCTTTGTGATTGTGCACTGTTTGTTTTAGTCCTGAGTGTATTTTGCGTCATGATTGATTGATGTTAAGTGTATCATTCGTGGGTTGTGCGAGCCGAGCTGCAGTTACAGTTACACTTAGGACGAACTCGTATCAGTTATATCTAGCCTTGCATAAGCACATGATCACTGTCAGTCACAGCAGCATACATCATGACAACATACTGGCCAGTTACAGCACGTACAGTCATGCATCCCGTCCACCACCACCAGCAGCCACACCGCTGACAGACAGACACAGCAGATGACAGACAACACACCGCAGCATTATATACTCACTCGCACCACGTCACATGCACTGGTAAGCTGTTGCTCATCTTGCTGACAGCTATTATTATCATTCGCAGCATAGTCATCGGTTATCACGATAGGTGTTGCACTGCTCTGTGTTCACTGAAATTTCTGGCAGCTGCAAATCTGAAACTGTTGGCAGATTGCTACATAACGTTCATAGCGGATTTTCCTTGACTTCTAGATCATTAAACAGCCATGGGAATGTTGCAACAAAAACATGCTGACTGTAATCTGTTTTGTATTTAATGCAAATAATGCTTTATATCACTGTCTACTAAGGTACATTTGCATCTAGCTTCGTGGTTTCTGCAGACAAAATTCAACGGATATTCGTCTGCACTCCTTTGAATAGCAAGAATTTCATAATTGTTAATAAGCTATTCAATTTAGGGCTGGTACTAATTTTAATTGATTAATATCGAAAAATTAACTTTCATTAATCAATTATTTTCGAACAGTTTTTGTAGTCATTTGGTAACACCGTGAAAACTGCAGAATTTAACTACTCATAGTTGTTATCTTTCATAAACTAAAGCAAGATTGGATTAAGTGACAATGATGCAGTCCACGTCTGTGTATTCAAATTATTAGTCTGATCGTCAAGGCTTACACAGTGCAAACTGCAAAACTAATGTCATACAAACAGTACAGAAATACAAATTTTGACAACATGTCTTATGTGCACAGATTAGTGATGTTACTGATGTTAACAAGTCCAAAATTTTTACCGATTGATTCATTAGTCATTAATTTCCGCAGCCGTAAATTTATCAGAATACAGCATTTTTGTTCAAATTGTATTGTTGACGTTTTGTTGCCTTCCTTGTTGCTGTTGCCTTCCTTGGAATGGTATTGTTGACTTTGCTGCTATATGTTGCTATGGCGAACAGATTGTCATAGGTATGGGAGAGTTGATAGGACCTCTCAACTCTGTTCACCCCATCGACTTATCTTAAGAATCATAAGCAATAATGACAGTGTATCTTAATTAAATTATTCTTTGATCCACCAGCCCGTTTTGTTGCTTTCTCTGTTGACTGCCTTTTCATATCTGTGGCAGTTTATTTGCCACAGTGACATCTAGTGAAAATAAAAGTCCAAAGAAGGCAACAAAATGTCAACGATAACAAACAAGAAGTTGTATCAAGTTGAATTTGTATAAACATATTACTTTATTGATATACTGTCATTATTGCTGTATGATGTTGGTAAAAACTAGCCTGTATGAGAATATATCTGACTTGAGTGATGTTTATTATGTTTTTATCCATAAAAATGCGGATTGACTGCTTCAAGGCATAGTTTTTCTCGTTCGGTGTGTATAATGAAGGATAATTGAGTCATATGTTGTAAGTGCTTTTTGGCCCTATGTCTGCTATGTAGCTACATTGAGTCTGTTAATTATGGCTACACTGCATAATTCAATCAACCAATCAATCATTCAGTTGCAGAAAGACATGCAGATTGCAATAAGACATGGAGTGCAGTACAGCAGTAAATACAAAATAAGATACACGGCTCATGAAGAGCACTTACTCTGTCCTTGATAAAGTAGCTAAGCAATAAACCACAAACACTAGAAAACTGGAAAAAATTGTTATGCCAAATGGTATGCTTAAATCTTAGAAGTGAACTGAAATGGACAACATCTTTGGGAGGAGAATTCTGTTTGTTTTGATTTGCGTGTTTTGTGTGTTGCAGGGTCAGCTGATGATGTCTGCCATATGTCGATGTCAACGTGGCTGCTCGGCTCCTGGAGCTACTCAATACTTGTGAGATGAGGCTTGTCTGATTACATCGGCGTGAATGAAGCACAACGGTAGAGTGATGTGTTGTGTGGTTGATTGCTTGTTGTACTGTAGCAAGGGAAGATCCAGCAGCGAGACACCAACCACTGCTGCCTGAACCTCGCTACGACCCGGCACCAGTGCAATACCGTCAGTATTGACTTGTCTGTGTTAAATGTTGACTTTGTGATTTTGTGACTTTTGCACTTCACTACTAGTGTGTGTGGTCTTTTACTTATTCTAACTGGAAATGTTATTGTTGTGTGGCTGTCGTATAGGCTGCATTATGCTCCTGCCTATCATCTGTTGTATTTCCTCCATGGGCTCCTGACTCGGAAAAAGTGAGAAAAAACATAATTGGCGTGATTTTTCCCCAGAGCAGTAGTAGCTAGATTGCCAATTTTCAGTTGAAAAACGGTTAAGGATCAAGGTAGTTGACACCAAAGGCTCAAGAAGATGATCATTATCTTGCACATTTGCATTATCAAGGTCTTGTGAGCACCTGGAGAGCTTCGGCTTATCTTGTGAGGATGTACAGGATGAGATTGATGAAGACTGAGAATGACTGGGGCAACCAGCTAACCCAGGTTTCCTGGAAATGGCTGTTAATACAGCGTGTGATTGTGTGGGTAAACTGTACTAGAAGCAGGACCTCACTGTATGGATGCTGTTTCTGAGCAGTGTCAATGCACTATAGGAACTGATGTTTACTGCTCGGGTTTGGTCTACTGTTTATTGTATACTTCAGGTCATGGAAGTTTTATTCATGAATTTTCTGTTTGTTTTTATGCAACACACTCAGCACATTGTCTATTGCATCTTACCTCATATCACATCGTTGGACTGCATTGCATTTTTCTCCTCATGTGGCCTACTGCGTTTCTAACGTAATTGAAGATGAATATATGACATCGGTATGTGTATATTAGTGAAAATCTCAAATAGTCGTAGTATATCCCGGCGGCTGCTGCATCTGTTTCGAACAGTCTGCCGGAGTCAGTACGGGCATCGCCGTCACTGCAAGTTTTTCGCAGCAGACTGAAGACCGAGCTTTTTGCCCGGTCGTACAGCTGCTCTGACTAAGAGCGTCTCATTGCACTGACTACCACGTGACTTCACTGTTATTCTTACGTGTTACGTGTCCTTGCAGTCTTAGGACTTATGCCACGTTAAAGTTCATTCGTTCATCATCATCATCTCTCGTATAGATTCAGTTCATGTTTATTTCTTTCTTAGGGTGTTCAGGATCTGCAGATTGAATGGTGCTACTCCTGGTTGGATGAAATACTAGATGTGTGAACAGTACATTAGATTCATCACAGTTTAAAATGTATCTTGTAATGTCTGAACTTGACATTGAGTAAATGTTATCATGATTGTTGTTCTTTTGCAACGTTGCTGATGAATTAATAACTTAGTCTGGATGGCTGTTTGTAAATGACTTGAGCCGAACTCTCTCTGTCGGCGTTTTAGCAAGTTATGGCGGAGGGGACATGTCAAGAAGACAGCCAAGCTACGGCGGACCTGGTCCTGTGCCGGCTCCAGTCCCACCTCCAGGCTATCAGTATCCACCACAAGGTCCTAGTTACCAGCCTACACAGTACGGATCGGCTGGCAGTTACGATGTCAACCCTGCATCTTATCCATCAGCGGTCTGTCGCTGAAGAATTCTTTGTCGTTTACAGTGTGACTGATGATAGGAATATGCGAGAAAGTGCCTCAAGTGCTGAACAAGACAGTTAAAAATCATGGTTAGTATATGGACAGAATAAAACTACGACAAATGCTGACAGACTGTTATTTGTGAGTATAGTTAGGTGATTAATAACTTTGTCCCACTGTAGCAGGTTTTCGGGCACGGGACTGCATGTGTAAAACATTAGCTGCAGTGATTACAAATGATGGTTAAAATTTATTCTGCACAGTGCAATGTGACGTTTGTTCTGTCCAAGTAATTTTGCTACTAACTTACTTACTTAGTTCAAGAAATGATGGCGGCAGAATTGTGTCTGACAACAATACTGCACACAGCTGATGGATCCTACATGCATGAACAAGTTGTGTTGCTTTGTTGCCTATTTTTACCAAATGGTTACTAAGTCGAAACTCCCTTACGGGAGAAGTTTGACTGCGGTATGTAACAGTTGACTTGGTGTTGCTGTTTGGAACTGGTGGTGAGGTTGATTTGCATGCTGTTGTTGTTGTGAACCAGGGAGCACTGTTGAATGCTTACGAGTCGCAGACTGTGGCGAGCTCAAGTGGCTGCAATCCTTCCTGCGTGCTGATGATGTATGGCATGGAACCAAGCAAGTTCAACTGCCAGCGCGTCTTCAACCTTCTCTGCATCTACGGAAATGTCATTAAGGTAACTTGCACCAAAGAACATCTGAGTGCTACTTTGTCTGTTTACTGTGTAAAGGACAACGACAACATTAGTATGCACCTATTTCTCACTTAGCAGTTTCGTGAACAATTGATTGTATTAGCAAATCATACATGCACTATGTATGTTGGTGTGAGTAGGTGAAATTTTTGAAGACAAAGGAGGGATCGGCAATGGTTCAGATGGGTGACCGCGAAGCGTGTGATCGAGTGATTCACAATCTGAATGGTGTTTCATGCTTCGGCAGCCAGTTGTCTCTCAGGTCTGATGTTCTGCTGCTTTGAGGCTGTCAATGCTACATTTCTACAAATTATCACTTACCTTTTCTGATACGCTACAAACCCATATATTTCTGTGTGATAAAACGATTAAAGGGTTAAGGAGTCTGCATTTCAGAGCTGCAGACCACCACCTGCCGTATGGGATCATACACGACACAGATGAATGTGCCCTGCCTTAACCCCAGCCAGACAGGCCGGTACATGGTTTGCCTACCCTGGAGGGATGGAAGGCTGAGTTGACTTTGGCAGTCATGACTTACACAGTGTATTATCTTTTTTGACAGTTTGTCACGTTTGAAGATTGTACAACCATCTGTTTTATTAGTGGGACATGTTATGTCTGTACTTTTGTGTCCATGTTGAGTCTAATGCTGCACATACAGTGTGTGAGTGAGTTGTGTGTTGGCCTGTGTGCTGTTATATATATATGCTGTTTGTTGGTTGCAGTTTGTCCAAGCAAGTGTTTCTTCAGGATGCTGTCAATCCACATCTCCTGCCAGACGGCTCATCGGCTTATGGAGATTACATTGGTTCAAGAAACCAGCGCTACACTTCACCAGATTCTGCTGCAAAGAACCATATCTTTTGAAGTCTTGTTTGTAAACGGATTGTCTCTTTGATTGTATGCTTTTTGGCTTCTTATAGTTGCTTTTTGATCAGATAAGATGAGTGTTGATAATATTTAATTATGAACTATCTGTTGACAGCATGTATGACATTCTGTTGCCTGATGCAGCTGTGATAAACTTTTCTCCTTCAACATCTGCTTGGCTGATTGTGTATTAGTGGATTATTATTGATTGTTGTTTTCATTGTACGATTTTCTGATTTTTGCCATTTTACACTGTTTTTGTTGTATGCGATAAATGTCAAAAATAGTTTTTTTTGTTTTGATAGTGTTTCATGGCATTCGTGCATTAGTATTCACAGAGTCAGATGCCTCTGCTAGCAGTAGTTATAGAGTGGCGACGTTCCTTAATGGAGTTTACGTCCTGTGGCGCCTAATTCAACTTTGCATTTCTTCAATGCCCCACCAGGCGTCTCTGAAGCAGCTGTGATGCAGGTAGCTTCATTTTTTACTTTATTTCACTTAAGTGCGGTATTTTTTTTACAGAAACTGATGTGTGTAGAAACATCATTTGTATGGTATCTTGTGTGAGTGTAAGATGTTACACAAACTGCACCGATGTTGGGGATAACATGGGTTTGGCGTGTTGGCTTATTGGTACGAGCCACATCATATGCCGACTGCACCGATGTTGGGGATAACATGGGTTTGGCGTGTTGGCTTATTGGTACGAGCCACATCATATGCCGACTGTTCTTCAGTCACGTCTGCATCATGTGTGGCTGCATGCGTTAGCAGTCAGTGCAGACGTAGCTGAGGTATCAGTTGGCAGAACAGAAACTGTTATCGCGCTGTATAACGATAGTTATGTTGTAAGATGCTACTGTTGTTATACTGAGCAAGTTGCCGTGTAAAACATCTAGTGACCAGATCTGTAATAGTGATGCTGTGTTTTAGATTTTCGATGAATTGGACATTAGTCCTCCGGAGAAGATCTCGGTGCTTCCAACCAGAAGTAAGTTGTGACGACGCGTGTCACTCGAGATTAGTTTCATGTCTTTTGGCAGTTGTCGAGTTTCTGTCGTTTTTTTGTCATGCAAAATGCAGAGATGTTGTTACCTACAGTTGACAGGCATCGTCGATCGTTGTCAAATGGTGATGACCGTTAACATACGTTGACGGGCATCGACACACGCTGATGAACTGCAATCTGTTCTGTGATGTTACTGAAGGAATGCTTGCTTCTGGCTGGGATGTTACTGGCTGGATATTGTGAGATACGTAGAGTTATTGCCACATGCTGGACCTTGGGGCGAGGGCTGATGCAGGTCATTGAGCCAGCAGGACATGGTATAAGTGTGTCAGCAGGCTACCTGTAAGTATTTTTGATGAGGTCTGTGGCTACTTGCTGGCTGCAGAATGTTGGACATGGCCATCTGTTGGCCAGTACTGGCTGAGGCTGAGCATGACGACAGAGCCATGTGTCAGTAACATATTCTGCCAGTGCAGCAGGATGCTGAGAGTCACACACCACAACCTGACAGTCATGAGTCCAATGCCCTATCCATCTCAGCACATACGTAATGTGATAGTCGAGTCCGATGAAATTATGGTAGTGCTTCTTTTTGATCATGTGAAATGTGAAACCAGCTTCTTGGTGGCCAGTGCCCTTAATAAGACAGGCGTGGTAGCACATTAAGTGCTAGAACTTTGTTCACAGTTTTATAGAATTTATGTACTCCACTGTTTAAAGTCACTGCAGTGCAGAATGTCTGTTTAGCAGGCCTGGGCGTTGTCCTGAAATTCCTGAAATTTTGAAAGTTGTCCTGAAATGTCCTGAAATTGGAATTTGGTCCTGAAATTTGTACATATATCCTGAAATTTTCACGCGTTTTCACAATTTTTTTAAAAACACCATTTTACTTATTTTACTTATGAGTAAGTAACACAGGGCATAAAGAAAGCAGCGTTGTCCCAGATTTCAGCATTAAAATGCTATGTAGAGGTCATTCAAGGTCAATCTTTTTATGCTCGCTGGAAAGCCGATAAACTACTTCATGTCGCCGTATAGTTATTTTAGCCTCAGCTCTAAACGTTCCGAAGTTATATGCGCCCGAAATGACAAAAAACGCGTTTTTTGTGACTCTTATGTCCTGAAAAATGTCCTGAAATGCCAAATTTTTTTCTGTCCTGAAAATAAAAATTTAGTGTGCCCAGGCCTGCTGTTTAGTAGATTCTTGTTGGAATGGTATTATTAGCAGCATCAGCATATGCCTGGTTTATGTCGTTAAACAACTGGTCAGCCGTTTGTTGTGGTTTGTCAGATGAGAAGACATCGCGGGGACTGCTGCAGTGGCGCTATGCTGAGAACTGCATTGAGGCTCTGATATGTGCCAACCATTCTCGCATCTCTGATCCCGGTCAGTGAGTTACGTCTCCGGCCGTTTCTGCCAATGAGTAATCCTCAGAACTGGCAACGATTACAAATTGCTAATAGTTAACTTTTGAAAAGTTAACAATTAATTACTTGTTAATTTCGGGTGGGTTTTAGCAGGTTTTGGTGGGTTTACCCAAAGAAACCCGCTGTGTGTCTGCCCGTGCTGAGTGTCTCGAGTGGTAAGAATGTCACAGACAGCCCGGCAATGTTGTCCGTAGAATGCTGAGTTGGTTTGGTCACCGTGCAGTTAGCGATTCTCTCAGTAACTTTTTGTAATGTTCCGGTGCGGTGTATGTTTGTGCAGCCACTGGCAGGCCGTTTGTACTGAAGATGAGTTTCTCACACTCGCCTGTTAGTGTCGACTAGTTGCTGATGTTGTCTCTACGAGTGACTGCATTACTCGGTGGTGGCATTGTGTTCTTGTGACATTGTGTCATGGACGTTGGATGACTGTATTCCATGCAGCTGTACAACACCTGCACTGTTTGACATGACAGCCAGCAGACATGGATGCTCTATCTACCAGGGATGGAAAGTTGGTCCGAAAAAAACTTCAAAAGTGTAATTTTTAGGGTTTTGCCGTTTTTTTATTTTGTTGTGCAATTTAATACAGATCACATTTTATTGCGTATTTTAATCGTGAGTTCTGGCGTCATGTCATTCACTCAACAGAATACAATGTGACATGATGATGCATAGGATGTTCTTCCTTGGTCTTAAAATTTGTGTCCCGTCTTTGTACACTAGAACCTAAAAGCCTTAAAACCAAAAAACTTTTTCCAAAAAGTAGGTTTTTCCATCCCTGATATCTGCTGTGTGACTGCGTACACAGTGGGTATTCAGCTTTTCTTGTATAACAACGTGTATACTGCGTCTGCTCAGTCTTTACACTGGTTAGTTTTTTCCTGTCATCAGTTACGTAGTGGTTGCTTGTTAATGGCGGGTACAGCTAGAAGCACTCAGAGTGCACAAACCTCTGTTACAATGTCTTGTCCTACCAGCAGCTCGGTTGTGAATTCAGGCTTCGTCACAAAAACTGTTGGCATTATGGTGCTGCTGTCCAGCTAATAATAAATAGTAGAAGCCATCGTTTGCCGTTGATATTTCCATTGAAAATTGCATGGTCCCCAGTTTGTGTTTATGGGCAAGATAGCAGGAACAGGCAGGGCTTGAAGTCCAAAAAACAAGTGCAGGTATGGAAACTGTCAGAATGTTGTTTGCAGATCTGCTATTATGTATTTCGTATTTTTTTGTAACTATCTCGGTTAAGAAGTGGTGGTATGCTTTCCAGGTGGCCAAGAAAGTGCTGGTATGCAATACCGGCCAGTAGCATCCCACTTCAAGTAGTGTGTGTAGCATTCATCCACTGTGTACATACAGCAGTTCTTGACAGCTGCTATTTGATTTCATTGATTTGCCACAAGCGGTCCATGGGTCTTTGGACCTTGTCATTGAGAATCATTAAGAGTGAAAAAATCAGGCAAAATAGGGCTAAGGGTCATTGAATTTTGATTCACACTAACTTGTTCTTTTTACGCCCCAAACAAGTGGACAGAATTTCATAAAAATCTGTTCATAATTTTGAGAGAAATCTTATGGTCAGACCGATACACAGACAAGGTCCTTCAGCGGAGGTGACAGAAAGAGAAACATAAAATTTAAGTCGGAGCAGTGTTTCCAAAGACCACTCGGCTGTCTAGTTAATGCAACTTTCAAATGTCAGATGTGACCTCGCGTAGCTGTAATGCTCTGATTAATTAGTTTTAGATTTAGTTGCAGATATGTGAATTCTGTGGCTAGTCATAATAAGCTAGTAACTAGATGTATACATTGTATACAGTTTCAGATTATAATTTAGCTGTACCTACTAAACTTGACTGTTCAAAATGTATTCACAGTGACGATGTGAGGTCTATTGTATTGTGAAAGGTGTTTTATACGTGTGTCGCATTATTGACAACATTCTTAGTGTAAATGTACACACTGTTAATAAACATAGAACGGTTACTCTGTTGTGTCTGTGGGTGTGTCCAACGGCCCAAAAACAAAACAGCGCACAAATTTTTGACATGTCCAAAACGGCCCACACCTATGTCCAAAACGGCCCACACCTATGTCCAAAACGGCCCAGAGCTATGACTAAAACGGCCCAAACCAAAACGGCCCACAGTTGTTACAAGTCTGTTTCTTGCTGCCGCGTGTTCATTTTATGAATGACGTGCATAGAGTGAGATTTCCTGACTGACAATTTTCAAATTCGAAAAAAATTACGAAATGAACAAAATTTTAGAATTCGTAAAAAAATCGTTTTTGCACATCCCTAATAACCAGAACTGCTAAATTCGTAAAAATTTGTCAATTAAAACAATTTTAAAATGCGTAAAATTTTAATTCTTAGTGTATGTTGAGGCATAATGAGACAACTGTAGTGCGCATGGGCGGCGATTATAGGGGGATGGGGGCGTCCCCCCTCCCGGAAATTTTGCTTGGGGGACGCAAACGCAAGCATTCCCCGAACAATTGCTGCCACACAACCTCGGAATTAATTTTCCTGTCAACAGACACTTTTCTAGCTCACTGCAAAATGCTTACTCTAGTGAAGAATTAAGCGGGTTATTATATTATCAAAATTCAGTTTTCTGTCAGTTTCAGGGGGGCCTGACCAGGGGCTCTGCCACTGGACCCAGCTGGGGGCTCTGCTCCCAGACCCCCGTTATGGGCTCGCGCTTCGCGCTGGCCATGTTGTCCCGGCACTGTTTAGAAGAAATCGCCGCCACTGGTAGTGCGTTACGTTTTATTTGTTCTAGTTCTAGTGATGTATTTGTATCTATTTCTATTGCGAAACTTTTTCAGTAGCAGATTCAGCAAAAAATTTGCAGTTAAGCTCATTACAGTTCCTACCCACCTTGTACATGAAACTTGTAATTTTTCCAGCTATAAAAACCACACAAGCCGTTCTCAACATCACCGTAGGCCATTTTACTTTTGGGCCGTTTGGTCATTTCTGTTTGCGTCGGGGCCGTTTTGGACTTGCCACATGGGCCGTTTTCGACATTCGCGTGGGCCGTTTTGGTTTTGGGCCGTTTTGGTCATTTGCCGTGTCTATAATAAACAGAATAAAACAGCAGAAGCACAATTAACGTGTCTCTTCATAGGTCTAAGATATATATGACTACGGTTATATACGAATATGTAGTAGTAGAAGTAGTAAAGTTTAATGCATACGTGCTGTGCAGTAAAAATGAGGTATAGACTGCAGTCAATAAGTTAGTCTAATACGTTGCTGAAAGCCTAAAATATACACTTGATACGTAAGTTACTACCAGTTCAGTACTTTTATGTTATGTAAATGCGAATAGTGAAATTTAAATAATAGAATCTGAAGTGGTTTATAAGATGATCCTGCCAATGCTGTTCTCAGCATGCTGTTGAATTTTAAAAAGAACGATACAAATCTATAACGCAAACAATTAATACTAATATTTTATTATCTTTCACCGTTGCATTCAGCCACGAACTGTGAAAGAGTGTTTTTCGAACGTACCACATCTGAAATCTCTCTTGCGAAATCTGATATTTTTATTGGCCAAAATAATATACGTTGTACACATCAGAATAGAATCAGATTATTTCGTTTAATTCGTTTAAAGTGGGGGACAGCCTACTTTTTAACAGCTTTATTTTTAGCATATTTATTCTTAGCTTTTTTTCCCTGAATGTTGCTGACGTCATTTTATGTCATTGCGATAATCTGAACTTCCCAGTTGGCACAGCATGAAGGGCCGCATTCGCTGACCAGTCTCAGAACGTGTCAATGGTGCCTGAGAGCAAAGGTTTAATTTGTAAATTGATCTGTTGAATTGAAAAACCTTGCTGTAAGTTGTAACCATGAACATTCAATCTTGCAAAGTATCAAATGTGGCAGCAGATTTGAGGCATGGTGCCACTCTTAAATAATTTAAGTTAAATATCATTTTATGGGCCTATACTGAGTGGAACATTAAAAGAATTCAACAATTATTAAAATCCGTTCACAATATTGCCAAAGTTACTGTATGAATAAACTTTCTTCTTTTTTTACTCAGGCGTAAAAAATCTTGTGCTTCCAGTTGCCATCTGTCCCTAAAAAAAATTCCGTGCCTAAAATTTTTATTGCACTCTCAAAAATACTGGTGCAGTTTTGTTTGCTTTCAAAGTTTTACTGAAACAAAAATTTTCATCTAGTCTGTTATGCTGCAGTATTTTTACTGTATTTCTCATGTGTACTATATAGTGTGTCACTGTTTTTATCAGCTGTTGTGTAATATTACGCGGAATATCATGAAATAAAAATTAAGAAAAATATATCCCCATGCCTACTTTTTTTTACCAGACTGCAACTGGAAGCACCGGTAATTTTTAGCTCTTACGACTGATAGCAAATATTAGCTATACCGGTATTTAGCTTATAAAGAAGGAGTGACTGTTAGTGTTCAGGAGAAAACTAAGCTTTTTGGTGTTAATTAATATGTGCACAGTTAAAAGCGGGGGCCTAATGCAATTAGCTCGAGAAAACTTGTAAGGCCCGGAAACTGGCATGACGTACAGTGTCAATATACGATTGATCGATTATACTGTGTACCCTATGATATAAATCACAAATAGGCGTAAACTCGAATCTCGGCGAATTTCTCTGCACACATGACGACGTAGAGACGGTCATCGTGTGCAACGGCTGCAGCAGCTGGCCGTGGACCAGTCTCCGACTGCGTCAGCATCCGCCCAGCAGCAGCCGCCGGTGAACTGGGGCCGTGTAGAACACGCTGCAGGCGACCGTTGGCGCCAAACAGAAGAATGCGAGCGGCGCGACCGGACTCGCAGACGACGATGTTGTGTGCCGAGTCGACGGCGACAGACGCCGGAGCGTGCAGAGCTCCGCAGCCGTCCAGCTGCGCCGGACTAACGGTGGACTTGATGTAGCCGTCGTCAGTCATCACTGTGATCAGTCCACCAGTCGACGCCTCCAGCACTATCAGGTCCTGTCGTACAACCACACCACAATTCTCTCTTAACTGCTTGCTGTGTAATAAGTAATAACGTAGCCTACACAACGTAGGCTGCAGGCCTACGTCAATGTAAAGCTATGGCAACAAGCTGTCTGAATGAGCGATCTAAACAGCCTATGCCGCAGTGCACACGGCGCTGCAGGAAAGAACATTCTTAAAAATATTACCTATAGAATACAATACTCTATACATAACTGCAGGATTGCGCCAGCCACACCATACAACAAATTCCGGAACATTGGTGATTGATGACTTTGAAGCTGCATGATGCAGGTCGAAAACCACACAGTCCGTTACCGGCAGCTGCGGTGACAAAAATATCTAGCATCTCTAGGCTTATGAAGAATAGCCATATACCGTCTGTCTAATTTATGTTATTGGCCTCTAACAACCCATACGCATTCATTATATGCCCCTACTGCTGAGCTCAAGGTAAGGGTCGCTTCGCTGACGCACAGCAATGTGATTGATGACTAGCACTGCATTCTAGACTACAATGTTGACCTATCTATAATAGTGTGGGTCAGTGGTGTTAATGATATTCCCACACTGTCGATGCGGCCAATGCGGCCGTCAAACGTCATTCACATACATGGTCTAACTAGGGTTAATTCGTCAAACTGCGACAGAGAAATGTACATAACTTTAACTTAAATTCATGTACATTTCTCGAGCTGTCGCTTACGAACTGACACAGAAAAGGCGACCCATTGCAATTCTAATTCCTGAAAATTATGTTTGTTTTAATTAGCTTCGTATTAGTACTTTCAAGGTACTGGCGTTCGAGAGGTTTTTCAGTAGCTGAAATAACCGCTGAAGGTCGCTCCAGGTCAAAATGGCACAGTTCCGTGTTCTATACTGATAGGATACGAGTTCGTATTGGCGCTCTGTAGTAACTACAGGCCTAATGTTACACTGCGATATATCATTCCCGAAGCAGGCTACAGCCAGATTATAGTCACATTAATCAGATATCGGTCGATTACGAATTTTTCACCGATTATTTAACGCCCATATCGAGAGACCCATCGGGGTTTCGACGAGCCGATTAGTATGATAAACCTACGCAACGACGGACCTATTATTATTATTATTATTCAAGTCGTACACGAAGCACATGACAAACATGATAAAAAAAGTCTAAAAAATGTCGACGTTATTTCGATACGGTTCACGACTTTGTCTGATGCTCTTTCATGTAGCGACGTTTGAAAAAAATCTCTGTTTTTTTTTATAACGACACTAAAACAGCTAGTCGTATACTCCATGTGAATTACATAAATCAATTTTTATCTCGGCATTTCCCTGTCAAACGAACATGATGGCATTAATTTAGCAAATAATTACTCATACTCGGTTTTCACAGCCTGTGGTATCACTGCACATTCTATTTCTTCATCGGCGTAATTCTAGGGGTATGGTATACAGTATAACGATGTAGACATGCTCACCTATATTTTATGTAAGCCTTATTTGGCTAGCATAGGTTTATAAATAATTGTTTAATGATGTGATAGTCTCCGCTTGCTTGCTATGCACCTATTGAAGCGTTGCACGAATTAAACTAACTGAGGATCGACGATCCGCGCATCTCTGTGTGATTTATAAAGAGGTTAACTTTACTTTACCTGCTGACTGTTGACGGCGACGTCGCAGATGTCGTCGAACGGGAGCATGCGATTGAACGGACCCGGCTTGGCTTTCGACGTCAGCTTGCGTGTCAGCGATGAGAACGAAGTGCCTTTGAACAGCGTCAGTGACTTGGACTGGACCGCAATAAAGCCGCGCTGATATGCCACGACGTTGAGCACTGCGCCTATTGGGATGATCTCCTGGCGCGACCCGTTGATGTCATACACCTATACACACGTACCACAGACAGAATCGATCGTTTTGCCGATAACAGTGTTAATAACCTACCGCTTACTTTGTTATGCGGTAGTCATATATAGACCAAGGTAGCAGAATTCAGTTACCCCTTGGACTTGGACACGTGGCCAGATTGGACGCCACCACTCCAGCGCACCAGATCCTGAAGCAAGTTATTGCTGTCAAGTCCGGATACCAGCCCGACGCTGTCTGGCGGAGAGCTCCTCGACGTCCTCGTAACTCTTGGATCATGCAGATTGGCAATGGATCACCACTGAGTATCAGACGGGAGTGGAAGAAGGCACAGGATCACGGTCATCATGGAGAGTCGTCGCAACGGACCTCAGCTGTCT